>JAAUYH010087568.1_pt1 | contig 14566 bp, 12 predicted proteins | sample 7278061 | NCBI WGS metagenome assembly JAAUYH01 (sample SAMN14350203, study PRJNA611818) | marine sediment metagenome | isolation source: surface marine sediment (0.6m) | place: French Polynesia: Moorea | collected 2018-08
CACCGCCATCTCGACGCTCTCGACCTTCAGGTCGCCGAGCGCCGGCAGCAGCACCGTGAGGTCGTCGAGCGACAGCGTGCCGGCCGCCAGCCGCCCATCGCCGCCGAGGCGGACGTCGCCGGTGCCGTCATCGGCCATCACGGTCAGGGGCTGCGCGCCCGGCACGGTCAAGGTCTGCGGGCCGTCGATGCGGAAATCGATCTGATCGAGCCGCCAGGGCTGCGCCTCGGCATAGAGGCCCGACAACTGCCAGGTCGCGCCGCGCGCGTCGGTCATGACCACGTCGCGGGCGTCGGCCTCCAGCATCAGCGGGAAGCCGCCCACATCCACGCCGGCGGAGCGCACCTCGACGCCGTTGGCGCCCTGAAGCGCGACCCATTCATCGATCCCGCGTCGCACGGCGTCGGCGGCATAGAACCAGTAGCTGCAATATCCGGCGATCAGCAGGATCGGGATTGCGATGGCAAGCAGGATTGGCAGTCGGATGCGCATGGGGCTCGTCCGGGAGTGAAGCGGGGCGCACTGCACCATGGCGTCATGGCGGATTCAAGGCCGCCATGCCGGCTGGTCAAACCGGCGCCCATCCCCTACACCATCCTGGCATGGGATTTGACGAGGACATCGCCGCCGCCGGCACGCTGGATGAGACCACCGGCACCGACCTGGCCTGGAGCGGGCAGGGACCGGCACTGCCGGTCGAGCCAGGCCAGGATCTGTGGGTGTTCGGCTACGGCTCGCTGATGTGGAACCCGGGCTTCCCGTACCTGGAGCGGAGCGACGCGATCCTCTACGGCTATCACCGCAGCTTCTGCGTCTACTCGCACCGCTATCGCGGCACCCCGGAGGTTCCGGGGCTCGTGCTCGGGCTCGACCGCGGCGGTTCGTGCCGCGGCGTGGCGTTTCGCATCGCCGCCGCCGACGTGCCGGAAACCCTGGTCTATCTGTGGGACCGCGAGATGGTCACCGGCATCTACAAGCCGGGCATGCGCCCGGTCCGTCTGCTTCCCGACCGCGCGGTCCAGGCCTGCTGCTTCGTCGTCGACCGCGACCACCGCCAGTATTGCGGCCGGCTGAGCCCGGAGGAGACCGTCGGCTTTATCTGCCAGGGCCATGGCCAGCGCGGCCCGAACTGCGAATACCTGTTCAACACCGTCGACCACCTCGACGAGCTCGGCATCGCCGATAGCCCGCTGCACGAACTGGCGGAGCTGGTGCGCGTTGCGAAGGGGATCGGCTCCGGCGACTAGGGCGCTGCCCCACGATCCGGTTCCGCCGCCAACGCCGATTCCGGCATGCGGCCTTTACGGACATTCTCAGGCGCCAGGTCCCCATCCTCGGCGCGGCCTATTGCGACCGTGCGACGACACGCTCCCGGTGCAGCGTGTAGAGCCCGGTGGCGACGATGATCAGCGCGCCGATCCAGGTCCACAGATCGGGCAGTTGCGAGAACACCAGATAGCCGTAGAGCGTGCTCCAGATCATGATCGTGTAGTGCAGCGGGGCCACGACCACCGCCTGCGCCACCTCCAGCGCCTTGATCACCAGGATCTCGGCAAGCGCCGCCAGCACCGCGATGCTGGCCAGCAGGGCGATCTCCAGGGCGGATGCCGGCCATCGCCAGACGAAGGGCAGCGGCAGGGTCAGCAGCAGGCTGCCCACCAGGGCGGTATAGGCGACGGTCGTCACGGTGCGGTCGGTGCCGCTGAGGACCCGGGACAGGACCTGGCGCAGGGCGAACAGCAGGGCCGCCGCCAGCACCAGCGCCACCGCCGGGTGGAAGACCCCCAGCCCCGGCCGGATCACGATCAGTGTCCCGATGAACCCGATGGTGACGGCGGTCCAGCGGCGGATGCCGACCGGTTCCCGGAGGATCAGCGCGCCCAGCAGGGTGACGATGAACGGCGCCACGAAGGTCACCGCGACCGCGTCGGCCAGCGGCACGAAGCTGATCCCGGAGATGAAGAGCACAGCGGACCCCGCCGCCATGCCGCCGCGCAGGATCTGCAGACCGGGGCGGCGCGTGCGCAGGATCGCCACCCCGCGGACCGCCAGCAGGATCACCACGCCGACCAGCAGGCCCAACTGCCGCGACCAGACGATCTGGATCGGGTGCAGCGTATCGGTCAGGAATTTCGCCTGGGTGTCGACGGCCGAGAACAGGAACATGCCGGCGGCCATGCAGGCGATGCCCAGCCCGCTCTCCGAGCGGTGCGGCCGAGACCCCTGGGTCAGCGGTGACGCTGGATCGAGCGAGATGACCGGGACTCCTTCGCATCGCGCCACGCGAGAGGAGCCCGCCGCAGCCGCCTGACTAGTGGTACAGGCGCCGACCATAGCGCCAAATCGCCCGGACGCGGCAGATGATCGGTCAGGCTGGGCGGCGACGGGCCTCGATCATGAGGCATGCAACGGTCGCTCCGCTCCCGATTCGCGCCGACCGGCGCTTCGGCGCAGCGTGGATCATGCCGGGACGGTGAGCCTCGGAACCATGAGAGGCGGGGACGTTGACGTGTCTACCGGCCTGTGTCGCCCGTCTACTCCCCCTCGCACTTCGAATAGCCGCAGTTCGGGCACAGGTCGCAGCCTTCCTGTCGGGTCAGGCCGGGCTGGCCGCATTTCGGGCATTGCGCGGGCACGGCGCCGGCATTGCCGATTCGGACCATCTGGGAGAGGGCCGGGCGGTCCTCCTCGGTGAGGAAGCCGATCTCGATCATGTGCTGCTCGATCGCCTCGCCGATGGCGGCCAGCAGCGAGGGCACATAGCGGCCCTTGACCCAGTGGCCGCCGCGCGGGTCGAACACCGCCTTCAACTCCTCCACCACGAAGGAGATGTCGCCGCCGCGCCGGAACACCGCGCTGATCATCCGGGTCAGCGCCACCGTCCAGGCGTAGTGCTCCATGTTCTTGGAGTTGATGAAGATCTCGAAGGGACGCCGGCGGCCATCCTGCACGACGTCGTTGATGGTGACGTACATGGCGTGGTCGCTGTCCGGCCAGCGCAGCTTGTAGGTCAGGCCGGGCAGGGATTCCGGCCGGTCCAGCGGTTTCGTCATGTAGACGATGTCGGCCTCGGCCGGCGCCGGCGGCGCTGCCTTCTCCTCGACCTCCAGCACCGCGCCGGTGACCGGGTTCGGCCTGTACGTCGTGCACCCCTTGCAGCCCAGGCTGTACGCCTGCGCGTACACGTCCTTGAAGGCCTCGAAGCCGAGATCGACCGGGCAATTGATGGTCTTGCTGATCGAGCTGTCGACGTATTTCTGCGCCGCCGCCTGCATCGCCAGGTGCTCGGCCGGGCTCAGCGCCTGGGCGTCGACGAAGCTGTCCGGCAGCGGCGTTTCGGCGCCGTGGGCCTCGCGGAACATGCGATAGGCATAGTCGGTGACGGTTTCCGCCCTGCGGCTGCCGTCCGGCTGCAGCACCTGGCGGGTGTACTCGTAGGCGAAGACCGGCTCGATGCCCGAGGAGACGTTGCCGGCGAACAGCGAGATGGTGCCGGTCGGCGCGATCGAGGTGACCAGGGCGTTGCGCATGCCCTGCTTGGCGACCTTCTGGCGAACCGCCGGCTCCAGCGCCTTGACCATCGGCCGGTTTGGAAAGGCGACCGGATCGTACAGCGGGAAGGCGCCCTTCTCGCGGGCGAGGTCGGCGGAGGCCGAATAGGCGGCGCGGCGCAGTGCGGCCAGCCAGGTCTCGGTCAGCTTGATCGCCTTGGCCGAACCGTAGCGCACGCCGCACATCACCAGCGCGTCCGCCAGCCCGGTGACGCCAAGCCCGATGCGGCGCTTGGCGCGCGCCTCATGGGCCTGCGCCTCCAGCGGGAACCGCGACACGTCGATGGCGTTGTCCAGCATGCGCACCGCGACCGCGGTAACCGCTTCCAGCCGGTCGGTGTCCAGCCTGGCCTTCTTCGAGAACGGGTCGCGCACCAGCCGCGTCAGGTTGACCGAGCCCAGCAGGCAGGCGCCGTATGGTGGCAGGGGCTGCTCGCCACAGGGGTTGGTGGCATGGATCTGCTCGATGCCGGCCAGGTTGTTCAGCGCGTTGATGCGGTCGATGAAGATCACGCCCGGCTCGGCGTAGTCGTAGGTCGCCCGCATGATCCGGTCCCACAGCTCGCGGGCCTTGACGGTGCGGTACACCGTACCGCCGAAGCTGAGCGGCCAGTCCTCGCCGGCCTCGACGGCCGCCATGAAGGTGTCGGTGACCAGCACCGACAGGTTGAACATGCGCAGCCGGGTCTCGTCGCGCTTGGCGTCGATGAACTCCTCGATGTCGGGATGGTCGCAGCGCAGGGTCGCCATCATGGCGCCGCGGCGCGACCCGGCGCTGATGATGGTCCGGCACATGGCGTCCCAGACATCCATGAAGGAGAGCGGCCCCGAGGCGTCGGCGCCGACGCCGACCACCGGCGCCCCACGCGGCCTGAGCGTCGAGAAATCGTAGCCGATGCCGCCGCCCTGCTGCATGGTCAGCGCCGCCTCGCGCAGCGCGTCGAAGATGCCGCCCATATCGTCGGCGATGTCGCCCATGACGAAGCAGTTGAACAGGGTGACGGAGCGCTCGGTGCCGGCCCCCGCCAGGATGCGGCCGGCCGGAAGGAACTGATAGTCCTCCAGCACCTCGTAGAAGCGCTTGGTCCAGACCTCGCGATCGGTCTCCGGCTCCGCCAGGGCCGTTGCGACCCGGCGCCAGGAGTCGGCCACCGCCGCCTCGACCGGGGCGCCGTCGGCGCCGCGCAGTCGGTATTTCATGTCCCAGATCTGATGGGCGATGTCGCCGGTCGCCGTCATGCGATCCTAATCCAGCGCTGAATGGAATGGCCGACCATACATCATTTCGCGCAGATCAGCCATATGTTCTGTATATGTTCCAGGCCCACGAATCGCCGGCACGGCGGCTCTACTGGCTGGCCACGGCCGGTTCGGGTGGGGGAGCGTCGGCCGGCATCGAACGGTCGGTGGCGGGGCCGCCGACGGCGGTCACCAGCCGCTCGGTGGCGGCCTCCAGCTCGTCCTCCAGGCGCTTCAGGAATTCATCGCGGTCCAGCCCGGGCGGGATCGGGGGCAGGAACTCCACGGAGATCGTGCCCGGCCGCTTGATGAATTTGCGCCGTGGCCAGAAGACGCCGGAGTTGAGCGCCATCGGCACCACCGGCAGGTCGAGCGCCTCGTACAGCGCGGCGACGCCGACCCGGTAGGGGCGGAAGGTGCCGGCCGCGGTGCGCGTTCCCTGCGGGAAGATCGCAATCGGGCGGCCCTGGGTCATGATCCGTTTCGCGCCGGCGATGATGCTGGCGATCGCCTTGCTGCGCCCGCCGCGATGGACCGGGATCATCTGCGCCTTGGCGGCGTACCAGCCCCAGAGCGGGATGAACATCAGCTCGCGCTTCAGGATGACCGCCGGGTCCGGAACCAGCAGGTGCAGCTTCATGGTCTCCCAGGTCGACTGGTGCTTGGCGGCCAGGATGTAGGAGCCGTCCGGTATGTGCTCGTGACCGCTGACCGTATAGTCCAGTCCCAGCACCAGCCGCTCGATCAGGTGCACGCTGCGCAGGTACTGGCAGACCACCCAGATCATCGCCCGGCGCGGGATCAGCAGCGTCCAGACGATCCCGACGCAGCAGATCGTCGTCCAGACATAGAAGATCAGGTTGAAGGCGAGCGACCGGATCATCGGGGCACCTTAGCAGGTCGTCCACGGTCGTGGACGGTGCCGTTTGAAAAGACCATGCCTAGGCGAAGGCGCCGCGCAGCAGGGCGACGAGGTACTTGTTGTACTCGGTGACCAGGAGGATCGTGGTGCCGGGCCAGCGCCACCACTCTTCGACATGCACGTTCGTCGGCGCCACCGGATGCGGGACGATGTCGGCGTTCGGCAAGGCACGGCGGAACTCGAGCAGGCTGCGCGGCATGTGATAGTTGGCGGTCACCAGTCGGAACGAGCTGTAACGCTCCTGCCGCAGCCACGCCGCCGTCTCGGCCGCGTTGCCGCGGGTGTCGTCGGCAGCGTAGCCCAGCACGATGCAGCATTCCACGGCCGCAGGGGCCTGTTGCGAGATGCGCAGCAGCTCCTGCACGTCGACTCCGCGATAGACGCCGGACACGAACAGCTTCTCCGCCCGGTCCTCGGCCAGCAGGGTCAGGCCCGTGGTCAGCCGCTTGCTGCCGCCGGTCAGCACCACGATGGCGTCGGTGGACCGGTCGCCGTCCATGGTCGGTTCCGCCGCCCTGCCGGCGAACCATGTGAACCCGGCGCCCCAGCCGATCAGGCCCACTACCAGCACGGCCAGGGTGACCGCGGCCACGATGCGATGGCTGCCGCGCTGCTGGCGCGTCCGGAAGCTGGACCTCCTGGCCATCAGGGCATCCTTGCCAGGGTCCGCAGGACCGTGTAGCGGGCGGTGATCGCGGCCAGAAGGATCGCCGCCACCGGCACCAGGACCAGCGACGCCCATTGGGCCTCCGAGAGCCCGGGCATGGACAGCAATGACCCGCCGTCGCCGCCGGCCGCCTGCTTCACCACCACCAGCGTCGCCACCGCCAGGACGAACCCGATCACCGCCCCGCGCAGGCCGAGCGCGAAGGCGTACCACTCGAACTGCCTCGCGACGTAGGAGTCGGTGGCGCCGATGGTGTGCAGCAGGTCGATGACGTTGCGATGGATGGCGAGGCCGGCCCGGGTCACGAACACCACCGTCGCGACCGCCGACAGCGAGATCAGGGCCATCAGCAGGCCCGAGAACAGCAGCACCGTGTTGGCCACCGCCTTCAAATCCGTAAGCCAGCTGCCGTGGTCATCGACCGTGACCCCCTCGACGGTGTCGTTCAGCGCCGCGGACAATGCATCGACATCGACCGGTGGGTCGCCGGACAGGGTCACATCGATCAGGATCGGCAGGGGCAGCTGCTCGACGGGCAGGTCGTCGCCCAGCCAGGGCCCCAGCAGCTCGGCCATGTCCGGCGTGTCGATCGGGGACGCGTCGGCAATGCCCGGCCAGTCGCGCAACACCGCCAGGGCCTCGCCGGTGGAAATCGCATGGTCCTCGTCGCCGCCGGTCTTGGCCGCCTGGATCTGGATCGTCAGGCTCCCCGACAGGCCGACATCCCAGCCTTGGATCAGCTCGGACGCGGTCATCACCGCGGCCAGCGACAAGGTGGCGAGATAGGCCATCGGCGCGATCAGCCAGGGAACGAAACGGTCGGCGCCGGTACGCTTCAGCGGGACCTCGGGGCCGGTCTCCGGAGCGATGCGGCGCCTCAGCCACGCAATCATGCCGTCCGACTGACCTCCTCTGGCGCCGGGAACAACTGCCCGTCCCTGAGTTGCAGGACGGGATGGCGGAAGCGGCGGATGATCGATTCGCTGTGTGTCGCTACGATGACGGTGGTCCCGACCTTGTTCAACTCGTCGAACAGCCGCATGAGCCGGAGGCCGATCCGCTCGTCGACATTGCCGGTCGGCTCGTCCGCCAACAGCAGGGCGGGGCGATTGATGACGGCCCGGGCGATGGCGATTCGCTGCTGCTCGCCGCCCGACAGGGTTGGAGGGCGGGCGTTGAGCTGGTCGCCGAGCCCGACCCAGCGCAGCAATTCCTTCACATGGCCGCGGACCCGCTCGTCGCGGGCGCCGGCCAGGCGAAGCGGCAGCGCCACATTGTCGACCGCGGACAGGTGGTCGATCAGCCGGAAATCCTGGAAGACGACGCCGATTCGCCGTCTCAGCGCCGGCAGCTCCTCGCGCTTCAGGGTCGCGATATCGCGCCCGAACAGCGTGACCAGGCCGCGCGACGGCCGGTGGATCAGCGACAGCAGCCGTAGCAGCGAGGATTTGCCGGCGCCGCTCGGGCCGGTGATGAAATGAAACGAGCCCCTGGCGACGGAAAAGGAGAGGTCGCGCAGCACCTCCGGGCCGTTGCCGTAGCGCATGCCGACATTCTCGAATTCGATTAGGGGCTGCACGCGTTCACTCCAGCGGCGCGTCCGGCGGACCGTACGAATGGCCAGTATGCGCGATCCGGGCAAGGGCGGTCCATGGCATGGGCCGGCCGGGCCGTCCAGTCTGGATGCCGGTCAGGCGGCGGTGGGGCCAGCGACGCCGAATTTAGACTTTGTTGTCTATATTCGGAGATACCTGGGTATACCTCGCCGTGTCCGTTGCCAGGCTTTTGCACGTTTAGATGATCCTCACCTGCGAGAAATGCGCAACCAGCTACTCCGTCGCCGATGATGCAATCGGTGAGGAGGGACGGAAGGTCAAGTGCATCAGCTGCGGCCATGTCTGGCTGCAGGTGGCGCGGCCCGACGCGCCGCCGTCGGAGGAGACGGCGCCGGTCCCGCCGGGGAAGGGCGGATCGGACTCGAAGCGCCCGGTCGGGGCGCGCTCGGCCGGCGCGGTCGCCCTGGTGGCGCTGCTGTTGCTGGTTGGCGGGCTGGCGGCTGCGATCTATGCGGGGCGAACGGCGATCGTGCAGTCCTGGCCGCCGGCGGCCCTGTTGTACGAGGAGTTCGGCATCGGCCTGGACGGGATCGACTTCGGCGCGATCCCCGGGGTCGGCGCCGGTCTGGAATACCGCAACGTCACCTCGGAGATCAGGACCGATTCGTTCGGCGACACGCTCTTTGTGCGCGGCGAGGTTCACAACGCCTCCGAGATCCCGCGGCCGGTGCCGACCCTGCGGGCGAGCCTGGCCGATTCCGACGGGGCGTCCGTGGAGAGCTGGACGTTCTCGCTCGATGTGGAGACGCTGCAGCCGGGCGACTTCGCCGGCTTCGAGACCAGCCGCCGTGCCATTTCCGATATCGGGGTGAAAGTCGTTCTCGGTGTCGATGGGCCGTGGCCGCATGCGGCCAACACGGTTTCAGAACTGACGCATTAGCCGGTCGATATAGTCCAGCTCGTCGATCGGCCGGTGCCGCTGGCCGGACCGCCGCCTCAGCTCGTCCAGAATCTGCCGCGCGCGCTGCAGGTCGGACTGGCTGGGGATGCCCACCTCCTCGGTGTTCATGCCGCCCGAATTGGGCATCGGCCGGCCCAGCGGGTCGCGCCCGGAATTGAGCTGCTGCATCATCTGGCCCACCTGGCCGCTGTTCTGCTGCGCCATCTGTTCCAGCACCTGATCGACGAAATCCTGCAGCCCCTGCTGCAGCTGGTCGACGCTGTCGGCCTGGGGCTGCACCGCCTCGCCCATCTGGCCCTGCCCCAGCGCCTGCTCGGACTGCCGCATCGATTGTTCGGCACGACCAAGCGGCACCGGAATGTCGCCGGTCATCTCGTCCATCTGGCGCATCATCTCGCCCAGCGCGCGGCGGAGCGCCTCCTGGACGGCAGCGCCCTCGGTGCCGAAATCCGATCCGAGCTGCGAGCCGCTGCCGGTGTTGGGCTGGCTCGGCGACTGGCTCGGCATGTTCTCGCCGGACTGGCCCTGCTGCTGGCCCTGCTGCGACTCCTGGAAGGTCCGGTCCAACAGCTCCTGCTGCGCCCGGGTCAGGTTCTGCAGCTCCTCCATCAACTCCATGGCCGGGTTCGGCTGGGCATTCTGCTGCTGCTGTTGCTGCATGACACCGGCCTGCAGGTTCTCCAGCATCTCCTGCAGCTGCGCCAGCATGTCGCGCGCGGCCTCGCGGGCGCCGGATTCGGCGAGCTCCTGCATCTGCTCCAGCATCTCGTTGAGCTGATTGCGGTCGACGGCCTGGCTCTCGGGGTCGGCCAGCATCTCCGGGACTTCGCCGCGCGCCAGCCGATCCATCAGGTTCTCTTCCATCGCCCGGAGATACTCGTTGAGCGCCTCGCGCAGCTCCTCCATCAACTCGCGGATCTCGCTGTCGGTCGCGTCGCTGTCCAGCGCGTCCATCAGCGCCTGCTGGGCCTCGCGCAGATCGCGTTCGGCGATCGACAGCCCGCCATCCTCGATGCGAAGGGCCGTGTCCCACAGCAGCCGCTGCACCGGGTCGACCACGTCGGCGACGTCGCGCGCCAGCGCCAGCCGGCGGGCGGCGGTGCGCAGCGCCAGGAACACGACGGAATCGTCGAAATAGCGATCCGGGCGGATCGACAGCGTCTCCAAGACCTCGGTGACGATCTCATGGGTCGACGGATCGAGCATCAGGCTGCGACGCTGCTCGATGATCGCGCGGGCCACCGGGTGGTTGAACTCCCGCTCCGGCAGGACGAACTCGACCGGGTCGGACTCGCCGGTCTGGCCAGCCCCGTCGGTCGCCGACAGGGTCAGGCGAACCGATTGTCCGGCCCAGGGATGCGGCGTCAGGTCGTGGTAGCTCGCGGCCCTCGCCTCGCGCGGCCGGCGCCCAGGAACCGCCAGTTCCAGCATGATCGGGTCCCGCGCCAGCCCGGGTCCGGCCGCCAGGGCTTCCTCGGTCAAGGCGATGGTCGCGGCCGCGGTCTCGATGCCGTAATCATCCGTCGCCTCGTACTCGATGCGGACCGCCGCCCGTTGCGATTGGGTCGGCTCCTCGGCCATTCGGATGGTCGGCGGGCTGTCGGGGATGACCGCGATCGGCCAGCGTCCCAGCACGGCGCCGCCTTGCTCGACCGAGATCTGGTCGCCGTCCGTGATCTCCGCCGTGATCTCGTAGTTGGCGCCGTCGATGTCATCGAAGGCGGTCTGGCCGGTGGCCAGCGCCAGCATTGGCGGCTCGCCGCCGCCTGTGACCCGGGCCAGCAACGTACTGTTGACGGGAACCTGGATCGTTTCGATCTCCGCCGCTGCCGTCCCATCCTCCGCCGGCCGGGCCGGGCGCAGGTAGAGCGGCGGTGCTCCGGTGTAGTCCGGCGGGGTGATGAACAGGTCCAGGGTCGCCACCTGATCCGCCATGGCCCCGGTGAGCTGCGGCGTCAGCGCATGGCCCAGCCGTTCCGCCCAGTCGCCGCGCGCCGCGACGAAACCCAGGATCAGCAACAGACCGACGGCGGCCCGCATGCCGTAGCGGTCATGCTTGGCCAGGCCCGGTTGCGGCCAACCGACCCGCCAGCGCTTGACCGCGTCGCGCAGCCGTTGCCGGTGCATCTGCCACAGCCGACGGCTGAAGGCGTCGGCGGTGCCGGCCGCCTGGTGGTCGAGCAGTCCGGTGAGCGGCCGGTGCGGCACGCCGCTGGAGATTTCCAGACGGCGCCGCGCGGACTCCGCATCGGGGATGTAGATGCGCCGCACGGCGGTGATGATGGCGGCGACAAAGGCGGCGGCGAAGGCCAGGAGGACGACCACATGCAGCCAGCCGGGCAACAGCGGCAGCACGTCGAACAGGGCGGCGGCCAGGAACAGGCCCAGCACGCCGATCGCCGGCCAGACGGCGGGCCAGACCCGCTCCCACAGGATGGTCAGCCAGACGAGCACCAGCTTGGCGCGGGGAATGGCAAGCGCCTCTGCGGCTTCGCCGGCGCCGAGCAAATCGGCAATGCGGCCTTTCATATGTCGGTCCGATCCGTGTCCGGTCGTTACGGCGCCGCCAGCCAAGGCGGCATTGCCTCGAGTGCCATCATCTCAGCGAATGTTGGCCGTTTTCTGACCACGGCAAATTTTCCATCGCTGACAAGCACTTCCGGAACAAGCGGCCGCGCGTTGTAGGTCGACGCCATCACCGAACCATAGGCGCCGGCGCCGGTGAATGCGAGCAGGTCGTCGGCATCCATATGGGGCAGGTGGCGCTGCACCGCGAAGGTGTCGCCGGACTCGCAGATCGGCCCGACCACGTCGACCGGCTCATGGGGCGTATCGGCTTGCGACTGCCGAACCGGGAGGATGGTATGCCAGGCCTCGTAGAGCGAGGGCCGGAGCAGGTCGTTCATCGCCGCGTCGACGATCAGGAACACCCGCGACTGGCCCTGTTTGCGATAGATCACCCGGCTGACCAGCACGCCGGCATTGCCGACCAGGGCGCGTCCGGGCTCGATCATGATGCGGCAGCCGGTGGGAACGACGATCTCGCGCACCAGCTCGGCATAGGCCGGCAGGCTTGGCGGCACCTCGTCCTGATAGGCGATGCCAAGGCCGCCGCCGAGGTCGAGCCGATCGATGGTCAAGCCCAGGCCGCGCAGCGATCCGACCAGCTCGGCCAATCGCGTGAAGGCATTGCGGAACGGCCCGAGCTCGGTCAGCTGGCTGCCGATATGGATGGCGATCCCGGTGGCGTTGAGGCCGGGCAGCTCGGCGGCGCGGCGGAACACCTCCGCCGCATGCTCGATGTCGATGCCGAACTTGTTGCCCTTCACGCCGGTGGTGATCTTGGCGTGGGTTCCGGCATCGACATCGGGATTGACCCGGATGGCGATATCGACCGTGCCGCCGCGGGCCGAGGCGAGGGCGCTCAGCGCCTCCAGTTCGGGTACCGATTCCACGTTGATCTGGCCGACCCCGGCATCCAGCGCGGCCGTCAGCTCCTCTCGCGACTTGCCGACGCCGGAGAAGACGATGTGGTCCGGCGCAACGCCGGCGGCGATCGCCAGGCGCATCTCGCCCTCCGACACCACGTCGGCGCCGGCGCCCTGCGCGGCCAGGGTGGCCACGACCGCCCGGTTGGAGTTCGCCTTCATGGCGTAGTGGATGTCGACCGGTTGGCCTGCGAAGGCCTCGGCGAAGGCCGCGTAGGCGCCCTCCAGCATGGCCGTCGAATAGCAGTAGAAGGGCGTGCCGACCGACCCGGCGATGTCGGTCAGCGGCAGCGCCTCGGCGCACAGCACGCCGTCGCGATAGGTGAAGGCGGTCATGAGGACGGGTAGGTGCGCGGGAAGTTCTCGCCCTCGGACCCCTCCGGCGGCAGCAGACTGTCCGGCTTGCGGCCGCACCCGGCCACGGGCACCGACAGGGCCAGAACCATCAGCAGGGCGACGACCACCCGCAGCGGGTTGCTCATAGGTATCGCTCCCTTGCCTTGGCGGCCGCCTCGCGAACCCGGTCCGGCGCGGTGCCGCCGAAGCTGGTGCGGCTGGCAACCGAGGCATCGACCGTCAGGATGCCGCGCGCCTCCTCGGTGAGCCCGGCCTCGACCGACTGCAGATCGGCCAGCGACAGTTCGGCCAACCCCACGCCGCGCTCCTCGGCCAGCCTGACCAGCCGTCCGGTGACGTGATGCGCCTCGCGGAACGGCATGTCCAGGGCGCGCACCAGCCAGTCGGCCAGATCGGTCGCGGTGGCGTATCCGACCCCGGCGGCCTCGCGCATGGCGTCGGGGCGGACGGCCATGTCCGAGATCATGCCGGTCATCGCCGCCAGGCAGAGGATCAGGCTGTCATCGGTGTCGAAGACCGGCTCCTTGTCCTCCTGCATGTCCTTCGAGTAGGTCAGCGCCAGCCCCTTCATGGTCGTCATCAGCGCGATCAGGTTGCCGACCACCCGGCCGCTCTTGCCGCGCGCCAGCTCCGCGGCGTCCGGGTTGCGCTTCTGCGGCATGATCGAGGAGCCGGTGGAGAAGCTGTCGGACAGCCGCACGAAGCCGAACTGGTGCGAGGTCCAGATCACCAGCTCCTCCGCCAGCCGCGACAGATGGGTCGCGGCGATCGCCGCCGCCGCCAGGTACTCCAGGGCGAAGTCGCGGTCCGACACTCCGTCCAGCGAATTCGCGGTGGGGCGGTCGAATCCCAGCGCCTTGGCGGTGGCCTCGCGGTCGATCGGAAACGAGGTGCCGGCCAGCGCCGCCGAGCCGAGCGGGCATTCGTTCAGCCGGGCACGGGCATCGGCGAACCGCCCCCGGTCGCGGCCGAACATCTCCACATAGGCCAGCATGTGATGGCCGAAGGTGACCGGCTGCGCCGATTGCAGGTGGGTGAAGCCGGGCATGACGGTATCGGCATGGGCCTCGGCCTGGGTGATCAAGGCCTCCTGCAGCGCGCGCAGACCCGCATCGGCGCGGTCCGTCGCGTCGCGCACCCACAGCCGGAAATCCGTGGCGACCTGGTCGTTGCGGCTGCGCGCGGTGTGCAGCCGGCCGGCGGCGGGCCCGATCAATTCCGCGAGACGGGCCTCAACATTCATGTGAATGTCCTCCAGTTCGCTCTTGAACCGGAAGGCGCCCGATGCGATTTCCTCGGATATCCGCTGCAGGCCGTCGAGGATCGCCTCGGCGTCGGCGCGGCTGATGATGCCCTGATCGGCCAGCATCGCGACATGGGCCTTGGAGCCCGCGATGTCCTGGTCGGCCAGGCGCTGGTCGAAGCCGATGGAGGCGTTGATGCGCTCCATGATCGCCGACGGTCCGGCGGCGAAGCGCCCACCCCACAGGGCGTTGGCGGCCGCGTCCCCGGTCGGGGAGGGCGATTTCTTGGTCTTGGGCGTGTCGGTCATGACGGTGCCAGCGGCTCTTCTTGAGCGAGTTTCGAAAGGACGGGCATAGGCGTGAACAAGGTCGCTGTTTTCTTCGGTTTCCTGCTTGTCGCAACCGGCGCCATTTCCGTCTGGCTGGCCGCGGCGCTGATGCCGTCGATGGATGCACGACCGCCGCTCGACGGCGATATGATCACATTCGACCTCAGCCCCTCGCCCAACCCAGCGCCCGGAATAAGCTTTTCCGACCTTTCCGGCAACACTCTTGGGCTGGAAGACTTCCGCGGCCAGCTG
>JAAUYH010043827.1_pt1 | contig 14561 bp, 10 predicted proteins | sample 7278061 | NCBI WGS metagenome assembly JAAUYH01 (sample SAMN14350203, study PRJNA611818) | marine sediment metagenome | isolation source: surface marine sediment (0.6m) | place: French Polynesia: Moorea | collected 2018-08
GCCGGAAACTCGCCGCCGCTCACCGTGAGCACCGTGACACCCGCGGCGGCGAGCGCGACCGCCGCCACCTGGAATCCCCGCAGGCGTTCGCCGAAAAACAGCACGCCGATCAGTACGTACATGAGCGGGTTGATGTAGTAGCCCAGGCTCGCCTGGAAGATCTCGCTGCGCTGAACGGCCTCGATATACACCAGCCAGTTGACGGCGATGAACAGCGCCGCGAGGGCGAGCAGCGCGAGCGTTCGCGCGCCCGCCAGGGCACCCAGGACCTCCCGCCACTGGCGCCGCAGGCCGATGATCACCGCGCCGACCGGGACGGCCCACACGATGCGATGGGCAAGCACTTCCAGTGCGGGCACTTCGTCGACGATCTTGAAGTAGACGGGAAAGACGCCCCACATCGTGTAGCACAGCAGGGCGGCCACAACGCCCTCGCGTCGTTGGTCGCCGGCCGTCGGTTGCGATGCGGTCGAGGTCATGGGGGCGGCATGGTAACCCGCCACGGCGTGCGCGGCGATTTTTGTCAGTCCGATGCAAACATTCCGGCGCCCGGCGGTATCCAAGGGGTAAGCCCCGATGCAGGACTCGGATCAGGGCGCTTGCCGGGCGATCCGATACGACGCACGCGGTACACTGTGCCAGTTCCGCGATTCATCGAGACAGGACGCTTGCGCGACACCCCCGAATCACCGTACGGATGTTGAGCCTGTTCAAAGAGCTGAGGCGCCGGCGCGTATTTCGCGTCGCGGGCATCTATGGGGTTGCGGCCTGGGTCATCACCGAGGTGGCGTCGGTGGTGATGCCGGCGCTGCTGTTGCCGGAGTGGACGACCACCTTCGTCATCGTCCTGCTCGTTCTCGGTTTCCCCATCGCGATGCTGCTCGCCTGGGCCTTCGACATCGGCATCGAGCGTACTGCGCCGCGACCGACCCAGGCCGTGCCGCACGGTCGGCGCCTGCAGCTCTTCGGCTATTTGACGCTGCTGGTGCTGGCGACGCTGGTGCTTGTGCTGGCGCTGTATCCGGACGGCCCCCGCGCGCTGCTGGCCGACACGCGGCAGGCGCTGGCCTCGCTCACCGCGGCTGCGCCGCCCACCGGTGAGGTCGGCGAGCGCGATTCCATCGCCGTGCTGCCCTTTGCCAACATCAGCAACGACCCCGACAACGACTATTTCAGCGACGGCATGTCCGAGGAGCTGCTCAACCTGCTGGCCCAGGTGCCCGGACTGAAAGTGGCGGCGCGAACCTCCTCCTTTGCCTATCGCCAGAGCCAGAAGGACATACGCACCATTGCCAGCGAGCTCGGTGTGCAGACGGTGCTGGAAGGGAGTGTCCGGCGCGCCGGCAATCGTGTGCGCATCACCGCGCAGCTCATCGACGCCCAGACCGGTTATCACCTGTGGTCCGAAACCTACGACCGCAGCCTCGAGGACATCTTCGCCGTGCAGGACGAGATCTCGAGCAGCATCGTGCGTGCCCTGAGGATCGCCCTGGCCAGCGAAACGACAGAAGCGGCGCCGCTGCGCGAGGCGCCGCCGACCACCGACCTCATGGCCTACCAGCTCTATCTCAAGGGCCGGCATGACTTCAAACGCCGGGGCGCCGACGCGGTGAGGCGCAGCATCGACCAGTTCCAGCAGGCCATCGAGCGCGATCCCAACTTCGCCCGTGCGCATTCGGCGCTGGCGGCGGCCTACACGGAATTGCCCGGTTATGGCAACGAGGCGCCCGACGACGCCTTCGGCCAGGCGCAGCTGGCAGGCGTGAAGGCGCTGTCGCTCGAAGACACGCTGGGTGAGGCACACGCCGTGCTCGCCCAGATCAATGCCGCCAACTGGGACTGGCGCGATGCCAAGGACGGGTTCTTCTTCGCCATCTCCCTGGACGCGAACGACCCGACGGCGCGGCAGTGGTACTCGCAGTTGCTGCTCGCGACCGGTCGCCTCGACGAAGCGCTGGCGCAGGCGCAGGCGGCGTACGAGCTGGATCCGGCCTCGCCTGTGGCCAACAGCAGCCTGGCTAGGGCGCATGCCTGGCTCGGACAGGACGGCGAGGCGTCGCGGCTGGCGCAGGTGGCCCTGGAGCTGGGCTACGACACGGCCGATCGCTACGTACGACTGCTGCTCGCCTGTCGCGCGGACGATCGCAGCCGCGCCATCGGTGAACTGGAAGCCCTGGGTGCCGATATGGGCATCGATCGCGAACAGGCCGGGGCGATCGTCGACGAGATGCTCGACAGGCAATCGTCGAGCCCTGTCGCGCCCGCGCTCGTTGCCTCCGAAGCGCGACCGGCGATGCGCCTCGCCTTCGTGCTGAACGCCATGGCGGGGCGCGCCGAGCCGGCGCTGACCTTGGCGGCGGATCTGGCCACCGACAAGACGCTGGCGCTGCCGTACCTGTGGTTGCCCGAGGCGGCGCCATTGCGCGCGCATCCTGCGTTCGCCGGCGTGCTCGACACCGTGGGTCTGGACGATCCCGGACCGGTCGCGGGCGGGCGCTGACCCGTCGCCAGCCACGGTTTTTGCCGCCCGCCCGGAAGTCAGGCACCCTTTGGGCCCATGACATCCAGGCGCACCGTCGTCGCTGCCGACGGCACGAAGCTCGCTTACTGGATCACGGCGGCCAATGGTACCGGCGAGCGCACCCTGCTGTTGCTGCATGGCGGCGCCAGCAATCACACGCGCTGGTCGGAGTACGTCGAGCACACGCGGCTGTCGCGGTCGTGGCGTGTCATTGCGCCCGATCTGCGCGGTTGCGGCGCGTCGATGACGCGCGGTTCGCAGAACCTGGCGATCTGGTGTCGCGACCTGGGCGAGATACTCGGCCTGGAGCAGGCGGGGCCGGCGGTCGTGGTCGGTCACAGCTTCGGAGCCCAGGTGGCGGTGCACCTGGCGGCCGCGTCGCCGGAGCGCGTACGGGGTCTCGTGCTGCTGGATCCGGCGTTTCAGGCCGGGCTCAAGGGCCGCCAGGCGATGGTCCGACGGCACCGCTGGTTCTTCCGCAGCCTGGCCGCCGCCGCGCGCGGCGCCAATGCCCTGGGACTCTATCGGCGCAGGCTGCCCTACAACGATTTGCGACGCATGGATGAAGAAACGCGACAGGCGCTGGCCGGTGACACCGCGTTCGAGGAGATCGCCCGGCGCTACAGTGCGCTCGGACCGATCCTCAGGTACACGCCGGTCGCCAACTACCTGCGCCAGGCGCTCGCGACCGTCAGTCCGTTGCCGGACGTGACATCGATTACCGTGCCGGTGCTGGTGCTGCTGTGTGGCGGCACGACGCTGGCGGACCTGGCCGTGAACAAGGCGGAGGCAGCGCGTTTTCCCAACGCCGAAACGCAGGTGCTCGACGCCAATCACTGGCCGCTGACGGAAACCCCCGACGCCGTTCGCGCGGCCATAGACGACTGGGTGGAAGCCCGGTTTCCCGCCCCATGAGTTCGAATCGTCGCAACGCGCTGGCCCGCACGATGCGTCGCTGCGCCCTGGCCCTGGTGCTCGGCATGCTGCCGCTCGTGGCGGCGGCGGTCGAGGCCGCACCCGATGCCAGTGCGCAGGCGGACTCGGCGCCGTGGCGCTACGCGACGCCACCGCGAATCGTGGCGGTGGGCGATGTGCACGGCGCCTACGACGAGCTGGTCGCGTTGCTGACGGCCACGGCGATCATCGACGAGGGGTTGCGCTGGGCGGGTGGCGACACCCACCTGGTGAGCCTCGGTGACCTCGTGGACCGCGGCCCCGACTCGCGTGCCGTGATGGACCTGCTGATGCGGCTGTCGGAGGAAGCGACGGCGGCCGGCGGCCGCGTGCACGTCGTGTTGGGCAATCACGAGTTGATGAACGTCATCGGCGACCTGCGCTATGTGTCCGCCGACGAGTACGCCGCCTTCGCCGATGACGAGGCTCCGGCTGCGCGCGAACGCGCCCTGGAGCGTTTCAGGGCGCGCACCGACCCGGCCGTCACCGGGGATGCGTTGCTCGAGGCCTTCGAGCAGCGCTATCCACCTGGGTACTTCGGGCACCGGGCGGCCTTCGCGCCCGACGGACGATACGGCCGCTGGATCGCGTCGCTGCCGGCGATGGTGGTCGTCGGCGACACATTGTTCGTTCACGGCGGGCTGCCCGAAACGGTGTCGGGCGCATCGCTCGAAGCGGTCAACGCGCGTATCGCGCAGGACATGGTCGACTACCACGACCTGTGGCGCGAACTGGTCGACATCGGCGTGTTGTCCGAAGACGATGCCGGCAGTGCGCCGGACACGGCGCGCGATGCGCTCGAACCGGTCGACCCGTCGGAGTGCGTGGAAGAGCGCCGTGCCGCCTGCGAGCAGGCCCGCGACGCCGCGGACGATCCCGATCCCGATACCGTTGCCAAGCTGGAAGCGTTCATCGCGCTGAGCGACGCGCCGCTGCTCGGTGCCGACGGGCCGATGTGGTATCGCGGTGCAGTTCGCTGCCGGGCGCTGTTCGAGCAACCCGTGCTGGCCGGTCTCATGGCCGAACTGGGCGTCGCTCGGGTCGTCGTGGGGCATACGCCGACGAAGGACCGGCGTGTTCGCAGCCTGCACGGCGGGCGCCTGATCATGCTGGACACGGGCATGCTGGCCAGCCATTACCGGGGTCGTCCGGCGGCCCTTCGCATCGCGGGCAGCGACGTGGCGGTTCGCTACCTGGCGTCCGACACCTGGATTGCGCCACAGGTGGTCGAGCGCCCGGCGGCGCCCGGTGCCGGTGACGAGGCAGTCCTGCGCGCCCTCGTTGAAGGCGACGTCGTGTCGGTCGAGGACCGGCCGGCCGGCGAGGGCCGACTCGTGCAGCTGACGCACGGCGACACCACGCTCACGGCACGGCACATCGCATCGAGCCGCCGCGGTGCGGATCGCCGGGAACTGGCGGCCTGGCGCCTGGATCGCGCGCTCGGCCTCATGCTCGTGCCGCCGACCGTCCGTCGCGCGGTGGATGGTCGCGACGGCGCCCTGCAACTCATCGAACGCGGCGCGATCACCGAAAGCGAACGGCTGGCACAGGGCAGGGGCTTCGGCGGCTGGTGTCCGATGGATCGCCAGTTCGAGCTGATGAACGTGTTCGACCTGCTCATCGCAAACGAACGGCGCACCCGTGACGACATCCACTACCGCAGGCCCGGCTGGCTCGTGGGCCTGAGCGGTCACGGGCGCAGCTTCGGCACCGCGACGCGCCTGCCGCGTCGCCTCGATCCGGCATCGGTCTACCTGGCGCCGCCGGTGGCGCGGGCGCTCGGCGAGTTGGGTGCCGGCGGCGTTGAGGCCCTGCTGGGCGACCTGCTCTCCGGACGCGAGCGCTCTGCGCTGCTCGCACGCCGTGACGCGCTGCTCGAGCGGCTGGCTACTTCCGCCCGCAAGTAACGTCAAGGTCGGTCCCGGGCCGGCCGACAGCTGTTGGATGGGGCGTGCCGTGCCCGAATCGTCACTGCCCGGCAGCGAGCGGTTCAGGCAGTTTCCGGCAGTTGTCGATGATGTGCGAGCGACGCGACCTCGGCGATTCCAGCGTCTTGTAGAAATCCTGGATGTAGCTGCGGGAGCGCCGGCGTGTGTAGTCGTTCAGACCCGGCGTCGTGTCGATCATGGCGAACACCGCGTCGCGCTGTTCCTCGAAGCGACGGAACAGCGCCTCCCAGTCGATCCCCGGCAGGCAATAGCCGCGGTACAGGCGCCGTCGCACGTCGTTGATGCGCAGGTTGTCGGCCGGCGTGGCGTACTCGGTGTCCACCAGGCCGGCGAAATCGAAGTCGTAGGGCACGATGGTCACCGAGCCGTCCGGCCGGTTGAGGAAGATGACATTGTGGGGCACGTCCACCGACCAGTCGGTGTTGCCGATCATGTACTGGAACAGGTCCAGCGTCGCCAGTTCCATGGGGTCGGCATCGCGTGGATCGAAGGCACGTGGCCTCGATACGGTGGCCCCGCTGCGGGCCCCCAGCGAGTCGAAGTGTTCCGACAGGAACGCATAGCGCACGAGCGGCCTGTCCTTGCGCGCGAGATGGTAGGTGACATGCAACAGGCGAGTTTCGAGGCTGGCCTCGCTGAACAGCGTGTACAGTCGATAGGCGAGATACTCCTTGATGACGTACTGTTCGTAACGCGCGGGTCGCCGCTGGCAGTGCGTTGTGAGCGGCAGAAACCACTGCCCCGCGAACACGCCGGTCGGCGCATCGACGTCCGTCGGGAAGATGATGAACAGCGGCGGTATGGCGCAGTGACCGGGATCGAGCCGCCAGCCGCCACGGGCCTTCAGGAGGACATCCAGGCGGACCACCGCGCCGTCGGGTTCCGCGACGCTCAGTTCCGCCGGCAGGTCGCGGCAGTCGGGATCGCCCTTTTTCCGGCACAGCAGCGTCGGATCGAAGCGCAGCGACACGGCCAGCGGGTCGTGGTCGGCGAACAGCTGTAAGGGTGACTCCGAGGCGGCGCCTGTCGCTGGCGCCAGGCAGCAGAACGCCAGGACGACAGCCGCGGCGCTCCTCATCGGCACCGGCCCTACGGCGCCGCCGCCGCGACGGCTGCGCCGCCGGCGCCCGGCTCGCTCGGAATCAGCACCAGCGTGGCCACGACCGGTCGATGGTCGGACACGGGATCGTCCAGCACCCGATGCTCCAGGAACCGGATGTCCTCCGACACCAGGATCCAGTCGAGGCGACGACCGCCCAGGCGACGAAACGTGTCCAGGCTGTCGCTGTGCGGTTGCCAGGCCGTGAGCCCCAGCGCATCGGCCAGCCCGGCCAGTTCGTCGGACCACGGCGTATTGAGGTCGCCCATGAGTATCAGCGGTCGTCGGCGGTCGGCGTAGGCTGACGCGAGGCGGGCCATCTGCGAACGGCGCACGGCCGGCCGCAGCGCGTCGAGGTGGACGGACACGACGTCCACCTCGGTGACCGTGCCCGGCCAGCGGATGGCGGCCGCCGTGAAGCCCTTGGGCGTGGTGAACCAGGCACCCGAGAACGTGGCCTTCGACGCGGCCGTGAGCGGTGACCTGCCGATGATGGCGGTGCCGTACTCCAGTCCCGCCCCGCGGGCGTGCAGCCCAAGCCAGCCGTACGCATAGCCGGCTTGCCCGGCGACGTAGCACGGGTGGCAGAAGCCGCCGCTCCAGATCGACGGACCGTCGGCTTCCTGCATCGCCACGATATGCGGGGCTTCGCGCACGAGCACGGCCGCCAGCGCGTCGAGGTTTTCCCGCGCCGTTGCCGCACTCTGCAGCACCTGGTGGAAGCCGGTTGCCCGCCCGTGCGCCAGGTTGACGGTCATCACCGTCAGCGTCGTATCGGCGTCGGCCGGCTGCAGCGCCGCGACCGGGACAGCGTTGCCGATGGCCAGCGGGGCCGGGTCCATGACTCCGGAGACGCAGCCCCACTGGGCCGCCAGCACCAGGCCGATGGCGACGCGGCTAGCCCGGTTGATCATTCGATCCTGTCGTCACGACAGCCGCCGGGACGGGTGCCGCGACACCCGGAGACAGGTGGCGGCGCGGAGACGGGCTTGTGGGTCGGGGTGCGATCATCACGGGCGGAATGATACACCAGGCGTGCGGGCCGGCCGGTGTCAGCCGACCAGCTTGTCCCTGAGCACCTCGCGTGCCCGATCCTGGTCGGCGGTTTCCAGGGCGACGATGGCCGAGTCGTCGTCCTGGTCGACGATGTGCAGGCCGCGCACGTCGATGTCGGCATCGGCGAGGCGTCGCGACAGGCGCGCCAGGGCGCCGGGTTCTTCGGCGAGTCGCACCAGCAGCGTCTCACTGGCGTAGACGTGGTAGCCGGCTTCGGACAGGGCCCGGAACGCTTCGCGATAGGGCTCGGCGATGAGGCTGATGATGGCCGTATTGCCGACGACGTGGCCGCTGATGTCCCTGAGTGTGATCCGGTTGCCCGCCAGGAGCCCCGTCACTTCGGCGAGCAGTCCGGGCTCGCTCTGTTGAACGATGACCATGGTTCTCATTCGCCGCGCCCTCCGGGTGCCTCGATGTCGGCCACGAGCGCGTCGACCTGTTGCCGCGAAACATGTGGCATGCAAATGATGTGGCTGATGCCGCCGGAACTGGCCAGCTGCCACTTCGAGCAAACCTCCGGCGACGGCGACGGAAACACCACCGTCAGCGCCTGCGGGTTGCGCCAGGCGTCGAGCCCGGCCGCGTGGAAGCGCTCCTGGGCGTAAGATGCCGTGTCCAGCGAGTGTTCGGCGCGCCGGGCAATGCCTTCCTTGCCCAGGCTGTGAATGGCGTACCACAGCATCATCGGTGTGAGACCGTTGCGCGATCCGGTGACGGTGGTGTCCACGCTGCCGATGTAGGCGACGGCGCGGCCGATGCGTTCGACGTTGCGACGCCGGGCCAGGACCACGCCGCAGGGGATGGGGACTCCGAAGAACTTGTGACCCGAAATGGCGATGCTGTCGGCGCCGTCCTGAAAGTCCCAGCGCGGCGGCGGATCCAGGAACGCCGCGTAGCCGCCGCACAACGCCGCATCGCTGTGGATGTAGTGCTGGTCCAGCGCGAGTTCGTCGAGGATCGAGCGGATGACGGTCAAATCGTCGCGCGCCTCTTTCATGGTAGTGCCGACGTTGGCGAACACGATGGGCGGCGCGTCGCGGCGAATCTTGAGCGACTCGCGCAGGTCGTCGTAGTCCATCTGTCCGTCTGGCGTCGTGCGGATCATGATGTGGCGCATGTTGAGAAAGTGCAGGTTCTTGCGCACGCTGTAGTGGCTTTCCTGAGAGAAGTACACGATGCCCTTGGGCAGCGATTCGCGCGCCAGGTAGAGGCCGTAGAGATTGCCCTCGGTGCTGCCGTTGGTGACGTAACCCCACCAGTCGTCGTCGGGGGCCCGCGTAAGCTCGGCGAAGAACGCCACCACTTCGCGCTCGAACTCGTGCGTGTTCAGCCGGTAGCTGCCGTCGCGGAACGGGTCGCCGCAGTTATTGAGGTTGTGGCGGAGGAACGGTGCCAGCGGGCGATAGTCGATGTCGAAGGCGACCGGATAGCCGAGTTCCGTCGCCGCTTCGTCGCGCGCGTGGGCGAGGAACTGTTCCAGTCGTTCTTTGTCGATGGCTGATAGCACGAGATGCCCCCATGGAGCCTGCCCTGCTATGGTAGGCCAACGGCCCGGTCGCCGCATCGGTGACTGTGCGTATAGACACCGCCGCCCGGATGGCGGCGAACCCGTTCGAAGGACCGTCATGACTGCCCGAAAAACCGTTCTCACAGCCGCGATCGCACTGGGCGCGGCGCTCCCCTGGCCCGCCCGGGCCACCGACGCCCACTGGGTGGCGATGCCCGGGTGCAGCTCGGTGACCTTCTTCGCGACCCAGCAGGGCGCCCGCTTCGAGGGCCGCTTCGAGCGCTTCGCGGCACAAGTCGCCACCGACGCCGCCGGCGAGCCGGTGGAGATCAGCGCGACCATCGAACTGGAGTCGGTGAACACGGGCGATGAGGAACGCGACCTGACGGTGGTGGACGTGGATTTCTTCAACACCACGCTCTACCCGCGATCGGCGTTTCGCACCGACATGATCGACCGCCGCGGCGACGGCTACCGCGCGATCGCCGATCTGTCGCTGCGCGATCAAAGCCGGCCGGTCGTCTTCGACTTCGAGTGGCGTCCGCCAACCGGGGAGGACGAGCGGGCCCGGCTCACGGGCCGCGCGGATCTCAAGCGCCTGGAATTCGGCGTCGGGCAGGGCGACTGGACGGACACCGAGTGGGTCGGCGACGAGGTCGAGGTGCGCGTGGACGTGTGCCTCGAGCGGCGGCCCGACTCCCAATGAACGACCTCATGGCGACGCCACGCCGGCACCGGCCACTGACCCGCGTGCTGCACTGGCTGGTGGCTGCGCTGATCCTGGTGCAGGTTCCGCTCGCGTACTACATGATTGGACTGCCACTCAGCCCCGATAAATTCGGCAAATACGCGCTGCACAAATCGCTCGGCATGCTGATCCTGGCGCTGACGGTGCTGCGTCTGGCCTGGCGTTGGGTCCGGCCGCCTCCGGCGCCACCGGGAGGGCGAGCGCAGCGGCTGGTCGCCCGCGTTACGCATGGTTTGCTGTATGTCGTGGTCCTGGCGATGCCGGTGACGGGCTGGATCGCGTCGTCTGCGCGCAACTTCCCGGTCAGCGTGTTCGGCCTGGTGCAGCTGCCCGATCTCGTCGGCCCGGACCGGGCGCTGCACGATGCGTTGACCCTGGTTCACCGCGGTTTGTCCTGGCTGCTTTTGGCGCTGCTGGCGCTGCATGTGCTCGCCGCCCTTTACCACGGCCTCGTGCGCCGCGACGGAGTCCTCGCCGCGATGGCGCCATGGTCGGTTCGACAACGCTCCTAACGGCTCAGGACACTAGCCGTGCGAGGGGCCGCTCCGGCCTGATACACTCGCTCCACAACAGCAACAACAACCGGCGCACGACGCCACAGTCCAGGGGGGAGACCGTTGATCCGCAGTCTGCTACGTCGCCTCGGCGCGGCGGGACCGCTGTTCGCGTGCGCCGTCGCCGGCGCGTCCGCCGAGCCGATCCGGGTGGGGTTCCTGTGGCACATGCACCAGCCCGTCTACGTGCCGGGCGTGCCGCTTTCCGCCAGCGATCCGCACTTCAGCTTCAGTCCGGTCGACGTACACAACCAGCGCTACGGGCCGTACACGACCTGGCCCTCGGATGCGGTCACCTCCGGGTCTTCGCTGCCGCACCTCGGTGCACAGGTCAGTTTCAGCGGGTCGCTCATCGGCAACCTCGATGACCTGGCGACCACCGGTGCGCTCGGAGGCGCATGGGTCGACTGGGAAGCTACCTGGCGCGGTGCCCAGGCGTCGCTCACCAGCCTCGGCAACCGACGGCTGGAGCTCGTGGCCTTCGGCTACCACCACCCGCTGATGCCGCTGCTGGACGAGGCCGACATCCGGATGCAGATCCGCCTGCACAAGCACGTGTACGGCGACACCTGGGCGACGACCTACTCGCGCGGCCTGTTTCCGCCGGAAACGGCGTTCTCTACGCGCATGATCCCGGCGCTGGTCGCCGAGGGCATCGACTGGGTGCTGGCGGACAACATCCATTTCGACCGGGCGTCGAAGGGGTATCCCCACACCCCGGCCGCCGGCCTGATGCCGCCGAATCCCGCCGACCAGATCAATCCCGACCCTGCCACGACCGGCGGTGCCTGGGTACAGCTGCAGAACCTCTGGGCACCGAGCCGCGTCAGTGCCCCCTTCGGTTACCAGCCGCACTACGCGCAGCACGTCGATCCCGACACCGGCGAGGTGCTCAAGATGGTCGTCGTGCCCGCGGCGCGTTACGAGGGCAACGAAGACGGTCGCGGTGGCTACGGCGCGTTTCTCTACGACCAGGTGATGGACGCCTACCTCGGCTACAACACCGAGCCGGACCACCCGATGTTCGTGGTGCTGCACCACGACGGCGACAATTTCGGCGGCGGGTCCGATGCGTACTACCACGCCAACTTCGACGCCATGGTGGCGTGGGATACCGCCGATCCCGACTACGAAGTGACGACTATCGCCGATTACCTGGATGGGTTTCCGCCGGATCCGCAGGACGTCATCCATGTCGAGGACGGCGCGTGGGCGGGTGCCGACAATGGCGATCCGCAGTTCAGCAAGTGGCTGGGCGAACCCGGTGCGGACGGTGTCAGCCCCGACCGGCACAGCTGGGCGGTGCTGATGGCGGCCAGGAACCGCGTTTTCACGGCCGATGCTCAGGTGCCGGTCACCGACATGCAAAACGTCCTCGACGGTACCGGCAACGCCACCGAACGCGCCTGGCACTACCTGCTGACGGCCCAGGCCAGCGACTACTGGTACTGGGACGGCAGCCCCGAGCCATGGGACGGCAACGTCACGCGCGCCTGCAATCTCGCGGTCACCCACGCGGACACGGTACTCGCCGGCGTGCAGGACTCGGTGGCGCCGACGGTGTTCGTACCGCAGCGCAAGCCCTACAACCCGGGTGGCTTCGAGTGGGGCACGGAGCCCGAGCCCAGTGAGTTCGAGGTGTGGACGCTGGTGTACGACGTCAGCGGCCTGGCATCGGTTCGGCTGAACTGGCGCGTCGACGCCGACGGCGACAATCCCCTCGGGTCCGTGCAGAACGAGACGTATGCCGGCGGCGCGGAAGTCGGTGCCTGGCAATCCGTTGCAATGGTCGCGAGCGACGTGCCGGCGCCGGCCGGCATCCCGGTGCCGGCCTATCGGGCACAGCGCTACGCGGCCATGATCACCGAGCTCACGGACGTGCTCGTGGACTATTACGTCGAGGCCATCGATGGCGAAGGCAACGTGGCGCGCAGCCCGATCAGGCACGTGTACGTGGGCGACGGCGCGGGCCAGGTCGACAACCCGGTGACGATCGCGCCGAACCCGGCGATGGCGGGCGAAGCGGTGACCGTGCGCTACGTGGCCGACGGTGGACCGCTGGCGGCGGCCGCATCGGTGTTACTCCATTACGGTTTCGACGGGTGGAGCACCGTGGTGTCACCCGATGCGGCGATGATCCTGGACCCGACCGACGGGGCGTGGACGGTTCAGGTGACCGTGCCGGCCGGTGTCCAGGCGCTGGACATCGTGTTCAACGACGGCGCCGGCACATGGGACAACAACGCCGGCCAGGACTGGCACTTCCCCGTCATCGGGTCCACGGCACCCGCCTGGGTGATGGACGGCCAGGCGGATGCCGCCGCCCGGCTGGTCGCGGACACGGGGGGCGTTCGCCTTTGGGCCGGGTTGGACGGCGACACGCTGTACGTCGCGACCGACGACGCCGGCGAGGGCCGGGACGTGTTTCTGCTTGTCGCACACACACCCGGCGCGACCGTTCCGGCGCCGTGGGCCAAGGCCGGCTCGGCGGCTGCCTGGGATGCGTTCCTGGCCGACGAGAACGACAACGACTACGTGTCCTGGTTCGACCAGGACGGCGTCGCAACGGCGGCGACCGGCGCCAACGGCGGTGTCCTGGAAGGAACCATCGATCTCGTCGGCGAGTTCGGTTCGGTGCCTGAGCGCATCGCACTGGCGGTCGTTCACTACCAGTCGGCCGATGGCGGCGCGCTGGACCCCGGGCGGCAAATCGCCGCCTCGATCAACGGCGACGGCAACGTGGACGCGGCGGAGTACCTCCTCGTCGACACGGCCATCCTGGCGACCGGCTGCGATGTCAATAGCATCGGCAACACGAAATGGCCGGTGCGGCCCGCTTGCCTGGTGGTCGACCCGGTATGGCAGCAACCCGCGCAGGTGCGACCAGAGCAGTCGCGCGCAGGTGCCGTCCGGCGACGACCGTAACACCGCGCTGCCGGCGGGAAGCCGGCGGCGATGCCGTACAATCGGCCCCAGCCGGGGGGAAGGTCCCGGCAGCTTTCGGCCGGAGGTGGTCCGCGTTGGCCAGGGTGCGACAGACGATTCATGCTCGTCAGACCCGGTGGACGGTTCCGGGCGTCGCGGCATGCGTGCTGCTGGCCTGCTCAGGCGTTGCCTCGGCCGCGCAGGCCCGGTGTACCGGTCTGCGCTTCGAACACCTGTCCGTCGAGCAGGGCTTGTCGAACGGGTCCGTGCACGCCATCCACCAGGACCAGCGCGGCTTCCTCTGGCTGGGCACCGAGGACGGGCTGAACCTGTACGACGGGTCGTCCATCACGATCTTCCGGCACCAGCTCGGCGACCCCAACTCCCTGTCGTCGAGCAACTTCGGCAAGATCTACGAAGACGAATCCGGATTGCTCTGGTTCGGCACCTGGGGTGGCGGCCTCGACCGCTACGATCCCGCCACCAATCGCTTCGTCCACTACCGCCACGATCCCGGCAACCCCGCATCCATCAGCAGCGACCGCATCGAGTTCCTCGTGGGCGACGGTGCCGGGGGGCTGTGGATCGGCACCGAGCGCGACGGACTCAACCGGTACGACGGGGCAACGGGTACGTTCGTCCGCTACCGGCACGACCCGGCCGACCCGAACAGCCTGCCCAACGACCGCGCGCTGGCGGGCTGGCTCGACGGGGAGGGCGGCTTGTGGGTCGGCACGGACGGCGGTTTGAGTCGACTGACGATCGCCACCGGTGTTTTCGAGCACGTGCCTGTGGACCCGAACAGCGACACCGGACTGACCAGCCCCCGCGTGCGTGCTCTGGCGCACCGGGACGGGCAGCTCTGGATCGGCACGCGCGGCGGCGGCCTGAACCGGCTGGACCTGTCGACCCGTCGCATCGAGAAGTTCACGCATCAGCCCGGCGCTGCCGGCACCCTCAGCGGCGACGCCATTGCCAGGCTGCACGTCGACTCCAACGGCACCCTGTGGGTAGCTACTTACGCCCATGGGCTCAATTGCTACGACGGCGACAGCGGTTTTCACCGCGTGCCCGAGTCCTCCGTGGAACCGCACAGCCTGTCGGGTAGTCGCGTCGAGTCGTTTTACGAGGACCGGTCTCGCAACCTGTGGATCGGAACGCGGGGCGGTGGCGTGAACCGCCTGGATCTGAAGGGGCAGAAATTCGTCAGCTACGTGCACGATCCGGATATCGTGAACGGGCTGCCAC
>JAAUYH010197789.1_pt1 | contig 14557 bp, 8 predicted proteins | sample 7278061 | NCBI WGS metagenome assembly JAAUYH01 (sample SAMN14350203, study PRJNA611818) | marine sediment metagenome | isolation source: surface marine sediment (0.6m) | place: French Polynesia: Moorea | collected 2018-08
ATTGGGGAAGAGTTTCATGCAGTAGTCCTCGAATATCATTTATCATTGATATTTTTAACTTAAACTTAATAATTCGTAATAGTATCAAAATTAAAGTGCAATCAGAAGAGTTTTGTTAGTGAGTGCTGTTCAGAACTATTGTGGTTTATTTGAATTGATTCTCCACCTTTGTAAAATACCATTTCAATGCTTGGAATTTAAAGTTTACTCTTCAGACAGAAATCACACAAAACCTGAGGGTTTTTACTTGGAATCACTCTTGACCATATTTAGTAGAAGAAATCAACTGTTCTTAATTTTAATACCAGGATAGCTCAATTATACTCGCACAGAACTTCAGTCATTCTTTTAAATATTTACCACTCCTTTCTATGATATCTCTTTTTGATGATTCAGAGTCGTATCATTCACCAGTTTCAATTAGTTTTAGTTTGTGTTCTGCAATTCATGCCTAGGACACACAGAATCACCAAAAATATTCATTGAACTTTAAGCAAAGGAACCACATGAATCTAAGTGATATAAATTACCATTGGTTAGTTCGAATACCCCTTTGATATTCTATAGAATCGATTCGGACTAAACAATGCAATTGAAAATACATCATGTGTGTGAGAAAATTGCCTAGTGAAGCAGGATTACAATCGACTCAAGGGTTCTGGTTCTGATTTTGGAAAATGTGACTCTGCAAGTACATTTGGTTTTACGTCTATGTTTGCTATTGGTTGATTTAATCTTGCATCCGTACTTTTCTAATTATCATCTTCCAATTATTGTACAATAGGTACCTTTGCAAAATCATAGAACATCCTTGCTCAACGCAGTATTCTCGCTTGTTTGCTGCATGGAAGAACATGAATCGTAAAACCACATAGATTCTAATTTCGTCGCTCGTTCTCGTTGGCACACTATAATTTTCGGATTCGATCATAACTTGCAAGGTGACTTTGAAAAGCTGCAAGAACTACAGTGGCACCTCAACAAGGAGAAGAGCGGCCCGAAGAAGCCGAAGCTAGATGCTTCGCCATCCTCACCGCAAGCTTTTCAGCTTGCACAATAAAACAGACTTCTCCCGAGATAGTTATAATAAGTGGCCGAGGATGATCTCCTTAAGAAAATTCTCAAAGCAGAATGCATTTGATTCCCAGAATCACTGTCGCAATTAGCAATAAATAATGCTAATAAAAGCTTCATCTTGTGCTAGTTTTCCCATGGGTTGCTGCGCCTACGCCATACTTTCAAAGAAGGGAAATCGCCAGTAGCCTGAAACTCTTGGTAGTAACTATCATAAAGCAATACTATAAGCAATTTCTTATCTTCTGTGCGAAGAACAGGATATGGCTCTTTTCTGCTTCGCCCGATTCTCGATAAATTGTAGTATTGCCAGTTGAAATTTAGACCGTTTCGAGTTCAATGGTGGGCGGCGACAGACTTTATTTCCTTCTTTTCTTCTTGCATTGTACTCGTGGCTTGAGTCCGAGACGGAATGTTGGAATAGACTCTAGGAAATCTTTGCATGCATCCAAGAATTAATAGGTACGGAAGGAGTCCTTCTGGTCGAAGTGTGTTATTCTATGCTTTGATAGCCATTTAAATACAATATTACAATCCATCTGATGGTAGTCTTCTCGTTTTTTGTAAATGACTCTCCACGACGGTCTGCGATATTTTCACCGATACTTGAATCCCATCGCACGATGCAAAATAGCTCACTTGGTCGGTTTTGATTTTCACAGTAAATCTGGCATTTTGTGTTTATAGAAGTAAGTAAACACATCCAATACATCTTCTACTGTTAGACCAGAAAGCAATACGACGCTGTTAAAATGAGTTCGAAAGCCGTTTCTACAGATAGAATTGACACCCGGAACATTTCAAGGGGCCTTGAATCTTTTAGGCATGTTTCACGGGCTTCACTAATTCCTTCAAGCATTTTTCTTGTTCTTGGATCAGCTTTCTTAGGAGAAGATTTCTTCATTCAGTTCATGTGATTACCCGTCGATGTTCGACAGAAATGTTCATTTAATCTTATGAATTCTGTTTGTACCAATAAAAATTCCTTTTCATCTCAGTAAGTCTACATTAACCTACATTTTCTGGTCATTCGCATTTCCAGACCGAAATTAGAAAACATTGATATTTTCTGACATTTTCAGTGACCATCTCATTTTCATCTATCATATCTGAAGCCGTTAGGATAGGAAGGTTTTCTCCCCCAAATCGAATATTGTTTTTAACCTTGAGCCTTTTGATACTGGAATTTGAACAATTAACTTTCCTTTTAGTTTGTAGTTGAACCATTATTTTCCCCTTTTCTCCTTTTTATCCGATTCCTCTTAATTGTCTTCTTTTTTTCCTTTTATTCCATTCATTTAGTATCAGTTAATGAACTGCCAAAATAAGCCTGCAGCATCTAAAATTATGAGCGATCGCCAATAATGTTTCTGCAGAAGAAGAAAACTGAGTGATCGTTTTTCATCTGTAAACTGTAGCGAAACGAGCTCTGCGATAAGTCAGCATTGATCGATTTGGGAACACTCCAAGTATTAGCATTTCTCGGTTCTCGTATAGCATATATTTAGATACACCTGATTGTTTTAATAGTAAGACGACTATGGGAAGTAAACACAATAGACTTTTTAGGCCGATTCCTACCTGGTGCAGACCCAGCTAGGTTATAGACCGCAGCGTCGACGGGAAGTGCTGCTGGCACACTCGACCCATTCTCACGCTTCTGTATAGGAAGATCTCGCGTCGCTACAACTTCGCGTACGGGACGGGTCCCGTGACAATCTGACCTAACGCTCGCTACGTCAAACGGGAGTGCCTCTCTGGAATATCCCACTTCTGCCAACCGCCAGTGGTCTCATCATCGCCGTATACATTCAGATCGCTCGCAAGGCGTTTTGTCTCATTTGGCCAGGATTTTGCAGTCCCTATTATCGTTTGTACAGTTTCGCCACATAAACGTTAAAAGGACGCAGTAGAATCGGGTTGGAAGAATTTGAGGAGCGCAGGGGATTGAAATTTTCTACGAATTGTATAATCGAATCAGCAAAGGATGGGACGAAGTTTGATCCGTCTTTCTGTTCGAAAACTTTAGCACTCTGCAGAACAAATCTGATATCAGGAATAATCAATGGAGTTAAAGCCTTTTCATAGCAGGCCAATTCTACAATGGATTGGAACAGAAGAGAGCCATTTCCTTCTATATCACCTGAAAAACAAAAAAATTCATTTTTTTCTGTTTTCAAGGGTTTATTGATTCCCTAGGAAGCGATACTCCATTAATCAACCTCACTTCATGGGAACTCAGGAGGGATGCTACGCAAAATCCAAATCCCTTCGCTCGAAACAGCAAAAAAATGCATCTTGTTATGTGCGAAATTCTGATGCGTACAGTATTATTTCAAGCCATTCCGGTAGAATTGTGTGAACCAATACGACTGCATCATCACGATTGATTTTCTATTTCTATTGGCTCTCACTTTCCTTTTCGGATACATCTTACCCTAGTATAATCTCCGTGTGCTATAAACTCATTTTTGAATACACAATCTAGTGATTCAAAATTTCATGAGAAGGGTTATTCGAATCTGCTCAATCGGAAGACAAAATTTAGGAACAGATCCGTATCATGGGCACGCTGCTTCAGCGCATACAAAAATACCATATGAAATTGAATTTTTTGCTGCGGCCATTGGCAGTCAATGTTTTGATGGTCCACTTTCGAACATGCATATTGCCCTTGGAACTGAATTCCCAAATTTACGCTTCACCTCATGGATAATCTACTCTCAAAGCTTCTAAGATTTCTACCCATCATGTTTAATCAAAGATGTCTTGGATTGTAGAAGACGATGTGAGATCTGTAAACAAGTCTGATTTTCTCGGTTGAAGACGGCAGTGCCTAGAGCACACCAAATTCACTACTCAATATTAATTGTTGTATCGAAGCGCTTATGGAACACATTACCCCTGATTGTACCGTTCTAGCTCCAATACTACCTTGCGTTGAGGTATACTTAACAGATTTTGCCTGTCGCTGTTATATCGTCGCGAACGATGATTTTTTCGGGCTACAACTCCTGCAGTTCGATTCGCTCTGCATTTTAAGTTTCATGTGAATTCTGCAAAGCCGATTCCAAATACCAATCAAAGGAATAAGTCAGTTCCTTTTCAGCTACATTAAATTTTTTCACTTAGGTGAAAAGGATTTCAATCTTCGTATAGAATACATTTTCAATATAATACAACTGTTGCATTATGAGGCCTATTGATGCCTTATTCTATTAGGATGAGATTTCTTTCAGTGGAATGTTTACTGTAAAATAATACCATGGAGTATATAACTCTTGGACGATACCTGGATAGATATTTCTAGCTTCAGCAACATGCAATAAGGATCTCCCTAAAGAAGAGTTGATCTTCAAAGGATATTGGTGAAATTTTTGGGTACCAGTAATAGTTCTGTGCTCAATCAATATGCTGCTAAATAGAAATAATATTTATTTTCTTATTCAAACAACGAGAATGGGTCTGAACAAATTGAGCTTGAAAATTTTTCAGTAGAACAGTACCCGAGAAGATTGTGACATCCAATCCAATTTCTTTGAAACTCGAAATAACGCGTCTCCTTTTTCGAACACTGAACTGCACATCTACTATTCCATGCAGAATTAAATTTACGAGTTTGATTTTCACGTAATGGCCGGAAACGAATAGACACGTGTCGTGAACGAGAGGATCTGGAAATTTTAGGTTTTGGGCTGGACGCGGCAATTCTTCTGCCTATCGATTTCAACAGGAGAACAACTGTTGGTATTACTGATTTGGTTTGATCCGCTCAAATGTCCGAAAAATTTCGGAACCAAATATTAGGTAAAATTCATTTACGGTAGTCCTGTCCGAATTCAATTCTGGTGTACATTAGTTCAGAATTAATTGCACAATACAACATCAGTTTTTAAAGAGATTTTTGAGTCATCATGTATCCTGCGCATTTCCAGTGTCTCAAAAATGAGAATTCTGTTTCTGAGGCATGATTTATAAAGACACACTTACTGAATAATAGAACGCAAAAAATTCAGATCCATTGGCATTTTCGGAACGCATAGTTGAGCGGATTAGATTGATCATACTATCAACGTGAAAGTGTAGAAAATTGTTTTAGTATGGATTAAGGTGCATTGGTCTTTCAGAATTCGCACATGGTTCAATTCGAGATACTTACATTCCTACCTGCTTTGGTGAGGATTTAATAAGGTGACCTCGGATGCATTTGTCTTCCCGGCTACGGTCCGTAGAGTCACTGAAGGTCATTCATACATTCGCGCAGTTTCATCGTCTTCCGTCAAATCAAATAATGCTCCGAATAAAGAATCTTTACTCATGAATTTTGTAAATTATATTTCTATTTTCAACGCAGACTTTATTTTTATGTATCAGATTTCATACTCTAGTTTTCGCTGTGTTGTAGGGGCTGAAGGTCCTTATTTGCAAATTGCGACTTAACCTCTGTACTCTGTGCGTTTTTAGTCGAAGAAATAAAAAGACAGAATTGGCAATTGTGAAAATGTTCCGTAAAACACAAATGAAAACCTATTCATGATACTGCATCAAATTAACATGGGATATTTTTGTGAGCATAATGTCGAATTCAGCTGCGGTAAACCTAAGCTGCAATTCTTTGATTTTTATATACAAGAAAGTGTTTTTCGCAAAAGCTCGAACATATTAATTGCAGCAAAATATGTAAATCTTATTGGGCTCTCCATACAAAAACCGTTCATCCCAAAATGAGGGTTGAACTCATGTGCTCGACTGTGAAGGAGATGTGGATTGTTCACAGGGTGTTGAAGGGGTTAGATCTTGGTCATCTAAGGTTTTGACATCATGTTTAGACAGAATTAAATGAAGTGGCATGCCACGTCAGGAGTCGACGACGTTAGAACATCACTGGGAGGCTGTCGCAGACGATTTATACAGTAAAACCGACATTTCACGACAGGGCTACAGTGACAAATGAATCCAGCACAAAGGTGCGCCGTAATTCGTTGTTGGAAATACAGTGCCGGTACAGTATGCGAGTGATGTAGGTTTCGGTTCGGGGTGGCCTACAGCGAAACGTCTGTCTAAGATCTCAACGGCTTTCTGATTGTGTGGTGGTGCTACAGTTTGAAGCGGAAATTCGTGATACCGCGATTTCTCGTGAGTGCGAGATACGGTGACTGGGGTTTCCCGATCGATGCCCCCCCGTGCAGATTGCGAGGGCTTTGTCCGAGCAACCCTTGCACCGGTGTGCGCTTTCCTTTAGTGGAGTTGTTCCGTAGGTCATATTACGAAGAGTTCTGCTCATATTTACGGCACCTGAACCAAAACTATAGTTCAGTAAATTATTTTCTAGAAATATTAATGCATCGCCGCTGGATTAGTCATCAACTTGAATATAACTTTCGAATCTGAGCAACAAATAAACTTATAGAGGACACAACGAATACTTAACAATCTATTTCAAGAGAAAGAATGTAGTAATGGAATGCAAGGTTTACTAGTCGCGTAGCGAACGGCCCTTACCACCAAACGGCGCAAACGTTGGCTTCTTCTCTTCCTTTTTCTCCGGTTCTGCAGGCGCCGAAGAGGATGCAGCACCAAAAGTGAGAGCCTTGCCTTTTCGGCCGGACAACGTCTGGCCGGAGCCAGAGAACGGCACGCGTTTCGGTCTATTACTCGGCATTTCATCTTCGGAGCTGCTGGAATCGTCGTCATCCGCACCGGCACCCGGTTTCTTGAATTTCTCCAATCTCTTTCGCAATCGCTCCGCCGGGTCGTCGCCATCGCCGCTATTTCCCGGTCGCCATGAGCCGGCGCCGGCGGCAGCACTCGCCGCAGGCACGGCGGGCTTCGGCGGTTCTTCGGGGGCGTCGGCAGGGGGTGCGAAATCGACGTTCACATCCGCCTCAACAATGCACACGGCGTCCCCGGGAGCCACCTCTAGGACGTTTATGTGAAATGTCTTATCGTTGTACGGAATCGCAATCGCATCGCCCTTGGTGAGGCAGGTGAAATTTCGCAACGTTGCTTCCAGTACAGCCTTCGGGTTGGCGATGTCTAGAAATGCCGAGCTTTGCGGTTGTAATTTCACATACGTACCCTTCTGCAGGTTGGCATTCCGAATCGTCAACATTTCACCTTCAGTGGTAGCGAGATTCTGCATTAACCAGTACGGAAGGTTCGCGTGCCCTTCCTCCGCGATAAATTCTTGTACGCCACAGTGTGTTTTCCGACCGGAGCGAGCCTCCAATTCGAACAACATGGGGTAATTCACATTTAACCGGGCGAGATGGTCGAGCGCAGAAGGAGGAAGAACAATTTTGTCACCGCGTTCTAGGTCGCTGCGGTCGATGAAAGATACGGGAAATCCGCGGAATTTGCGGGTAAATGCGCCATTCGGCGCGGGTGCACCAGCACCATGACCGAAGTGGTCGTCATCGTACATCCCAGGAAAGTGGCCTCCGCCCCACATTGCGATGCAATGAACGCTAGGTCAGCGAGCAGAGAAGATGATGTGGAGTACAACGCGGGGACGTGCACGTGAAGAGCACAGCAGGACATGTGTGAACTTACAGGAGGCTGGAATGTGAGCGACGAGATCTGGCCAATAAAAACTCGCTACGTTGCTGAGCGAGTTAGTTCGTTCTGAATGGAGACTGGATCTATTCAGCCCTTTATGTCATTTCGATCAAGCCTACGAATTCAAACCTGAACAAGCTGACGAATGGCAACCACAACTACTACATCTGAGCAACAGTCCTACGGTGTAAAATGCGAGGCAGCTTAACCCACCCGCTACAGAATTAAACGAAGCATCACAAGCAATGGCATCTCCCAGCCGAACACATAGATCAAATTCAATCGGAATCGCGATCGTCCCCACTTTCGTCGTGCGCCACAGGAACAGTAGGAGGGAGAGCGACCGCACGTAGCTCCTGATTCTGCTTATTCATTGCGATTCTCGCCATACGGAGCCGTTTCCGAACGTTGCTCGGTGTCCGTCGTAACGCCGGTCGGCTTTTCGGGGCGTTCTCCTCGACGACCCACTGTTTGGTGAATGAGGAGCGGTGCATGAACGGCTCTAATCTGTCGAACAGCAGCTTGAGCCTCATTCTTGCTTGCCCGCCGTCGTCGGTTAGGGAGTGCCGCACGCGCCGGCGTTTTTTCGGTGGTCCGCCGCCCCGACGGCGCCCACCACGGATGCGCTCGCCGACCGTCGTACTCAGGTCGAAGTACTCCGCCAGCGCACTACGGGCGCCGCCCGCACGCGTCGTCGCTGGCGACGCCAGTCGCGCGAGATGACTCGACATGGCTACGCTGCTGCTGGCTGGCCCGCACCCCCGCCTGTCCTTCACGAATGGGACGCAGTACCGCGTTTCAGACAGCGTGCAGTACCACTCGTCGTCGCGCCTGCACACGCTTATGCATTGCATTATCATACAAATATGATGCTGCACTTTTTGTACCGTGTACCATTTTCAAATTTTTGCGCCTTCTCTTCACCACTTCAAATCTGGCACCCCATCGCGGCAATCACCACCCACACTTCGCGAGTGACAGCGGGAACCCAACATGAACAGCAGCACACCGAGCACGCGAGGCCGGAATGGAAGTCAACGCCGAACGCCGCGAACGAAAAAGCAAGACCCGTTTGGCGCAGACCCAGGCGCGCTGATGGACGATTTAATAATGCGAGTGGGTGGTGCGGTACTCGATGCGATGGACAATTTCGACGAGAGTGCGCGAAATGCGGGAGTTGACCCGGCCGTGGCGGAACGAGCCAAGGCATCGAGTATAGTGAGAATCCGAGCCGCACTTGGCCCACGACTCGCTTGTCTTCGTTCATATGCGCTGCGTAACGTTTTCGCACTTCCACCTAACGGCGACGAGGCAGTTTTGGACAAACAGATTGCGCTCTGCACCGCACGGCTTGCCGAAGCCCGAGCGAAAACGAGACAAGTGACTGCAGCCGAACGCGCACTACAACGACGTATCGACGCGCTCGAAGAAGCGCATGCAGCACTACCCGATTCGCGTATCACCGACGCGGAAGCGAAGGTCGAATTGATTAATAACAAAAACGTGCAAGTAGAGAGAGACCTCGATGATATTTGCGACCCACTGCCTTCGAATAACGAGCCCGAATTACCGCCGGCCAACTCGTTTGGTGGGAAATATGCGCGCGAGTTCGAGACGAAGCGTTACTCGGATGATGGCAGCTCAGATGTCGACGACGATACGGAGGCCATTGCCAAGTTTGATGCCATGGTTACAAATCAATGAATCGTCGAGCTTGGTACTGTACAGTAGAAGCAGGACAGAAATGTCCAATACAGAACCCATTATCGCAACATGACGACATTCGTTTCCTTGTAAGGTATATTTGTAATTTGAATCGATGTTTTGGGATGTTCGGAATAGAACAACGCGTCAGCTATCCTACAAATGGTACTCATGACGAGGACAACGTGAAAGGAATGGCGTGATGGGTGTACCCTCCGGATAATAAGTTTCGAACACTACACTTCTCACTACTCTTCTAATCTGAAGTGATGGGCAAACGCTACACAATTTGTTTATTTCGTGCTAGGTGTGAAATGGAGCAGAGCAGATGGCATCGAGGTTAACGATAGTTGCCGGCCTCATTAATCACATTCAACACACGTAAATGTCTATCTTAAACTAAAGTAACAATCGATTGATCGAATGGGCTAATGTAAAATCACAATTCGGCAAAAAAGTCCACAATCATTCTAAGATGTCAGGACTCGCCTCAGTAGTTGGGGATCCCCTGCAGTTCAGAACTGGGAGTTTCACAGCTAAGATAAAGGGTCGGCTTTAGTTTCAGTAGCTGATATTTGCATCACTCACACCAATCTCTATTCAATGATGGCTGTCTGGTGACCAAATATTCGATACGCGGGTACCAAGTCCAAACCGCCAAGCATTCAAATCAAACAGCTAGCTATACACAGGCACAACAGAAGCTAAGGGCATTCTCACCCCTCGTACCTCCTCATGGTAGGCTGAATCACGCTTCCATTCACGGTGATATTCACGCGCTTGGTTCGGAGAGAAACGCAAGCACGCTTGAAGAATAAGTGCGGTGGTTCATAATTCCCGAGATAGTTAATAGTCGCTGATTCTCCGGAGTAGAAGATATCAATGAGTCTCAACGCATCGTTTGGTCTTAAACGAAACAAAAAGTCGTAGATTTGATTCACGACCCTATGCTCCATCAACACAAAGTATCCGTTGTTCCCATAATCCACCATATATCTGCGCAGACTCTTGTTCGCGTAGACGAATCGCAACAGTTCCGATGTGGTCACGGGCATTCGATTGCTTTCTTTGTGCAGCTCGTGCACGAACCAAAACTTGACATCAGTGAGTGTGGTCACATTGCGAGATATGGCATCGAGATCGATTTCAACGTCAGGCCAAAACGAAACATGCAATACTCGCAGATTGAGTAATGGCTTTGAAAAAAACGATCCGATAGAAATCGATTGCCGGTTTCCGTGAATAGTAAGCTTTTGGAGATTTCCAAGCGTTGAAACGACGTCGTTCGGAAATGTATCGATAAGACCTGTCAAGGTCAACGCAGTCATACGAAGTCCCAACACACGACAAAACTCGAACGCGCGGTTAATGTCGTAATATTTCATGGTGAAATTGATTCCCAGTTTTGGAGGACACTCGTGGAGCGCCGCACGCAACTCTTCCAGCGAATAATGGTCCTCCCCGATGACGTGCAAGGTTTGCAAGGACGGTAACTTCTGGAGAATTTCATTCACTAGTGTCCCATTCGTATTTATCAGTGCGCCCATGAAGTCCGTGTTCAAGATTTCCAGCTTTGAACAGTGTGTTCCAATACAAGTCAATTCTTTCTGCGAACAACGGTGAAATTTCAGATGTCGAAGCGACGCGCCTATGCTGCCAACAATAGGGCCCAAGCCGCCGCCATACTTCGAATGATTCAAATCAAAAATCTCAAGCGAACGACAATACGTGCGAATACATTCGATAGTGGACTGCGCCAAAAATATGTTGAATAAGCGCACCTCACGAATGCCTGCGCCATTCCGCGTCAGGATTTGGTCGATGAATTCCGCCTTGACATGTTTGCTCACCTCCAGTTTGCGAAGTGAGGGAAGATCCTGAAATTTGTACGTGCCACACAAACAACGACGAAGATACAGATGCCTCAGAGTCGGGGCTATGCATTTCAACACTTCTACCAGCAACATCGACTTGCTATGCCAGAAATCGCGCTTCCCCATCGTTCTCATCTGGTCTTGTGCAGCGCGACCCAGTGCGCCTTTGCATCGTAGTGCGACAAGCGCATCACTCGGTGTTATCGACGTCAGCCAGTCTTCCGTGTACGGATAGGTGGCGAGCCACGGAATCAGCACCGACAAGCTTTCCGGTGGGATAACGTCGAAGTACGTCTTCGGCTGCATCTTCGAGTCCGAGATGGAAGCGAGGTTGGGTACGCAGCAAATTGCTGTTGACCCTCTTTCTAAAAAGCCACCGACCTGTTTTGGTTACCGGCAATCACCTTTTTACTACCGCTCGCCCCCCCTTGATGCGTACACTCAAGCCACGTCGCAATAAATGAAACGTAGCTCCATCTGTTCTTCTTGTGAGTGGAATCTACCTGACAAATGCTTTTTCGCTCCGGACAGTCGACTGCCCGAAATCTATTGTTAAATCATTCGTTTATGATCTATCGACAACATACTAAAATTAGATTATTAATTGGGTAGATCGTTTGATTAAAGTGAAAAATGTCAATCTATCTCTCACCTATTTGAACTCTTCAACAGAGCATCGAATAACCCAAAAACTTCTTCCACTCCCTGGAATATCCATTAATTCACTATGTAAATCATGGGACTGGGAATTCTAAATGACACCCAAGTTACATGTTGAGGAAATGAACTCAACCGAATACACCCTTTACTGCGTAGAATTCAAAATCTAGATAGAGCTGAATGAGGAAATACTAAAGGTTCCAAACAATTCGGCATCATAACTATTCATGCAGTATCATTTATATTCGTTTTCTCTATAGAGCAAGTATTAATTCCTGTCAGTCTTTTTATAATTCCAGTTTCAACCAAACTGCAAAACGTCCACTAAAATAAAACACATAGAATACTACGAGGAATATATTTCTGAGGAAAAATAACGGAAAGACTTTGATACATTCAGTTGCGAGCAATAAGTTTAGATCAAGTAACGAAAAACTTTTTGTATGCAATTCTATTCTGCATTTGATTAAAAGTAGCTGAATATTTACATAGAAATATTTCAATATTTAGCCCAAGAAAAAGAATAATTTCATGAAAACGATGAATGTATTTGGCCCGAATGATTTTGACGAAAGTGCCAATCGCTTGTTCAATTAAATTATTTTAATATGATATTTCAAAGAGTAAGTGAATGATCTTAAGGTATTATTCAAGGCTCTAGTGTCAACATGTTGAATTAATTTGAGTCAAAGGTTATGAATGTAGATTCTTCACCTCTATTTCTGTATCAAAATCGCGTTCCGTTTCACTACTACCTCCTACTCGCGACAGGTGCTGCGTCACTGACTGCTGGACCCAGTATCATGCTTCTACCCGTACCGATACTAGCAGCCTGTATTTCTATCACAGTGAGTGCTGTTGTATTGGTTAGAAAAGCGATAAAGTCTCATCCTAGACTGATTAAAAAAATTAATGAGATATTGCCGATAGAAACTAATCTATCCCTGCTGAATGATGAAAACAATGAAACTAGCTCTATTGTGGGGGAGAGTGAAACAAGGGTGCTGATTGTCAAAAAGTCATACTCCCTTCGCAATATCTTTCTTAAGCAAGATGATGGCAGTTCTTCGGAACAACTACCTTTGCTCGATTCTACAAGAATTAAAATTCCTTCTCTTGGAGATATACTAGAAAACGACAGCAGACTGTCTCATGTAACAATTAGCACCGAAATTTCCGAAGAAAATTCCTCGATAGAAACATATATTGAAGATGGCTCTGATAGGGCGTCTCTATCAGAAACAGTAAAATTCCCTCATAGGTACGAGTCATATGAAAGTAAGCATTCAGTGGATTCTCGAGTTAAAGGGCAAGTTCCTAGACATCAAGTTTCCAAATCGAAAGAATTTAGCGTATTGCAAGGTTCTCAAAATACAGAAATTACATCCAAAAGTGAAAAAAACAATGAAAGTCATGATAACCAAGAAACTCGAATTGATGATAATGTTATCTTCTCAGAAGAAGAAAGTGAAGACGAAGAAGCAGAATCAAATTCCGAGAGCGAATTCGTTGCTAAATCTGTAATGGACGAAATTTTGGACATAGTTGTAGAAAATCCTTCACAGGAATCTGATAAGCTTCTGCCCGAAAAATATGAGAAATATCGTCTTCCTCCATTGTCTATCGAAGAATCAGTTAATGAAAAATTACACACCGAAGATGGTGATAGCGAAAGTGATACAGAAAGTACCCAAGATTCCACTAATTCGCAATCAGTGGTTGACTTCGCGCACATTGCAACTGACACAGACGATTCAGTCTCGATAAATGATGAATACTCAAAGAAATATGAAATCAAAGAAACTATCTCGAGGAAAGTCAGATACGAACCTACTGTAGGAACTCATACTATTCACGATACTCTACTAAATATGAATCAAAACGAAGAGGAAATAGAAGAAATGCTACTCGAAGGATCTGCAGGACATAGAGAGAGACTACATAGAGAAGATTCAGTTTATTTGGAGCAAACATGTACTAGTACCACTCATTCAGTACGAGGTGGTGAACATAAGGGCGAAACAGAAGAAGAAATGAGCGAAATACCACTTGATACTGTTGCTGATCGGTCTGATGAAGAAAAATTATCGGAAATGTCAATAAGCCGTCATACAACACGTTCTCCAGCAACACCAGCTCCAAGTGAAAATGGATTTTCGGACGGAATCAAAACACCTGAACGAACCGTCACACTTGAATATTTTCTCACACCCAAACCTCGACCGTTTTTACCGAGTGAAAGGTTGGACAAATACAAGCTACCACCAGCATCAGCGTCTGTCGACGGGCACTCCAGGCGTGAACCATCTGCCATGGATAGGATGTATGGAAGATCATTTGCAGTTCCAACTTTAGACTTTGAACCTGAATTATACAGTCCTCGAAGACGACGGAATCGTCGATCGATTCCTCGACCAAATGCAGCCTCTCGTACTAGATCGCTCGAGGCTTCTCCAGATGAGATATCGCGGAGGACGCGGTTAACCAGAACTCCTCCTCCTATACTACCACCACCTAACGCACTTTCTGCACGATTAATGCCTTTACCAAGTTTATTAGACGAAGAGGATAGCGATGAAAAAGAAAAAGAGGGAAAGGAAGAAGAAAAAATAAGAGAACAAGGATCTCCCACGAGGTCTGCAGATGGTACGCTTGAGCCCCTCTTACTTCGCGAAGCTGAAGTAGAA
>JAAUYH010070089.1_pt1 | contig 14555 bp, 12 predicted proteins | sample 7278061 | NCBI WGS metagenome assembly JAAUYH01 (sample SAMN14350203, study PRJNA611818) | marine sediment metagenome | isolation source: surface marine sediment (0.6m) | place: French Polynesia: Moorea | collected 2018-08
ATTATATCAATCGAATTAGTAGGATTTAATACCAGCTCTTCATAGGTAATCTTAAATAAAGTTGAATTATCGTACTTTAGTGGTACTAGATTTTCTAAGCACCAGGTCAGAATACATTGTTGAAAGTGTGTACCTTCAGAAAGTATTTTTTTAGCTAACTCCAGTTGATTTATATTTAAGTAGCGATCGACAAAAGTTTCGTCAGCAATATATGCTTTAGCTAGTATTCCGCCTTGATTCCATTTATTTCTCACCATAGATAAAGCTTGAGGAATTGGATGTCTGACTAAATAACATATCAAAACATCAAAATTGGTATTAAACCAATTAATTAAAGCTGAGGCATTACATATCTTGATCAGCGATCTATTAGCAACAAATGGGAATTTAAAACATTCAAGACCTCCTAATTGTTTTAATCTGCCCTGTAACATAAGAGACATATAGTTTTTAACTAGCAACTCCTCTGTCTCAGAAAGATTTATAAACTGACTATAAGAAACCGCAGGAAGATATTGCATTTTGATTTTTTTGCCAATCCAGAGATAAAAATCAAAAGGTTGATCTATATACCGTATACCTGAGTTACAAGTAATAAGTTGTGCTAGCAAAGTAGAGCCACTTCGCCTACTGGAAAAGAGAAGAATATTTTTATGTTTTCCTTGATAATATAACCAAGGGAAATATAACAATCTTTTTAGAGTTCCAGGCATTCTAGGATTTGAAAAGTAATCCAGAAACATTGGTAAATAATTATGCAGGTCTTTCATTTTGGTCGATCTAATCTATCCATAAGATTCGATTTTTTCTCTGCCATTTGGCATAGTCGGCACAAACTTTTTCCATCCTAAATACTGTAAAAATATATTCCACAAATAAAGCGGATTGAGAAATAGATAACGCTTCCACAAACGTTTTGGCTCTTGAATTAAACGATACAGCCACTCTAAACCAAGATCTTGCATCCACTTAGGGGCTTGAGGTAAAGTTCCAGCATGAAAATCAAAAGCAGCACCAACAGCTAAAATAGGTATCTTCAAAAGATTTCGATACTCATAAGCCCAGGTTTCTTGTCGGGGACAGCCCAAGCCCAAAAAGACGGCATTTGCTCCTGAAGCCTCGATCCGCTCAACCAATTCTAACCTTTCTTGGTCTGTTAGTTTACGAAACTTAGATGGCTCAATTCCTGCAATTTTTAATTCAGGATATAGTTGGCGCAAATTTGTGACTAATTTGGCTAGAGTGTCTGGTTTACTGCCATAAAGATAAATACTTAATCCTTTTTGAGCAAAAGACTCAGCAACTCGCAAGGTAAGATTAGGACCATAAACGCGGTCTGGTAATTGCCTATTGTGTAGCCACCATAATGCCCAACGTACTGGTTGACCATCAGGTACTACTAAATCTAAACCATTTAAACGTCTTGCGTGCAAAGAATTTAAACAGCCAGTCATTACTCCATGAACTGCTAAAGCACTAACCGAGCAAGGACGCTTCTCTGTAGCAGCAGCAACTATAGTCTCTACAGCATAGTCGTAGTCTACTGCGTTGATATTAATTCCTAGAATAGGAAACTTGCCTTCATTAATCACAGGTAATATTAAACTTAACTTGAGCAATTGTTACTATTTCACAGATATTTTAAAAAACTTTAATTATTTTTTCGTTAATTCAAATCCAATTGCATGCCAATTTAGTCCATCTTTGAGAGTTGTATTCATAGATCTCTTCTAAAATTTGTCGAACATTATATTTAAGAGACCAGTTAGGATATTGAGTTTTGAATTTAGTCAAATCACTGATATACCAGATATGATCGCCACTGCGGTTTTGTTCAGAATATGAGTAATTAAACTCTTTGCCAGTAATTTCCTGGCACATTTCAATGGCTTCTAACATCGAGCAGTTGCTTTGGCGACCGCCACCAATGTTATATACTTCGGCGATTCCTGGGTCTTGGTAAAATTCATAGAACGCGGCAATGAGGTCTGATGAATGAATATTATCACGAACCTGTTTGCCCTTATAGCCAAAAATCGTATAGGGCTTTCCCATTACGCCACATTTCATTAAATAAGCTAAAAAGCCGTGGAGCTGAGTACCTGAATGATTCGGACCAGTTAGACAACCGCCTCTAAAAGAAGCCGTTTTCATGCCAAAGTAGCGACCGTATTCTTGAACTAAGACATCTGCTGCTACTTTGGAAGCACCAAACAAAGAATGCTTAGATTGGTCTATGCTCATGTTTTCGGCAATTCCTTGGGCATATTTATGAGTAGAATCAATTTCCCAACGTTTTTCTAATTCAACTAATGGTAGATAATTAGGTAAATCCCCATAAACTTTGTTGGTAGAGGTAAAAATAAATACTGCCTCCTGACAGTGATGACGAGTTGCTTCTAACAGATTGAGTGTGCCATTAGCATTAACTGTAAAATCAGAAAAAGGATCGCTAGCTGCCCAATCATGGGAAGGTTGAGCAGCAGTGTGGATAATTAGGGATATATCTGTACCGAACTGTTGAAAAATTGACTCTATTTCTGCGTAATCTCGAATATCAACGTTATAGTGACTATAATTACTAACTTCTTTTTCCAAACTTTCCCGATTCCATTGAGTTGAAGCCTCTTCTCCAAAAAAGAATTTCCGCATGTCATTATCAATACCAACAATATCAAGTCCTAATTTGGAGAAAAACTTTACCGATTCTGAACCAATAAGACCAGCAGAGCCAGTAATAATAGCTATACTCATGTTTAAATTGTTTTTCTTTTGAAATGTTATTCTTTTTTTCTAGAGTATAATAATACGTTACATAATAAAATCAAAAAATCTTGCGGCTGTTCTATGATCCAAGCACGAACTCAAGCCAAAACCTTATCCCTTGAACTGCCCAGTGAACTTGTCCTCCAAGTGAGTCAAGAACAGTTCGAGACATTAGCAGCAGTGAACCGCGATTTAAGGTTAGAACGCACGGCAGAAGGAGAGTTAATCGTGAATCCCCCCACAGGAGGAGAATCAGGCAGGCGTAATCTCAGTATTAGCACCCAACTTGGTAACTGGTTTGAGGCACACGAAGAATTAGGGGAAGCCTTTGACTCTTCCACTGGGTTCAGACTTCCCAACGGGGCGGATCGCTCTCCAGATGCTTCTTGGGTTAGTCGAGAACGTTGGGAATCCCTTACTCCCCAACAAAGAAGAGGCTTCGTACCGCTTTGTCCAGATTTCGCGCTCGAATTGCGTTCTGAATCCGATAGCCTCCCTAAACTGCAAGCCAAGATGCGAGAATACATCGACAACGGCTCCCGAATGGGATGGTTAATTGACCCACAAAACCGACGGGTGGAGATTTATTGCCCTGGGAAGGAGGTAGAAGTTTTGGAAAATCCCAGCAACTTGTCAGGGGAAGATATATTACCTGAGTTTGTCCTCAATTTAAGACGAGTGTGGACTTGAGAGCAAGAATTGCAAGATTCCCAATCTATTAAACCAAACCTAAATGTTCTTGGAGAGATTGACGCATTACTTCCACGGGAATGGCTTGTTGTAACCAAATTTCTAATGCCACCGCACCCTGCTGGACTAACATTTCTAGACCATCAATAGCTTCCGCTCCTTGTGCTTGAGCTAATTGTAAAAACTTAGTGGGGTTAGGATTGTAAATTAAATCATAGGCGATCGCCCCTGATTGTAATTTTTTCATCCCAGACTCCTCCACAGGCGATCGCTCTAGCTGCGGATACATGCCCACTGGAGTTGTATTAACTAATAACTCTGCTGTAGGTATTAAACTAATTAAGTTCTCCCAAGAGTGGATTTTTAAAATTGAGCTTATTTGGGTGACATCTTGCCAACTTTGCTGAAATTGAGCCAATTTATGCCGATTGCGCCCCACTACATTAATTTCTGAGCAACCGAGTTCGGCTAATCCTGTAATTACTGCTCTAGCTGCTCCTCCATTGCCCAAAATAACAGGAGTTGCTTTTGACCAATCCCGCGACATGGTTCTTAAGGGAGCAATAAAGCCTGCTACATCTGTATTTGTACCTTGCCAACCCTGCTCCCTGCGCCAGACTGTATTTACCGCACCTACCATGGTTGCCTCTGGGGAAATTTTAGCGAGTAAAGGTACGATCGCCTGTTTGTGGGGAATAGTAACATTAAAACCGACTAAGTTAATCGCTTCCAAGCCAGCGATCGCCTTAGATAAATCTGCTGATTCTACGGGCAAGGGTACATAGACAAAATCTAATCCCAATTGGGCGATCGCCGCATTATGCATCACTGGAGATAGAGAATGTTCAACGGGATTGCCAATTACTCCTAGCAGTTTGGTTGTTCCTGTAATTAATTGCATCCAGATTCAATTTCCAAGAAATAACTAAAAGCTTAAATTTTACAAAATTTTATTGCTTTCAGTATTTTTACATAAAATTCCGAATATTTAACTATTGTCAGTAATATTGCCGTAATGATTTTTTTTTCAGTATATTTTATTAACCCAAAATAATTAATTAAAATCATCAATTAAATATTTACTTTTAAACAAATATACCTAAGCTTTACATTTCTTGATTAGATTATCTTAATTGTTATTTTTTCTTCGGTATAAACTAGCAAAAATCGACGAAAATTCTTAGTAAAAATTAACAAAAAGAAGGGGACAATTACTAAGTTCAAAAAAGACTGGCGATCGATAACATTAAACAGGAAAAGCTTTCGTGGAGTATTTTAAAATATAAAACTGATGGCAATAGATTTACTCAGTAAACACTTTAATGTTATTCAAGAGCCTCTCAAACCAGGAGACCTCTTCGATCTCGATCTTACTCTTGCTAACCATGGTTCAGACAGTGCAGGAAGCTTTGGAGTTGACTTCTATCTTTCTACCGATAAGTTAATTGGTACAGATGATATTTTGCTCGGCTCGGAAATAATTGCCGGTTTAGCTGGTAAAAGTACCAGCGACCATAAATTTACTAACTTGAGCTTACCTCAGCTTAATAGTCCATTTTGGGCAAACGGCAATGGTAACTATTATATTGGTGCGATCGTTGACAGTAAAAATGAAATTGCTGAAAGCGACGAAAAAAATAACAGCAATACTAACAAAAATACAGGAGAGTTAAAAGATAGCGACGAAGTAAAATTTCAGCCGTTAGAAAATGTATCTTTCCACGTTGCCGAAGATAAAGTTCAGGCTGGAGAAACAATTGAAGCTACTTTCCATGTCCAGAACCTTGCCGATGTCAAAAGTGAAGATTCTCAACTAGAATTTTATCTTTCAGCTAATGACTGGATCTCTGCTAAGGATCACAAGCTAGATTCACGGGATTTAAGTATTGAACCTTTAGGGAATACTGGTGAAGTAAAAGCCACCTTAACTTTGCCTCACAAATCTACACCCTTCTGGCGTACTCATGGTAATGGTACATATTATATCGGTGCCTTAATTAACCACAAAGACAAAGCTAACCAAATTCTAGATGCTGGCAAGCATGGAAATGCTCAAGGTCTCAATAGCGATGCCATTGATGTTGGTGTTCCCGACTTGGTAGATTTGGCTGGTGAGTCCTTTGAAGTTAAACCCAAAGTTCTGGACATTGGTGGTGAAACTAAAACTATCGACGTAGACTTTAGTATTGTTAACAAACAAGCAGGAACTGCGGGTAAATTTAAAGTAGATTTTTATCTTTCTAATAAAAAGGGAGAATGGATTTCTACTCATGACTTAAAACTAGGCTCTTATGAAGTCAACGAGCTAGGTGGCAACCAAAGCACTGGTAAATTAACCAAGACTTTGGAACTGCCTTCAGAACTAAATGATTTTTGGCTGAAGGATGGTGAAGGAACTTACATGGTGGGTATGATTGTTAACCCCATGGGAGATCCCGAAGGTATTGACGAGAAATTCTTCCGCAAAAATAACCAAAACCAAGGGGAATATATTGATTACGAGCATGTTGAAGCTCATATTCCCAGTCTGGAAGTCGATGTCGCTGGTAAATACTTTGATGTCACCAACGAACCTTTAGCCCCTGGTAAAGAGATCGAAGTTAAATATAGCCTGGAAAATCTTGAGGCTGCTGATGCAGGAGAGTTTCAGGTAGATTTTTACTACTCGAAAAACAAATACATTTCTGATAAAGATGTCCTCTTGGGCTCAGAAACCATTAGCAGTCTAGGTGCTAACAGTAGTACCGAGATGATGATGAAATCCTTGTCTCTACCTGCTGATATTAAAAGCGATGGCTATATTGGCATGATTGTCGATGGTAAAAATGCCCTCAGAGAAACTAATGAGCGTAACAACTCTAATCAAGGTGAAACTATCGATAAGGATGGTCCAGATCAACAAGTTGAACACAAAATTACTACTCGTCCAGATTTGGACTTAATGGGTAAATCCTTTGATGTGGTCAATGAACCTTTAGTTGCTACCGACAAAGTTGATGTCAGCTTTTCTGTGGCAAACAAAGGAACTGTTGATGCAGGTAAGTTCATGGTGGACATTTATGCTTCTGCCAATGACTATATTTCTGATGGTGATTACAAACTAGGCTCTTATGAAGTTGCTAGTTTAACTGCCAATAGCCATACGGGGGAAATTGCTCAATCCTACGATTTACCATCAGAAGATGCACCTTTCTGGTTAACTCAGGGTGAGGGTACTTATTATGTTGGTGCCATCATCGACAGCCACAACGAAGTTGCGGAAAAATGGGAAACCAATAACAGCAATCAACATGAAAATGTTGATTATGAAGGGGTTAAAATCTCTAATTCTTCCTTAATTGACTTGGTGGGAACTCATTTGATTGGGGAAGATAACGTCATTGCTGGCGAGCAAATTGATGTTGGCTTTACTGTCGATAATGTAGGTACTAAGGACGCTGGTAATTTCGAGATCAAATTTTATCTGTCCCAAAACGAATACATTTCTACCGACGATTACGAACTCGGTGTATATGGCATCGATGGTGTCCCAGCTGATGATAGCACTGGTTTGTTAAGTAATCGCTTTGATTTACCAGAAGTTGAAGATGAATTCTGGAAAAATGGCGATGGTACTTACTATGTAGGTATGGTTATCGACGTTGAAGATACAGTTCAAGAAACCAAGGAAGACAATAACAGCAATAATGGTGAGTTTAAAGACTATGACGGAGTTAATGTTACTGGTATTGACCCCGATGGTCCTCCAGAATTAGTTCCTGCCAGTTTTGATGTTGTACCCGATTCTTTAACTTCTGGACAAACTTTTGACGTGAAATACGACATTACCAATAAAGGTACAGGTGTCGCTAAAGATTTCATTCCTGCTGGATTCTACCTGTTTGATACAGATTATATCGATGAGGATCATCATCACGATATCTTTCAGGTTGATGTACCTAGTAGAGTTTATCCCCTGCAAGTTTTTGCTGACGATCAGACAGTAGCAGAGATTCCAGGGAAAAGTAATCTAGGAGAAACAACTGTCCCCTTAGAGCTACCCGACGCTAGTGAGTGGCAAGGTTTATCTGGAGGTAGTGGCGACTACTATATTGGTTTGTTTGCCGATCCTTATGATTCTGTTAAAGAAAGTAACGAAACCAACAACAGTATCACTGAACATCTAATTGATTACGAAAAAGTATATATTGATGTAATCTAAAGGTTACATTTGCTATAACCTGACAGCACCCTCTAATTCAAACCTGGGAATAAGAAGATCTCCTTATTCCCATTTTTTTGGGTCTCGATCGCCTGGGTCTAAAATAGTAGTTGTTCTAGGTTTTTTGTGCGTTAGCTAGCAATTAACAGCTCGATCTTGGCATAAAGTTAAAACTAGATTACTGATTACTGATTTACTGATAATATGTCCCATCCTCTTTACGTCGCTTTTATTTGGCACCAGCATCAACCTCTATATAAATCGCGAGCCGCTGCTTCCGACTCTTGGGGGCAATATCGTCTGCCTTGGGTGCGCCTGCATGGAACTAAAGATTATTTAGATTTAATTTTAATGTTAGAGAGGTATCCCAAACTACATCAGACGGTAAATCTCGTCCCCTCATTAATCATGCAGTTGGAAGATTATGCTGCGGGCAAGGCAATAGATCCTTATTTAGCTTTGGCTTTAACTCCAGAAGCTGAATTAACCCCTAAAGAAAAACAATATATTATCAAACATTTTTTTGATGGCTGTTATCATACTTTAGTCGAGCCTCATCCTCGTTATGCTCAACTATATCAACAACGCCACGATAAAGGAGCTGCTTGGTGCTTAGACAATTGGCAGGCACAAGATTATAGCGATCTTCTGGCATGGCATAATCTAGCTTGGATCGACCCCTTATTCTGGGACGATCCAGACATCGCTGCTTGGTTAGAACAGGGCAAAAACTTCACTTTAAGCGATCGCCAGCGAATTTATTCTAAGCAAAAAGAAATTATTAGCCGCATTATTCCCCAACATAAAAAAATGCAGGATGAGGGACAGTTAGAAGTTACCACTACTCCCTATACCCATCCCATTCTCCCTCTCTTGGCAGATACCAATGCTGGCAGAGTTGCTGTTCCCAATATGACTCTGCCTAATCAACGCTTTCAATGGTCAGAAGATATTCCCCGTCACCTCCGTAAAGCTTGGGAGATGTATCTAGACCGTTTTGGTGTTGCACCTCGGGGGTTATGGCCTTCGGAACAGTCCGTCAGCCCCACAATTTTACCTCACATTAGCAAACAAGGATTTAAGTGGATTTGTTCTGATGAAGCAGTATTGGGATGGAGTCTCCAACATTTCTTTCATCGGGATGAAGCGGGAAATCTCTACGAACCAGAACTACTTTATCGTCCCTACCGATTAGAAACTGAACACGGTGACTTAGCCATTGTCTTCCGAGATCACCGTCTGTCTGATTTGGTTGGTTTTACCTATAGTGCCATGAATCCCCGTCAAGCAGCAGCAGATTTAATTGGGCATTTAGAGGCGATCGCCCGTTCTTTAAAATCCCATCAAGATCATCGAGATAAAGCTTTACAACATTATCCAGATAAAGCTTTAGAACAACCCTGGTTGGTAACAATTGCCCTGGATGGGGAAAATTGCTGGGAATATTATCAACAAGATGGCATACCTTTTCTAGAAGCTTTGTATGAAAAGTTGAGTAAAGATGAGGATCTCAAATTAGTAACAGTCAATGAATTTATCGAACAGTTTCCCCCCACAACCACTATTGCTACCGATCGACTCCATAGTGGTTCTTGGGTAGATGGCAACTTTACCACCTGGATCGGCGATCCTGTTAAAAATCGTGCTTGGGATTTATTAACAGAAGCCAGAAAAGTATTAGCCAAACATCCTGAAGCAACAGAAGAAAACAATCCTGAAGTCTGGGAAGCTTTATATGCCGCCGAAGGTTCGGACTGGTTTTGGTGGTTTGGAGAAGGTCATTCTTCTAACCAGGACGAAATGTTTGACCAACTATTCCGCGAACATATCTGTGCTATTTACCGTGCTTTAAATGAACCAATTCCTAAGAATATTTACCAGTCTATAGATAAACACGAAATCAAAGGCGATCGCCGACCTCAAAGCTTTATTCACCCAATTATCAATGGCATTGGTGATGAACAAGATTGGGACAAGGCAGGTCGCATCGAAGTAGGTGGTGCTAGAGGCACAATGCACCGTAATAGCGTCGTTCAAAGGCTTTTTTATGGTTTAGATCACCTTAATTTTTATCTGCGCTTAGATTTTAAAGCTGGTGTTCAACCAGGTAAAGATATCCCAGGAGAGTTACATCTGCTTTGGTACTATCCCCAGATGACAATGCACAACAGCCCCGCACCGATTGCTGGTCTGCCCGATGAAGCACCTCTAAACTACTATTATCATCATCATCTAGGCATCAATTTATTAACCGAATCTGTCTGGCTAGAAGAAGCGGCAGAACAATGTCAATGGCATATTCGAGCTTGTCGTGCTGAAGCAGCTTTTGCTGAATGTCTAGAAATAGCTGTTCCTTGGGCAGATTTGAACATTGAACCAGATTACCCTCTGCACATAATTGCCGTCTTTGCCGATCGTGGTGAATTCCGTAGTTTTGTCCCCGAAAAAGGGTTAGTTGCTTTGCAAGCACCTTAAGATAATACTTACTTGCAACATTCAACACCTAATTTTAAGCTTGTGTTTGTTACAATTAGAAATATTTTATCCCTCGCTCTCGGCGATATGTATGGTTGCAATACCTTTGGACAAATTAACAGCACAAGATACCTCTAGTCTAATTAATGTCTGGAAAACTATTGATGATCGAAGTTGCCCTCATTTATACAACTTTCATCTGCACACTGTTTTCTCTGATGGACAACTTCATCCGTCTGATTTGATACAGCAGGCGGTCAAAATTGGACTTAAAGGATTGGCGATTACGGATCACCATGCTGTTGGCGGTTATCGACAAGCTCAAAAATATTTAGACCAACTCCGCCAGCAGGAGCAAATTACTGATATTCCTCATCTGTGGACAGGGGTAGAGATTACTTCATTATTACGAGATGTGGAAGTGCATTTACTAGGCTATGGCTTTACTCCTGAACACCCTTCTTTAGTACCTTATCTTCAAAGCGATCGCCCTTCAGGAGACAAGGCTCAAGCTCAACAAGTAATCAATAGTATTCACCAAGCAGGGGGTTTGGTGGTCTTAGCTCATCCTGCTCGCTATCGCCGTCCTGCAAGCAAACTGATCCCTCTAGCCGCAGCATTGGGAATCGATGGTGTAGAAACCTATTATGCCTACAATAATCCTAAACCCTGGCAACCCAGCTCTATACAAACCAAACAAGTCAAGCAATTAGCAGCTAAATACGATCTGTATACCACCTGTGGTACTGATACCCATGGTTTAAATTTGCTAGAACGTCTTTAATTCAGTTGTCATTATCAGTTATCTATTAACAATTCAGATAACTGATAACTATTATTAAAATCGCCCACTTTCAAGAGACATTAACACAATTACACCCATACTAGTGAAAGCTAACATTAAAGCCAAAGCAATTGATTGTCCTAAATGGGAAGAAGAAACTTTCATCAGACTTAACCTCTTGAATTACATTTATTTTTAAGGGATCACTTTAAATTAGGCTATTAAAGAGAAAAAGAATTGGGGATCGCGCTATTTGTATTTGAATCAAGTTTTTAATCTTTAGTTTATGCCTTATAAATATTAATGTTATCTAATAGTTTTTCGATTAGTCTCATAAAAGTAATATTTGTTGACAAAAGTACATTTAAATCAACAAATTATTCTGGCTCATGAAGATGTTCTGCTACTAATGGCTAGATATTTAATTTTTAATAATTTACTAATCTAGGCGATCGCTATTTTCCTAACAATGGTATACTCCCCACTTTTGACTGTGGAATGCAGTAATCGCAAAGCTCAGACACAAACAAAAATTATTTTTGTTCTAGGGTTGCAATTAGACCACCAATTTTGTTAGATTAGTTTAGCGCAATAAATAGTCAAGTCAGGCAGGATAGCTCAGGTGGTAGAGCAGAGGACTGAAAATCCTCGTGTCGGCGGTTCAAGTCCGCCTCCCGCCATTTGTTAATGTACATGTACGTTAAAGGATTGTTTGTCAGTTTTAAAGAATTAATGTCATAAAATTGAATGGCTTAAACGATTTTGCGTCGTTTGAGTCTTTTTTGTGTTTTTCTATGGATAGAGTGCAAAGATTTTTGCTAAAAAAATCAGATTTAAAGAATTAATATTGTCTTGATTATCAGGCGATCGCCACTCATAAAAGCAATGCAATTTAGCAATTAAATTAACTTATGTTAAGTATATTAAACAAGGTATGCAATATAAATATTTAAACTTCTCAATTTGGCAATAGTCTAGTTTTCTCGATAACATCTATAAGGCAATTTTGGATTTAACACTCGATTGGCTGGTGCCAAACGATTAATTTAACAACTAAATTAATCTCTGAATTATCTGGTATTTATACATAGACGATTCTCAAGCATTTTGCCTATTCCCGTAAAATCACAATAGTTAAATCACAAGAGTGCATTCACAATAATAATCGCCAACGAAGTTATAATCTTGAGGGCAATTAATCATGAGTCAATCCAATACTTTCAAATTACGCAAATCTTCCAACTTAGAACTTTTCTGGAAGTTCGTTAGTGGTGCTACAGGAGTTGGAATTGGTATTATTATCGCCAATTTATTAGGCTGGATTAGTTTTTAAATCAATCTAAAAATTAATTCAGTTCGAGCAAATTTTAAATTACGACTATAGTTTAAAATTTGCTCAATTTAGTTATTACCATAGAAAATAGATATGCTGTTTGCTATTAATACCAGAGCGAAGTTAAACAGCATAAGCATTATTTTGCTGTAGCCATATAGTAAAATAAGAATCATTTTCAACAAATAAGCAGCTTATTTCAAATGCCAAACATTGGCGGCAAAATTTAATAGCAGCCCCTTTAGCTTTCTTAGAAAAACTAGGACCTTTGATAAATAATTTATTCTGAAATCTTATTTGTTTGTCAGTATCTAGTTCTTTACTGATAGTTTTTATATCCTGTTGTCTCATGGCAATTACCATAGCATCAGAAACACCATGAGGATGGTGAGATTTTGCTGCTAGATGCGAACCACCTCTTTTTCTGAGTAAACTTGATGAAAGCATATAAGTAGATAGATTGCTAATGTTTGATATTTATTTAGCTGTAAATTAATCTATTATAAAGTCATGTTCATAATAAATGGCAACCCTTTAAACTATTATTATTTATAATTTACCGATAAATACTGAGTCTAATTTTATTCACCCACTGCAATATTTAAAATATTATAAAGAATTCAGTATTTACCGCTTATTATCTAAACCTAAATGTTAAAAAATACTATAGCAATTTATCTTTTAGTCATAGCTCTCATTCCCAAAGCGAAGATAAAAATAAACTAAAATAAAAGCAATAGCTAATAAAATCATTGCTGCTGCCGCTGCATAACCAAACTCAAAACGAGCAAAGGCTTGTTCATAGATATAGTAAACCAATAAATTCGTTGAGTTTAATGGTCCACCTCCTGTAATGATATAAACTTGCTCAAAGCTGCGGAGGGTAAAAATAGCAGTCGTCAAACCTGCAAAGATTAAAGTAGGTTTTAATCCTGGTAGGGTTATGTAATAAAATTTTGCCCACTGGTTAGCACCATCCAATTCTGCTGCTTCATAACGAGATTGAGGAATAGTTTGTAATCCTGCCAAAAAAACAACCAAATTAAAACCTAATTGTTTCCAACTACTGAGTAAAATCAATACAGGCATTGCCCAAACGGTGCTGCTTAACCAGGGAATTGGTTCGATGTTAAGCTGCAACAACCAATTATTAATTGGTCCGTCGGTTTGAAATAGCCAACGAAAACCCAAGCCTACTGCTACCAAGGAAGTAATAGAAGGAATAAAGTAAGCAGCGCGCAATAGTCCTCTGAAAGCGAGAGATTGATTTAACAACACAGCTAATGCCAAAGGGATGATCAAAGTAGGTATAACTGTGGCAGTTGTAAAATAAGTAGTATTGCCAATTACCTGCCAAAAATCTGCATCAGTAAACAGCCGTACATAATTGCGCCAGCCGATCCACTGAATACCTTGGACGGTAAAACTGCCAGTAGTAAAACTAAGATAGAGTAAATAGGCAATGGGATAAAACAAAAAAATGGTCAGCAGTATTAATGCTGGTATAAGAAAGATCCAAGCTGCAAAGGTATCGCTATCTAGCCATGAAGAGATATGATTAGATTTAGATTTGGTCATGGCAGGTTAAGTACAAAGTTTTTCCAACAATCAACAATTTAGCAAGTGAATAGCGAGCAAAATAATTCTACTCAAGTATTAATATCTCCTAATTTATCTTCTGCACAACTAAAATTAGCTTCACCTCTGCAATTGGGAATTATGGCTTCTGGTAGCGGTAGTAATATGGAAGCTGTGGCTAAAGCGATCGCCAGTGGTGAATTAAATGCTGAAATTAAAGTCGTTATTTACAATAATCCAGATGCCAAGGTGCGATCGCGTGCAGCTAAATACAATATTCCCTCAGTTTTAATCGATCACCGCCATTATCGACAACGAGAAGAATTAGACCGAGTAATTGTTAATACTCTGAAAGAATATGGAGTAGACTGGGTAGTTATGGCTGGTTGGATGCGAGTTGTAACTCAGGTATTATTAGCTGCTTTTCCAGGGCGAGTAATTAATATTCACCCCAGTCTCTTACCTAGTTTTAAAGGTATTCGCGCCGTCGAACAAGCTTTAAAAGCCAAAGTTAAGATTACAGGCTGTACCGTCCATTTAGTGAGTTTAGAGGTTGATAGTGGGGAAATCTTAATCCAATCTGCCGTGCCTGTGTTGCCTAAGGATACCCCAGAAACTCTCCACGCCAGAATCCAAGTACAAGAACATTTAATCCTACCCCAAGGAATTGCGATCGCGGCTAGTAGAGAGTAATAAGTTTATTAGCATCTGTTCAAAACAAAACCAGG
>JAAUYH010142829.1_pt1 | contig 14555 bp, 14 predicted proteins | sample 7278061 | NCBI WGS metagenome assembly JAAUYH01 (sample SAMN14350203, study PRJNA611818) | marine sediment metagenome | isolation source: surface marine sediment (0.6m) | place: French Polynesia: Moorea | collected 2018-08
AGCAACTGGTTTGTGTCAAATACCCTGTCCGCAATTCATCCGACGCTGATTTGGGTGAGTCCCTTTTACGGGTCAAATTCAGCGTCGGGCTTTTTGCGGCGGACAGCTAAATAACAACCTATCCAAAACCTATTGATCTGAAAACTCCTGTCAGGGCAACAACTCCATTTTTAAGTTTTTTTCCTGCCCCCTGCCTCCTGCCTCCTGCCTCCTGCCTCTAATTATTGAGTATTTTTGTTCTTATGCAAGATGTCAGTCTAGGCGAGTTGGATATGTGATATAACTATGAAGACTAAGGCATGGGAAATCTTCTCTTTTTTGACCCATCGTTAGGGTCTAACTGTGATTATAGGGGTTTTCAAGCCCTAGTTTCCCATAACTTACCTCTCTCGTTGACACTTTGTACTATCGTTAACTTATTCATGACAACATTGCTCACTCCGTCTCAACCGTCGGTTTCTCCTCAACTAGATGAGAATATTCGGTTACGTGACATTCTGAAAACGTTACCCGCAGAGGTCTTTGTTAAAAATCCCCGTAAAGCCTGGTTTAAGGTCATTCTTACCGTTTCTATGGTGGCTTTAGGATGGGCAGCTTTAGCGGTTTCCCCCTGGTACTTACTGCCTATTTTATGGGCATTTACGGGAACAGCGATGACGGGATTATTTGTCATTGGCCATGATTGTGGTCATCGGTCTTTTTCTAATAGTAATTGGGTCAATGATTTCGTTGGTCACGCTGTTTTCTTACCCTTATTTTACCCTTTTCATGGTTGGCGTATTCTCCACAATCATCATCACAAACATACCAATAAGTTAGATGTTGATAACGCTTGGGACCCTTTTATGTCGGAATTTTATGAGACTTTTTCTCCTTTTGAAAAGTGGGGGTATCGACAGTTACGGGGTCGTTTTTGGTGGTTTGCATCTGTGGTTCACTGGGCAAAAATTCACTTCGACTGGACTAAATTTGAGGGAAAAGACAGAGAACAAATTCGCTTCTCTGCTTTAGTGGTTATTGTGGCTGCTATCATTACTTTCCCCATTGCCTTCGCTACCCTCGGAATCTGGGGTGTCATTAAATTTTGGTTATTACCTTGGTTAGTGTTCCATTTTTGGATGAGTACCTTTACCTTGGTTCATCATACGGTTCCCAATATTCCTTTTAAAAAAGAAGCAGAATGGAACGAGGCCCAAGCGCAATTATCGGGTACAGTCCATTGTGATTATCCTCGCTGGGTAGAAATTTTATGTCATGACATTAATGTTCATATTCCTCACCACATTTCTACGGGAATACCTAGCTACAATTTAAGAATAGCTCATCAAAGTTTAAAAGAAAATTGGGGTGATTATTTGTGTGAATTACGCTTTTCTTGGCCGTTAATGAATGAGATTACCACTCAATGTCATCTCTATCATCCTGAGACAAACTATCAAAGTTTTAAACAATATTATCAGAGCAAACAATAATTTTCTCTCACCCTAGAGAGTCCCTTTTTATCCTTTTAAAAATCGCTGGCCTTCAGCGATTCTTTTTTTATTGTTAAGATATGATAAGAAAATTAACAAAATGCTCCAACTCTAATCACAATAGACTCTTTAGTTCATGGTACTTTCAAGACTCCGACAACTAGCGACTTATCTCCGTCCCCATTGGCGAAATGTTACTTTAGGAATGATCGCCTTATTAGTAGTGAATGGGTTAGGAGTCTATATTCCCCTTCTTATCCGAGATAGTATCGATAATCTGAGACAAGGGTTTAGTTTTGAGGAAATTTTACGGACTGCTATTCTTATTTTCGTTTTAGCGTCCATTGCTTGGGGAATTCGGATGTTATCTCGTCTTTATATTTTTGGAGTCGGACGGGATGTGGAGTTTAGTCTTAAACAAGGGATCTTTGAGCATTTATTGACCCTAGAACCGGCTTATTTTTCCACCCATACCTCCGGGGACTTAATTAACCGTGCCACTAGCGACGTGGACAATATTCGTCGTTTGGTGGGGTTTGCTTTACTCAGTTTAGCTAATACCATTTTTGCTTACGGGTTAACCCTTCCTGCCATGTTAGCCATTAATGTACGGTTAAGTTTACTCGCGGTGGCCGTGTACCCTTTAATGCTAATTACGGTACAAATATTTAGCCAAAAATTACAAAAACAACAGTTAGAAGTACAGGAAAAACTCTCTGATATTAGCCAACTCATTCAAGAAGATATGAGTGGTATTGCGTTGATTAAAATTTATGCCCAAGAAGAGAACGAACGACGAGCATTTGCTGATAAAAACCGTAATCTACTCAAAGCAAATTTAAAACTAGCTCGAACTCGCAATTTTCTCTTCCCATTAATTGAAGCATTATCCTATATCAGTCTTTTATTACTGTTAGCTTTTGGTACGTTTGCTATTAACCAAGGTATTATCAGTATTGGGGATTTTATCGCCTTACTTATTTTAGTGGAAAGATTAGTTTTCCCTACTGCTTTATTAGGATTTACTATTACCGCTTATCAACGGGGAGAAGTGAGTGTTGACCGTGTAGAAGCTATCTTTCAAACCGAAGCCAAAATTCAAAACTCGATTGATAGTCTTTCTGTCTCTCTAGAGTCTATCCGAGGAAAAATTACTGCTCAAAATTTAAGTTATACTTACCCAGGAGAGCAAAAACCAGCCCTTAAAGATATCAGTTTTACGATTGAACCAGGAGAAATCATTGCTATTGTTGGTCCGATTGGTTCAGGAAAAACAACCTTAGCTAATAGTCTTCCTCGCCTCCTAGATATTGATAATGATCAGCTATTTCTGGATAGTTATGATGTCACTGAATTAGATTTAAAACTCTTACGAAAAGCCATTGCTTATGTTCCTCAAGATAGCTTTCTATTTAGTACCACCATCCTTAATAATCTTCGCTATGGTGACCCTCTCAAAGAACAGTTTGAAGTAGAAAAGGCAGCCAAACAAGCACAAATTCACGAAGAAATTTTGAATTTTCCCCAACAGTATGAAACGATGGTTGGTGAAAGAGGAATTACCTTATCGGGAGGACAACGCCAACGGAGTGCATTAGCTAGAGCATTGCTGATGAATTCCCCTGTATTAATCTTAGATGATGCTTTATCTAGTGTAGATAACAAAACCGCTACCAACATCCTCAAAAATCTCTCTCAAGAAAGACAGAGAACCATTATTTTTATTTCTCATCAACTTTCGGCTGCTGCACAAACCGATCGCATTTTTGTCATGGATGATGGGAAAATTGTTCAGATAGGAACCCATCAACAGTTAGTGAATCAACCCGGTCTTTATCAACGTTTATGGCAACAACATCAACTAGCAGAAACAGTGGGTTAAGAATGGGTTAATCAATTTCTTTTCAGAGCAAGTGTTAAATTGATCCCTAATCTGGGGAACTCTAGCAATAGATAGGTAAATCCTATTATTTCCCTATGCTAGTTAAGGATTTTAACTGAATATGAACCGCCGCCAAGAAGAATACGCTGTCACTCTTATTAATCCTAAAAATCAAACCCAGAGAACCATTAAAGTTGCTTCTGACCAGGTGATTTTAGATAGAGCCAAACAACAGGGAATTGAGCTTCCTGCTTGTTGTTGTGCTGCTGCTTGCACTGTTTGCACCGGCAAAGTGATTGAAGGAACCGTCGAACAAACCGCTCAAGCCATTCAATTTTTAGGTTATCCTTTAGTGGATGCTGGCTATGTGCTAACCTGTGCTGCTTCTCCTACTTCTGATTGTACAATCTTGACCTATCAAGAAGAAGAAATATTCTAAATTTTAACTTTATAAATAGCATGAGGTGGGATTTTCCCACCTCATTGATTAAACTGTTTGATAGGTTGTAAACAGTTGCTTTACCCATTCTCCGCAAGACATCCATTTATCGGTTGTTTTGGTATCTGACACACTGATATCCCTTCTTGTTCATTATCACTAGGCACTAACATTGAGTCCGATGAGCGAATGATAAGTTCTCCTTCTTGCAATGCTTGACGCAACTGACGACCAGTTTTCCAAGCACGAACTTTGTTGATATTCCAGCGAGGATTAATCGGATAACCGACAAATCCTGACCTTAAAGCCGCGTGATTGTCTAAAGGGATAGTAGTACGAAGTAATACGTCCTGGGTTAAGTCCACGACGGTAGGGTTGGGATGCTTGTCTTTTTCTTTCATATACTTCACCCCCTATTCTTTTAGATACTACAAGTCTATAGATTCTTCTCATTTTATTACAAAATATTAATTTTGCCTACATTTCTCCAGCAAATTGTCATTAAAATAGTAAATCAATCATATAAGATCAACTATAATTAATCCATTAAATAATAATAAAATCAACAAAAATTTATAGAAATCATTGATTTTGTACAGATGATTGTTAACTTATGAGATATTTTTAAAAGAATCTGAAAAAAGACTTAAAAGTTTGCAGTATTTAGTCAAACTCTTCCTAGACTTAAAGAACGAAAGACAACAAAAATAAATGATTGGCTATCTATCTTCATAATAGTTAATCGTTCGCCTCTCTCTACTCACACACTCAATAACAATCATGAGAAAAGTTGAAAAAAAAGACAACAATTGTCTATTGTTGTTTAAAAAAGTGACGAATAAAATAAAGCCATTAAAACTTATGTTTATGGGCTTATCTTTAGGAATTATTGGCTTAGAAACAGCCTTGCCTTTAGCCGCTTATTCCCGTGATGCTCAAGAAACCGTCAATTGTGATATGTTAATTGTGGGAGCAGGGTTAGCTGGTTCTGCTGCAGCTTATGAGGGTTTATTAACAGGAAAAACCGTTTGTTTAACCGAGATTACTGACTGGGTTGGGGGACAAATTTCCTCACAAGGAACCTCAGCCTTAGATGAAGGAAAACAACAGCGATCGCAACAACATTTCCCCAGAGGATACAATACCTTAAGACAGAATATTGCTCGTCTCTACAACCGACAAAACCCTGGAGAATGTTGGGTGAGTGAAAGTTGTTTTCTTCCTTATCATGGTCATCAGTTATTGTCTCAACAATTAAAAGAAGCAGCACAATTGGGAAGAGGTACCTTAAAATGGTTTCCCTCTACAGTCATTAAAGAAGTAGAATTAAGCGAAGACGGAAAATTAATTAACAGTGCGATCGCTATTCAACACAGTCCTAAAGGTGGTGCATCTCACCTCAACAAAGAACCCCTTTCTAAAACCATTGAAGACGCTTATAGCTACGAAGACTCGCAACGGTTTAACAAGAAAATTATTCGTTTCGAGGCCAAATCTAAAACAGGAAGTCCCAGTGATTGGTTTGTCATAGAAGCCACAGAAACAGGGGAAATCATCGCTTTAGCCGACATTCCCTACCGTTTAGGACTGGACCCTCGTGACCATCTTAACCCCTCTTCTCCTACGGAAAAAGGCGATTCCTACTGTGTACAAGGGTTTACCTATCCCTTCGCCATGCAACGAACCGCAACCCCTCAACCCCAAACCAAACCCTCCTTTTATGAACAGTACGAACCCTACTACGGTTATGATACTGATCGCAGAATGGCTTATTTTGACCTAGTTTTTACCTATCGACGTATTTGGAGTAACGAAAAAGGAAGATTGGTTAGAGTTGGACCGATGAAGGTACATGAACCCACCCCCGGCGATATTTCCATGCAAAACTGGGTATGGGGGAATGATTATCGTCCCGGAACCGCTCAAGATAACTTGGTTTATAGTCGTAGACAACTCGAACAAACAGGACAACTCGAACCTGGGGGTTGGAAAGGGGGACTAAGGACAGACGCACTACGGAAAGGGGAAGAACTGTCTAAAGGGTTTTACTATTGGTTAGTTGCCGGAACCACAGACTCTCGTTTAGGATATGGCATTAAACGGCCCAGTCCTAACCATCGCTTCATGCAAGGGTTAGATTCTCCTATGGGAACCTCTCACGGGTTATCCAAATACCCTTATATTCGCGAGGGAAGACGGATTATTGGTAGACCCTCTTACGATCATCCCCAAGGGTTTGCTATCAACGAGATCGATATTTCCACTAAAGATTATTGGCATGATTTTTATCGGACCTCTTTACCCCGTCCCATGTATCAGTTGGTGTGGTCCACTATTGCTAATTTAGAATCGAAATTTGTTACGCCGAATGATCGTCCGTCTTATATGGTTACCCGACGCACCCATGCAACCGTTTATCCTGACTCGGTGGGAGTGGCCGACTATATGATCGATTTTCATCCTTGTATGGCTTTATCTCCCCCAGAAAAGCGGGGAAATCGGGAACGTCAAGGGGTTCGTATTGCTCATGGTGGGGCCCATCCAGCGCAAATCCCCTTAAGGGCGTTAATTCCCCAAAAAGTGGATAATTTGATTGTATCGGGAAAGAGTATTGCCACCAGTCACATTGCTGCTGCTGCCTATCGGGTACATGGGTTTGAATGGTCTGTTGGTGCTGCGGCGGGTACTTTGGCTAGTTTTTCTCTAGAAAAAGGGATTTTACCCTATCAATTGGTGGATAATTTACCCCAACAAGAAGCCAAGTTACAACAGTTACGTCAACGGTTAGAAAGTAATGGTAATCCGACCACGTTTCCCCGCGACATGATGTTTAGCATCCGTCGTTAAGCTGTAGGGTGGGCATTGCCCACCTTTTAATGTGTCATAATTAAATGAAAGTTTCACTGAGAATTTTTTCTATGACTAAATATCTAACGATTGATGAAGCGAATCAGAATTTATTAAAATTATCCTCTGAATTAGGAGATGAACCAGCTATTATTACCGAAGATGGTAAACCTATTATGGTGGCATTTAGTTATGAACAAATTGCTTCCTTATTAGAAACTTTAGAAATTTTGGAAGATGAGGAGTTATCTTCTATCTTATCTGAGGCAATTGCTCAAGATCAAGCAGGACAAAGAATTAGTTGGTCAGATGCACAAAAACAACTGGGTTGGGAATGAAATATAATGTTCAGTTAATTCCTATTGCACTGGAATTATTGAGTAAAATTAAGGATAAGCGAATTCAAAAAGCTTTGCGTGAACGCATAGAAAAGCTACACAATGAGCCTGAAAAACAAGGTAAAGCTCTTTCTGGCAGACTTAAAGGATATCGTAGTGTTAGAGCAGTAGGACAACGTTATAGAATTATTTATCGTGTTGACAATAATAAAATTGTTATCTTAATTATTGGGGTAGGAATTAGAAAAGAGGGAAATAAAAAAGATGTTTATTCTCTTCTTGAAAAGTTAATTGATAATATTAACTTGGATTTAGAATAATTGTATTATTTATTATTTCTTAAGAATTTTTTTTTTGTTTTGTGCTATACTTATCAACTAAAGTTTCAAAATTAACAAGATTGTAAATTTTTTTGACTCTATTTATTTCTGTCCCTGTCTTGAATGATACGATCAAAAAAGTTTCAGTCAAAAAGCCCTAACCTATAGTAGTAAATATTTAAAGCTTTCGTATCTATAATTAGGGATCACGTTGGTTATATCTGTTGTGAAATTTTTCTGTGATACTGAAACGACAGCCTCATTTTCCCATTATCTGGTCTAAATTGGATTTTAAACCTCTTATTAATCTCTGGGATTCTCGAAGCTATGTAATAACAAACTAACAGCTAATAAAAGAGAAAGTTCTGCACTAAAAGAACTGAGTAAGTTATTAGTAAATACCAACTTTAGTAATTTTAGGAGACATAAAACCATGAATGTGAATCAAGCAATTCCTGGCTGTTCTACTGGGCAAATTCAAGGATTATCCCTACAAGTCCTCGATAAAATTATGAAGGATCGACCCGACGTTTTAACTCGCATTGATCATCCTTTAATTATTGCTGAAGGTAGTCAGAATAATCCCTATTTACAAACCAAAGCTTATCAAGCGTTAGTCAAGGCAGTAGAAGAACGAAACCGACCCCTACATATCAATAGTGCCTTACGAACTGCCATGCAGCAATATATGTTGTTCCAACAAAAACAACGGGGGATTTGTGGCATTCGGGCGGCTGCCCCTCCTCCTCGTAGTAATCATAATAGTGGTCTAGCTATAGATGTTCAAGATGCTCCTGGTTGGAAACCTTTCTTAGAAAAACACAATTGGAAATGGATCGGTTCTTTTGACCCCATGCACTTTGACTTTAAAGGGGGTGGTGTTGATTTAGGGAAGTTGCAAGTTCAAGCTTTTCAGGAATTATGGAATGAATTTAATCCCCATGAAAAAATAGGCGAAGATGGACTTTGGGGACCAACCACAGCCCAAAAAGTGGGCAAATCACCCGCTCAAGGTTTTGGGAATCCTCCTACCCTCAGACAAGGAGATTTTTCCAAAGAAGTTGGGCAATTACAATTAGCCCTTCGTCAAGCCCTAAAGTTAACCCCTGATGAGTTGGCAGCCGATCAGCATTTCGGTCCGGCAACCTTCAAAGCTGTCGTTGAATTCCAAACACAACACGGACTTACACCTGATGGTATTGCAGGACCAGCTACTCTCGAAAAGCTACAAGAAGTCAATGGTGAAGAAAAACCGATCACCGAAAAAGAAGCAACGACCAATCTGGTTAGTCCCCTCCAAGAAATGATTGACGAAAAATCAGTGATCAGTCTTGCTGACTTGAAAAAAGATGTGGATCTGCTCAAACAGATACAAACTCGTTTACATGAGTTGGGTGTCTATACTTATGGTCCTAGCGATCCCGATGGTTTATGGGGACCCAAAACAGAACAAGGGTTAGAGAAGTTTGTTGATGCTGTTCATCTCAATAACATGGATACAGGTTTATTTGGCCCTTCCTTTGCTGAAGCCTTGTTAAAAACGGAGAAAATTGATAAGTTAGGTTCCTTTGGTTTACCTGACTGGTGGCAGGGAGGCAATAAAAATGAACTGGCCAAAGCTGTGGCTAAAGAAGGTGCCAACCAGGGGGTCACCGATCGCAATCAAATCGCCTATATTATGGCCACGATTCAACATGAAACGGCAGCGACGTATAAACCGATCGCAGAATACGGTGGCAGACATACACGCTATGCCCCTTATTATGGACGAGGATATGTACAGCTAACATGGGATTATAATTACAAGAAGTATAGCGAGCTTCTGAATCGTGACTTTCTTCGCCACCCCGATCAAGTGATGGAACCGGACGTTTCTCTGTTCATTATCGTTCATGGCATGAAAAATGGCACCTTTACTGGCAAGAAACTCAACGATTATATTACGAGCAGTAACGTTGATTTTATCAACGCTCGTCGCATTATTAATGGGACTGACAAAGCCAGTTTAATTGCTGGTTATGCCGAACAGTGGAAAAAAAGCACATTATTCTAGTAAATAGGACTATTTGTTTTGATTTTCCTGCGTCTATTATCTGGAATCTTAATTCTTCTTTTATCGGCCTGTAACAGTCCCGAAAATACAGACCTAAAGGATAATGTTAAGCCAGAACAAACCCTTGATTCACCGCAAGAATATCCTTGTGGTGACCTTCTTAGACCTCTGAATCCTACCGAAACCCCTCAACCCTCAGAGACTACCTTAGATAGTTATTTTCGCTTGGCTTATAATGGGGCAGTTTCTGGGGATTTTGACACGGCTATTCTCAATTATAAAAAGGCATTAGAACAGACAACTTGTGAGTGCGATCGCGCCCATGCTCAAGCGGGAAAACAAGCAGCAACCGAAGCAAAAGAACTCTTGGAAACAGAGGGAATGGGTAGTAAACCCACCCAGTTTTTTTGGGGTCGATTACAAGAATTAACGCGATCGCTTTCTTGTGTCGAATTAATCTAAAAAAGAACATTCAACTGTAATTTTTAAGTGACTATCTGCGGAGGTTGTAACGTAAGGAACGCCTATTTTTCCCATTACTTTAATACCAAATTCTAAGGTAACTTTATCAATGTTAGCGTTATCAACTTGTTTAAACGCATTTAATGTATATTCTGTGTAACTTTTAATTGTGTTAGCAATAGAAGGAATATTATTTCCAATTTGTTCATCACTATCTGTTGGAGAAGTTCTCGAAAAAATATCTTTTAATCCTTTCGGTTCTTTTCCTAAACTTTCTCTAGTTTCTTCAGTATTTTTTTTATCTTCGGTAGTGATATTAATATCTTCATTCGTCTCCAAATAAATAATAGTATTATCGTCTAATTTAATAGGGGTTAATTTTGTCATGAGGTTTAAAATTTGATAGGTTATACTAATTCTCAAAAGTTATGAGAGACTTAATTAGTCATTGCGAGGGGTGATATAAATAGCAAGTCTTGATTGTTGCTAAAAATACCCCGAAGCAATCTACCATAGACATAGAAATTACTTTATCACACTACTACACCGTGTCTTCGACAGCGCAATGACCTACGGGATTTCTCTAGTTATTTTTGAGAACTGATACTTAGATTATTTTAGTTTAAACTGAAATTATTGACCATTGTTATTGTAAACGATCATGACCACTGAATTTACAGAAAAGACGAAATCTTTGTATGATACGGATTATTATTTGTGGTTACAACAAACAGCTAAAAGTTTAGCGAGTCGTAACGTTGATGCTTTAGACTGGGATAATTTATGGGAGGAAATTGAATCTTTGGGTAGAAGGGAAAAAAAGGCCATTAAAAATAACTTAAGAATTGTTATTTTACATCTTTTAAAATGGAATTATTAAGTTCAAAAGCGTTCTCAAAGTTGGATATATTCAATTGCTGAACATCGACAACGTTTATATGATGATTTTGAAACCAGTCCCAGTTTAAGAGTATATTGTCAAGATGTTTTTCTTCAAGTTTATCAAGAAGTGCGTAAGTTAGCATCAAAGGAAACTGGACTCCCTTTAAATCATTTTCCTGAAACTTGTCCTTTTTGATTAGAAAATGTCCTGGCTGAAAATTGGTTAGAACTTAGTTAAAGTCAATGAGTAAAGATGCGTTAATTGTTGGTATTAATCATTATCAATATGAAGGGTTAAGTCATTTAACTTCCCCTGCTGAAGATGCAGAAGCGATCGCATCTATTTTAGAGCAGCATGGACAGTTTACTACCATTCGTCGTTTACCTGAAGCTATAAAAACGATTGATTCAATGACAAAATCACCTTATGTCAGTCAAACGGGAGACGTTTATTTAAAACAATTAAAAGACAGTTTAGTTAAACTATTTAAACCAGAAAGTAACCAAATTCCTGACACTGCTTTATTTTATTTTTCAGGTCATGGGATTAGAAAAACATCAGGAATCACCGAAGGTTTTTTATGTACCAGTGATGTTCATCCCGACAGAGAATTTAATGGGTTATCGTTGAAATGGTTACGAGAATTATTACAACAAAGTCCCATCAAACAACAAATTATCTGGTTAGATTGTTGTCATAGTGGAGAATTTCTTAATTTTACTGAAGCGACTCCCCAAGAAATAGGAAAAGGACGAGATAGATGTTTTATTGCAGCATCTAGAGAGTTTGAAGAAGCACTGGTTGATATCAATAGTAAATATAGTGTTTTAACTAAACTAATTTTAGAAGGATTAAACCCCGAAAACTATAATGAAAACTCGATAACCACTTTAAGCTTAAGTAACTATATAAACGAACACATTCAACAAATAAAAGGCAATCTGCAACACCCTATTTTCACCAATTTAGGTCAACCCATTCCCCTAACCTATAAAGAGAAAATTACAGCAGAAACACCCGAAACCACCGAAACAAGCGACATTTGTCCCTATAAAGGATTAAGATATTTTGAATTAGAAGATCATCATTTTTTCTTTGGGCGAGAAACCCTCACAAAAACACTTTTAGGAAAAATTAGTCAAAAAACCTTCTTAGCGGTGCTTGGTGCGTCAGGAAGCGGTAAATCCTCCGTAATTCGTGCAGGGGTGCTATACGAGTTAAAACAAGGATTGAGGTTGCAGGGTTCGGCTAATTGGGAAATTAAGATTATGGTTCCTGGAAGCAACCCGATAGAAACCCTAGCACTAGAGTTTCTTGATCCTAACCTCTCTCGGATTGAGCGATCGCAACAATTGGAAACAGTAGAAAGCTTACTATCACAGGGTTCCGATGGCTTAAAACGTCTCATCCAAACCACAGACGCGCCGAAAGTTTTGTTAATTATTGACCAATTTGAGGAAATTTTTACTTTATGTAGCGATAAAGCGCAACGAGAACGCTTTATTGACTGTTTACTCGGTGCAGTGGAAAAATGCGACGGTCAACTTAAGGTTATCATTGCTATGCGTGCCGACTTTTTTGGCAAATGTGTGGAAGAAACCTATAGTGGTTTGAGTCAGCAGATAGAAGAAAATCTGGTTTCTGTGACTCCCATGACAGAAGAGGAACTACGAGATGCGATTACCAAACCAGCAAAACGGGTTAAATTACCTATCGAAACTGCATTAATTGACGAAATACTCAAAGATATTCAAGATTCTCCCGGCAGTCTTCCCTTGCTTCAAGATGGGTTAACGGAGTTATGGAAACAACGAGATCATCAGGGGTTAACCCTAGTTAACTATACCAAGCTTGGCAGAGTTGCCGGCAGTCTCAACAAACGCGCAACAGATGTTTATAACCGTCTGACTGAAGCGCAACAGTTAACCGCGAAACATATTTTTCTCAACCTGACGCAGTTAGGAGAGGGGACAGAAGACACTCGGAGACGGGTGTTAAAAGCTGATTTAGTGACAGAAAAGCATGATCAAGCGTCTATTGACGCAATGGTACAGTTATTGGCTGATGAAAAGTTAATTGTTACCGATAGGACACAGCAAGGGGATGAGGTGATAGATGTAGCGCACGAAGCGTTAATCCGTCATTGGCAACTGTTGCGACAGTGGTTAGAGGAAAGTCGGGAACAGTTACAGGAACAGCGAAAGATTGAAGGGTTAGCGCAAGAGTGGCGCAGTCAAGGATATAAAAATGAGTATTTATTGCAGGGACGACGGTTAAAGGAATGTCGTCAGAAGCAAAAGTCTTTAACGTTATCAACCCTAGCACTAGAGTTTCTACAAAAGAGTGCTAAACATCAATTCAGAAGTCGGGTTCAAGCAGTAGGGTTATTTTTGATTATTCCTTTGATTGGGACATATTTTGGCTTTCAGGAAGTTCAACTCAATGCCGATAAAACACTGTTACAAAACTGTCCAGAAAAACAGGAATATTGTCCAGGGAGACGAGAAGCATTAGAACGGTTAGTGAAAGCAGGTAAACCATTAGCCTATTTGAATTTTGAAAATGCCAACCTCTACAATACCAATCTCAAAAGTGCCAAACTCTACAATACCAATCTCAAAAGTGCCAACCTCAACTACACCAATCTCGAAAGTGCCGACCTCAACTATGCCAACCTTTATAATGCCCAACTCTACAATACCAATCTCAAAAGTGCCTACCTCTACAATGTCTACCTCAACAATACTGAACTCGACAAAACCCAACTCAACAATGCCAACCTTACCAATGCCCAACTCAACAATGCCAACCTTTATAATGCCAAACTCAACAATGCCAACCTCAAAGATGCTTACCTAATAGACACCAAAAATCTAACTCCTGCTCAAATCAAATCAGCTTGTTATTGGGATCAGGCATTTTATCAAGGTTATTATCATGAAAAAAAGGGACAATGGATAATTGATGGAGAAGCCAATAAAGCTTATATTGAAGAACTTAAACAAGATAAAGCCAGTGACCCTAAAACGCCTCCTGATTGCAGGAAGTGGGAATAGTTTTAAATCGTTCTTTATTGTCATTGCGAGGGGAATAGACCACTACTATAACCTAATTTTTACTCATTATCTCCCCGAAGCAATCTACTCTTATCATGGGTGTTCTTAGAGATTGCTTCAGAGGCAAAAATTAAATCTTAACCCAAGTCCCAGTCAAAGTTTTGCCTCTTCGCAATGACAGAGAGTAGGGTGGGCAAATTAAAAAATTATGTTACCTACTGATACTGTAAAAAACTTTGCCCACCTGACAACTTCAAGGAAAAAGACGAAGCCAACAAACAGGAAAGACAGCGTTATGAACAAGGAAAAATTTTCCCCTAATTTATCTTTAGAAGAACGAGAAAAAAAATTATTAGCCATGTCAGATGATGAAATCGATTATTCTGATATTCCACCCCTTGATGACGAATTTTTCAAAAATACTAAATTAGTCAACAAGAAAAGTAGAGAAAAACTCAAAAATGAAACTTAATCATAATTCATCAAAATATCAACGTATTACAGAACTCTTTGATATTTGTGGTCAACCATCTTGGCACTGTTTTACTTGTTTACTTCTTTGACTTCAAATTTTAGGTTACAAGCGCACACCTCTTCCATTGTGTATAGAATATCATGTCAAGTCAACTAAAAGCAAGCATTTTTAACATCAATTAACATCTTAGGGTAAAACTAAAACCGAACCAAATTGCTTGAAGGAGGCAGGAGTTGAAAGGCAGGAGGCAGGAGGCCGTTTAGAGGGGGATTCAGACCCACCTCTAAACGAAGACCGCCAAATTTAAAATTTTGGCGGGGGACTTAAA
>JAAUYH010081883.1_pt1 | contig 14554 bp, 9 predicted proteins | sample 7278061 | NCBI WGS metagenome assembly JAAUYH01 (sample SAMN14350203, study PRJNA611818) | marine sediment metagenome | isolation source: surface marine sediment (0.6m) | place: French Polynesia: Moorea | collected 2018-08
GGCTCCATCTGATCCCCAGACACCCTCTTTGGACCCTCGTACTCGACTACTAGGTTTTGGAATTTCTACGGGACACTAATTTCACGAATTACGGTACCGATAAGAATCAAATTATCGCTTTCCCCAATGAACGAAGTATATAAAGTTCCATATGTCTTATATTTGTTTCCTCAGATTTGTTCATTGAATTTTTTGCCTTTTAACTGAAAAGACTCACACGAGCTGACGTTGACGTATTTATTGATTACTACCATCCTTTGTCTTCATCAAAGTCTCTTCTTCTAAAATCTCATTCGACGATTACGAGCAACAGTCGATGAAGTAGAAATGCCGCATTTTTGAATGCAATGAACTTTTTTGGCGTGATGAACTCAGTGCAGGGCGATGCATCAGGACTAGAGGTGCTACACTCAGGATCTACCGTCTTAGAGCGGTCCGAGAGTCATAAAGTGCGCTTGGATGCGGCTGCACATTTGCCGAGGATTTAGAGGTTGAACTAATTAACCGACGGAACTGATAGGACGAAGTTGGAATGGTTGGTAAACGGAAATTGATTTATTCGGTTATCTGACTACTCAATTCCATTTCGAAAGCAAGCTAACAAAATCCGCGAAAGCGGAAATGCGCACACCTCACACGGAACGTTGGCAGTGCACAATTGTAAACAGGATGTAACACGCACCCCCATAAATTATGACTTGCATTTGCTGGCAGAATGGGGACGCATGCGTCGACTGGGTGGCATTGCAACAATGGCGGGGTGCCATGATGGCGTCGAAATGAGGTGCACCATTACAGGAGTGGGAAGGACAGCTGGAAAGCGACGGAGATATGGTCCGGTAAAGTGAAGGGATGTGAATATCTCCCGAAACCATCAGCTACCTGCCACGGAAGGGTAGATACAGCAAGGAGATAGAATTCATGGGTCGAGTGGGCGCGCTTTACTGCACTCGGCAGTACTGCACTGCACCGTACCTTCCTATCAGCCGCTCACTTGCCCATGGCAAATGTGCGCGTATATGTGAGTGGTGGGCACACTCGCGTCGCATGGCGGGCTGGGGTGCGGGGCGTGGGCACACTAACAATGGTTTACAAAAATTGAATACAAGTCGTTGACGTCGGCGTAGGTTGTCGGTTCGGCTGCTCACGTTCTCGCGGTGTAGACGATCGTGATAGTTGTTGGGGTGGTGATCATCCGCACTCATCATCGAGTGGCATATCCTTCGTGTCCTACTTTTCATAGAGCTTCAAACGCACGCACGGTTCCGCATGTTGCCACACCACAACAGCATCCATCGTATCGCGAATACGCGGTCGGCATGTAAGGTCACACCTCGCCGCCGCCGATGACGTAAGGATCCAGCGAACTCGTGCTCACCATCGCGGGGTCCGGCGGGATGGGGTCCAGCGCTTCGATGGGCGATGACCATGGCTCCATCATGGCGAAGGATAATGCGCTAGCCGGCGTACTTGCCGTGGCGAACGTGGGCGTACTTGCAGATGCGAACGTGGTATCGGTGCTCGAAAGCGAGAGCAAAGGATCGGCGGGCGGTGGCGGTGGCGGTGGTTGTTTGTGCAGTACATGTTGTGATTGTTGGGCTTGTACTTGTTGCACGAAGGGCGGTGGCGGTGGTTGCGGCGGTGTGGGTGTAGGTGCCGAAGCGGGGATGCTCGCGGAGGTCGGGGGTGGTTGTTGCCTCACGCGTGTCGTGGTGCGTTTCGCTCGCGGACGCACGGCACGGTGCACCAGCGCCTCGAGCTGCGCCACACGGGCGTCGAGCTCGCGCACGCGGCGGCTCTGTATCTCGACGCTCTCGGCGACGTCGCGCAGGTGGCTCTTGCGCTTCTCGCGCGAGCGGCGCGCGGAGTCGCGGTTCTGCCGCTTGCGAATCTCGGCGCGTGCGGGCGGCGCCACCGTGGCCGTGGTCGAGGTGCCCATCGTGGGTGCTGCGCTGTGGGTCGGTTTGTGTGCTGGGGGGTTCGGTGTGGCGCGGGGGCGAGTTGTAGTCAGAAGGACGAATTTAGTGACGCGGCGCATTACAGTCGAAGTGCGCAATCTAACGGTTTCTTATACGGCCGCGATTATTCCGTACGTAAAGTGTAGTAAAATTGTGAACTGTGCCGTCTGCTTCGTTTCGTTTTATCTATGCACATTGCGTAGCACGCTGTGACAAGCGCGTGGTGCTTTTTTCGGCAGGGTTCCGCCCTGCCCCAACTCTTGTGATCACTGCCGACCTCACCATGCACGCGATATGTAGCTTCGCTGCGAATACACAATAGATGGCGCCGTGCTGTTCTATTTTGTAGGTTTGCCGAGGTTTCAGCACTCGTCGCGTGCGCGTGGAACTGAGGCTCGCTGTGACTTCAGGTGCGATCATCGTTGCTACATTGTGGCGGGAGATGGCGCGAGGTGTGCCAACAGTACCGATCAATGTGGGGAAATGATGTGATGCGGAGAGTGGATGTACTTAGAGTACGCGGTGCAGAGACTACGGAAAATCCCGTACTGTACGGTGTCACAGTTACTCGTTTGTGTACTGAACGAGTGACACGATGTACGTTTGTTGTTGTCGGGGTGAGAGGGGTGTTCATGATCGGCTCGTGGACTGCGCCATGCTCAACACGACACCACGCATCCCTTACTCTGTTTTCCATGACCTTCCCTTCTATCTTCTCTCCATACCAAACTCGACACCGTAGGTATTCTTCACTTTAATCTCACTTTTCTCTCATTATGCCAAACCCGGCCCAATACCTGAATCTACATCCTCGACATCAACCTCGTCCCATGCCATGAACGAGAACTGCAACGTCGACGGCGCACACGAGCCCACTTGTTTCTCCAACACCTCCACAACCGTCTCCTCGCAAACCCGATTTCCAACGCTATTCAGATGCAGTCCATCATTCAGGCATTGTTCCAGTCCAAACTCCTCCATGCGCGAGTGTAGGTCCACACATACCACGCCCATCGCTGTTCCTACCTCGACACACGCCATTGCGTACGACTTTGTTCGCGAATATCGTCGATCCGGTCCTCGCGTGTTGTCATCGATAGGTGGCGGTGTCACAAGGATCGGCGTAGCATCACTGTGACTCTGTACCAGGCGCACCATCGTACGAAGGTTTTGCTTGTATTGTTCTAACGACACCGATTGCACCGATGGCGGCACAGCCGCATCGTTCGCACCGAAGAACAACACCACCGCTGTTGGGTTGGGTTCAACCATGAGTGCACGTAGTAACAGACGCTTGCCGAGCTCGCTGTTGTACCCACTACGCCCATAATTCAGCACGTGCATGCGCACCCCGACACGACCACGAAGGCGCGCCACCCAGCCGGGTGCATCGTCACCCTCGGCATCCTCGCCGTATTGCGTGATCGAGTCGCCGATGAGTAGTAGCCGCGGGGCAACGCGCGTTTCACCTGACGCTGCCGTTGGGGTGCTCGCACTCATGGTTGCGAGGTACAGAATGTGGGCTCGAAACGGAAAAAAACAATAAAAAAGCGTCTCTGCACAAATTCCACAACTGCACCTCCAACCGCACCTAACGTTTCGTCACAACCGGCAATGAGCCGAAACGGGATGCATTGCCACGCGCACACGGCCGCGCGCACGCGATTCACACACACAGCCGGCGACGAGTGAAATGCAAGTGCTGCGTAACACGCAAGCAATCGCACGCCACGCAACCAGCTCCCTCCGCCTCATAACGCGCGCACACGCCGCCGGCGACACACATTCGACGTACACCACCGGCGCGATGTCGACGGAGGAGCAGCGCACGCCGCGGCGTCACTACCACCACCACCGCCGCCAGCACTGGAAGCGCGGCAACGGGCGGCGCCACAACGGCACCGGCTCGCCATCGTGCGTCCAGGAGACCAATCGCCGATGGCGGCGCAGTCGCCATCGCGCGGGCAATGCGCCTCCCCCGGCGCCGCATCTCGAGCAGCACCCCTACCACGTGTTCGACGTCTTCGGCACCCGGGGGCTCTTCCTCATCGATGGTACCGTGCCCGTCGAGAGCCTCGCCGCCATGGGGCTCGTGCTCCCCGTGCCCTGGATGCACGAGGACCACTACCACCTCATGCTGCGCCACCACTCCATGCACGAGCACTATGCCTCGCCCGCCTTCGTGCATGGCAACAACCTCGTCTATCAGAACTAGCTCGGTCGCTTCTGGGTGCCTCGTGTACCAACGCTCGCTTCGGGTGAACATCCATCTCGCACTACGGCATCCGTTCGTTACGTTTGCGAGTCTCTTTATCCCCTCCACGTTATAGCGCAATCGCAATCTTCTACACCTCGCCTCGCGTTCGACGCGACGGCAAGAGAACCATCTCAATCCCCTTGTTTACCTCGATCTCCCTTTCATCCCACATCATCGCGCACACAACACAATTCTGTACTCCCAAAAACTGTCCTTCGCCACGCATGCATGCATGCACGCCTGAGAACTCGATCCTTCGAGGATTGCAACCCACGCAAAAACAAATAAAAAACTACCCTTTCTCCACGGACAATCATCGTCGCTCTGTTCCGAATCCCCACCGAGGCGCGGATCATCTATCGTAATGCAGCGTCTCGCACGCGCGTTCAGCACGCGCTCGGCGACGTCGCTTCTCGCCGACAGCAACATCGCCGGCGTCCTGAGCACGCACCAGCTCACGCCCACGACGCCGCTGCCCGACAGCCCGGCGCTGCTCGCCGTGCTGGCCGCGTTCCGGCAGGTGTGTGAGAAGCCACTGCCCAGCGACGTGTTCCTGCGCGTGCGCACGGCCGCCGACATCGCCGAGTACTACGAGGGCGCACTCGCGCCGCAGGGCGTGTCGCGCCACGCCGCGAACCTGCACGCGAAGGTGACGCCCGAGCCGCTGCCGCGCGTCGACGCGACTCCGGCCGCCGTTGGCGCGCACGTCGGCACCGCGCTGCCCCCCAATCTCACGCTGGACCCGAAGACCTTCTCCCAGCGGCCGGTGGCCGTGATGTCGACCGGCGCGCGGCCGAAGAACGTGCCAGTATTCAACCGCCGCGTGCTGCTCGAGCAGCGCCGCCAGAAGCGCGCCGCGGCTAGGGAGCGTCGCCGCGCCGAGCGCGCCGCCGCAATGTTTCAGTAAACGCTACATGCTGCCATCCGCTATCGCCCGCACCCGTAGCTGCCACTTGCCGAGCGCAATCGATGCGAACCTACGCACGAGCACGTCCGGATCGTTCTCGCGCGCGTTGGACAACCATTCCAGCAGCCCGTGGTCGCCGTCTCCCGTCCTGTTCGTGAGCGTCACTTCGTCCGTCGTGCGCCACATCGAAGCGAGCTCGGGCGCCGTGGTGGCGCCCGCAACACCCGCTGCCGATAACGCCGCGGCGCGCCGTACAGACGCATCCCCATGTGTGGAGGCGCGGACCGCCAGTTGCAGCATGCCTTGCCCCATGACCGAGCGTTGTTGACACGCCTCGCCCGCGTGTGTGAGCAGCGCGGCAAGTGTGCCCAGCACGTGCGCGTAGAACGATGGCTCGGTTTCTGCGAATGGGCGAAGAATACTGTGATCTTGGGGCACTTTCAACCCGTTGGCGAGCAGGAAGAACAGTTTTCCCGCACATACCGTGTACTCGTTGGTTACCCCGACAATTTGCTTCTTGCGCATCGTGTTTCGGCGTGTTACCGTGCCACTTTCCGTAGTTCGTGGTACCTGCTGTTCCACGGTTGGTTTCGGTATTCCTCGCGATGACACCGCCTTCACTGCTTCGCTCAGTAGCAGCAGCGTCTCCGTGCGACGCTGCAAATCCGAGTGTTCGCCGACCGCGAAATCGGTGATGAGCAACTCGCCCACGTTTTCGATGTCTAGTTGCGCCAGTGCTAGGATGGCGTCGCGACGACTGGCGGAAACAAACGACGCGTGGTCATCTGGAAATCTGGTGACGTCGATCAGCACCGCGGCACGTGTGAGGTCTGCCGCGGCCAGGTAAACGGCGTCGCCTTTTTGTGCGGTTTTCGCTCGTGCCCCAACGGTTCGAAGCGTGCTTGTCACTATCTTCGCGTCGTACTCCAACGCTTCGTCCGTGCCCGCACTCGCAGCGCGAAGCATTGCCAACACACGCGCCACAGACATCGGCGCGTTAATCTTCTTTCTCACCTCTTCGTAATCGCGGCGTGTCGCGTGCAATCGTTCCGTCAGTACTTCTTCTTCCTCGGAATCATTGGTAGTTTCCGATTCCAGGTCGGTCCAGTTATCTTCCAACTCCCACGACTGTGGCTCATCATTTGGATTCCCACCTTCCCAACACGTGAATACATCACTCATTTCTTCTTTCTTCTTTGTCTGCAGCTCTTCGGTCATAGGTTCCTGTACCTTATCAACTTCGCCTTTCGGCTCTTCCATTTGAAAGCAGTCGTAATCGTCGTTATTTGCGACATCCGAAAAGTCACTATCTCCGTCCTCTTCTGCGTTCGCAACATCGTCCTCAATAAACGATTTCTCCCGTGGGAATTTCAGCACCTTCTCGTCACCTACCAGCCGCGAAAACGCCTCCCCCACAACCATCCCGTACCTTCGAATGCGAACATCTCCGTGGTCTAGTCGATGCGACACGCCCTCTGCCACACGCACGGAAAACTGGGACAGTTTATCCTCGGGAATGTTCCTCGCTAGCCGGAAATGTAGCAGCACCACTCTTGTCAACATTCGTTGCGCGTACACATCAGCGGCTATGGCGTATCGCTTCCCACCCCACGTCTCGGCTGCCGCACGCATCGCGGTGACGTAGGAATCTTCATCAAATGCAGCCCGCATGGCGCTTATCCATCGAGGAACGGAAATTCGTGGTCGTCGTAATGGCCCCGCAATAAACCGCGTTGCGTCAGTGGCTGCTGCCCGCGCCGTCGCGCTGTTTTTCAACAATTCGTTGGCAAGCTGGAGCGCAAACTTGCCATGGCGTCGCGGTTGTTCAAGAATGGCTCGAAGAATCACGGTCGTACATTGCTGCGGCGCTAGTAGTATTATTTGCAACGCTCGGTCGACTCCGACGTTTTCGTTTGCCCATGCGAGCATAACATGTGGCGCAAGATTGAGGCGCACAAGTGCAGCTAACAATGCGGAAACGAGCGCGTCGCGAGCTGTATCGTTCGCGGGGGGTTGACGTGCAACGGCCAGAGCCAGCGTCATTGCATGACTCTTTTCATCGAGCAAGCGAAGTTCAGTGTTGGCACCCGAATGAGCCGCATTCGCAATTCGGCTCGGTAAATGCGCGAACGATGCGGCGAGCTTCGTGGGAGTGCTACCCACACTTCCGACGTGTGACACGACGGATGTGAGGCGCCGCAAGCCACCGCTTTTCGTCGACGCGAACAAAGCTGCCGTTCGTGCTAGCACGTCCGCGCCGGGTGTGTGTGGCCGAAGCGCCTCCCCCAATACATCGAACGCGATGTGGTCGATTCCGTGTAAGAAGATGTCGTCGAAACGCAAACTTGTCGCACAAGACGGCGACAAGCCTCGATTGGAAATGTAGGGCGCCACCCGGTCAACGACGGCATACACGAGTGATTCGTAAACGGTAGCCGACAACCGTCTACGCTTCACCTGCGTCGCAGCGTTTGTCAGCAACTCTTCCACCTGAGATAGCGCCGATTTCTCATTGACCGAACGCAACTCTGCGAGGACCTCCATCCTGGGTGACCAAAGATCAACGCTAGTGAGCTGTAGCGGTGTCACAAATAATATAAGGTATAAAATAGAATTCCGACCACGACAATTCTGCATAAAGAAAGAGGAAGAGAAAATAGATTTACTCATCGGAATCGCTATCACCGTCGACCTGGCGGTTTTGCGCTTCAAGGTCGGCCATCATGTTGTTGAGCGTCTTCTCATCCTTATCCGAAACTGTTCTAGGGGGTTGCTTGCAAACGAATTTGCCCTTGCGCTTCGAAATCTCCGCTTCGACTGCGCTCAGTGCAGTGTTCAGCGCCGCAATACCTTTGTCCTTCTGCAAACTCGCGGTGGTCACCACATATAGAGGCGGCGCCACCAACTTGATTTTGATCCCACACTCTTCCGTCCCGCATGCTTCACCCGCCGCCAGCGCAGCCTTCACCGCATCGATGCCTTCGTACTCGTAGCAGGTCACTTCGATGTCCGCTCGCAGCTTGATGGCTTGCGGGGTGAGGCGACGGTTCACGTTCTTCAGCAATTCCTCACGTTCGTCTTCGGTAATTTCCAACCCTTCCAGCACGGTGTCCGGGTCCTTCACCGCGTAGCGGAAGCCGTCGTAGGCGTGGCCGTACTTGCGGTAGAGCGGCCAGCCCCAACGCTTGTACAGCTCTATCATGTCGGTGCCGACAGTTTCGGCGACATGACGCACAATCGAGTGCACGGTGCGGCTCTTGTTCCACTTCTCCTCGATTTTCACCACGTCCTCGGGCGCGACACGGCGCTTCGACAAATCGATGTAGCCCTTCTCCTCGTCGACGCGCACCACGGCGGCGACTTCCTGCCGGCCCACCTTCAACAGCTTGTTCACCGAGCGGATTCGACGCCTCGACAGCTCGCTCAGCATAATCATCCCCTGGCAGTTGTTGTACTCGAGCAGATGCACGTACCCGCCCATCTCCTGAATCTCCTTCACGAGCACCATCACCACGTCGTCGGGATCCGGGAACTCCGCCTCGTACATGCGGCATTCCAGGTTCACCTGCTTCGCAGGCGCCCCACCCGCGCCCGCGTTCGCGACCATGGCCGGATTCGTGCGCGCTGTGGGTAGTCTTGGATTTCACTCGGATGTAAACGAAAGCGCTTGAAGAGGTTTACTTTGTTAAAGGCAGCGGCTGGCAACGGCGGAAATCTCTAAAAAAAATTGCCAATTTGCACGAGTAATGGCACGAGTTGCTGCGGGGGTTGGTCGTCGAGGGCGACCAGAATGTGAGCCTACTGTAATGACATACGTAACGCAGGAATTACAGTAGTACTCCCATGTGCTGGAGCTTACGAGCAGCAGGAGAAGAATGTGTTTACGTTGATCCTGTTGCGAAAACTATTAGTATCTTCTATTACATCGCGGCTTATACAGATGGCGCGCGCAATTGCGCAGCAGAAGATAAGATGAGAATCGTGGGTGGCTAGGTGGGGAAAGGTCATTGCGCACCGGAATCAATCCAGTCGACGAATTCCCATTCGACGCATCTAGCGATCTGTTCAGTACGTGTGTGGGCACGGCTGGTAGTAGTTTAGTTGGCATTGGGAATCGCGGCGTGCACGTCACTCTTCGCGCGCTCGGCCTCCAGCGAACGGCGGTATTCGGTGTGGCGGCCCATGATCTTCCGTTGCTGGCGCAGAAAGTGGCACTCGCGCAGCTCCAAGTTCTGCTTGGTGTAGATGTTCTGGGGGACGGGCGCGCTGTCGTTGTCGGAGGCGCAGTAGCGCGGCGTGATGGCCAGCCGCTTCAGGTCGACCTCGCTCTCGGACCCCGAGTCGGGCGCCACCTCGCGCTTGCGCTTGCCCGCCACTGTCAGCGTGGGCCGGGGGCGCTTGCGAACCGCACCCCCGCCGTCGCTGCCTTGTCCCACGGCACCGTAGCCGCGCTTGGCTGTCATCGCGCCCTGGCGTGCTGGTAGGTGGCTGGTGTCGGTGTGGTTTCAGGGATTGCAGGACGGCGCTTGCACGGAGGTGCTGTTCCGGGGTATGAACCTAATTGCATTAGTGCCGATACTGCATTATCCCCTATTTTTATCCGAATTTCTAGCACTCGCGTGCATCCCCACTGTCCGCTGTCATCGTGTCTACTCCACTCCGTTGCATTCTTACGCTATACGGCGCTCTCTATTGCACATTTCTATTCCTAGAACCCTACACTACCGTACCGATGCGGTTCTGATACCTACACCGTACAGCACTGCGCTACTGCACTGTACAGTATATGGCCTGTATTTCACCTGTTCGTTCTAATTCTCTCGTCTCGTGTGCACAGCATTGAGTCGCTCAGGTTACAGTGTGATATTTGCGTTTTGTTCGAGTACCATTGGAGAAATTGCCACCCAGAATAGTGTTTTGTGTATAAGCTCTATTCACTTGTCCTGATCCTCACAATCCTGCAGCACCCAAAGAACCCGTGACCTCCTGACGCCGATGGCCTTTCTGCCGCTTGTGGCGCCGCTCACCAGCACACACTGGACTCGACAGAAGGCACGTCGCACTTGTCGTATCTCAACACCACGTGCGTGCACCTCTGAAAATCGTAGAGAGTCGGTTCGACCCGAACCACCATCGCTGTCTCATGAAAATGTCTCTAATGCGTCCTCATCGGAGAAAACGAAGGACGTGCAGGCCGTGTTGAAAATCCACACCACCATTCATGATTTTACAGCCGAGGAGTGGGACGCTTTGGCGAGTTGCGGCTCGGCGAATCCGTTTTTGCGACATCATTTTTTGGCGTCCCTGGAAGACAGCCGTTGCGTCTGTGTAGAAACTGGCTGGATTTCGCGACACATCGCCATACGCGATAGTATTTCCGGAAAATTGCTAGCCGCACTGCCTGCTTATGCGAAAACTCACTCTATGGGTGAGTTCGTCTTTGATTCGTCGTGGGCCGAGGCGAGTTATGCTTGGGGTCGAGCGTATTATCCCAAGTTACTCATAGCGCCCCCGTTTACTCCCGCTACCGGCCGTCGAATTCTCACTGCTCCGCATGTTGATGCTGCGGGTGGCCGACCTGGCATTTTGCGTGTTGTAGCCGACTCCCTCATTGGACTGTGTGAAACTATGGGTGTATCGGGTGCGCATTGTAACTTTTGTGAAGACGACGAAGCCGATGCATTGGAGAAAGCTGGCTTTATGCGGCGTCTTGGTGTTCAGTATCATTTTGTGAATGAGAAACGTGCCGATGGTCAAGCCATGAAGTTTACGAATTTCGATGATTATTTGGGTGAATTTCGTTCGAAGCGACGTAGCAATATTCGACGCGAGAGACGAGCAGTTCGTGAATCATCGGGTTTGAGGATAGAAGTAATTCAAGGCACTGATATTACCCCCGAGTTGATGGAGGAAATGTTTTACATCTATCGGAGTACAATAGAGAAGATGTTTTACGGCCGTCAATATCTTAACCTGGAATTCTTTCAGAAACTAGGGGAATGCCAAGTTTTCAAGCAGCGTTTATGCTTTGTGCTTGCGAGGAGATGCGAAGACGACAAACTTGTTGCTGGCACATTCAATGTGATTGGGAATACAGACGGCGTGTTCTTTGGCAGGTACTGGGGGTGTTTAGAAGAACACAAGTACCTACATTTCGAAACATGCTACTATGCTGCTATCGAATATGTGATTGAGAATGGCCTAACTCGTATGGAGCCAGGCGCTGGTGGAGGTAAGTATTTCGTCCGAGGTTTTATCGCGATACCCTTTTACTAACTGTGTTTTTTTATACCAAGGTGACTTTAAATACATGCGTGGATTTGAGCCGACCACCACGACAAGCATGCATTACTTGCGTGATGTGAAATTGGCACGTGCTGTCAAAGAGTTTCTTGCTATGGAGACCACGGGCATTGATGAAGCGGTTCTGAAGCTGAGGAATGATTCTGCGATAAGAGTGAAGCAGAAGAACAACAATGAGCCACTTCAGCAATAAGCATCTGTACCATGCACCTGTAAACTAGCAATTTTGGGTTGAGTGTGCATTTTTGTCGAGTCAAATTTTGAGTTCGGATCTGAAAATTTAATTTCACTTGCAAGTACTAGCCATGCAGTTTGCACCATTTAGAAGACTACCGATTCCGTATATGTCGGACTCTGGGTTTTGACGATGTCCTAGACGTGGAGGGTGTCTACTACGTCGTTAAACATGACTATATTTATAGTCAAGAATGTTGGACTGGTTACAACGTAGGGTATTCTGAGGTTTTTTGATGGGATGCATTTAGAACTACGATAAAAAGAAACACCAGTCACGAAAGTACTATCATGAACATTAACATAAAATGGAGTAAAGAACGAAACCTGATAGTGATGCAGAACTGTAAGAACAATTTACGGCATCTCCGATCATTATCTGATTCAATGGGTAAAATCGAATTCAGGCTTTAACTGATAGCTCTATCGTCACCCATTTCTTTGTGCATCAGTGCCTAAAAACAAACGAGCTATTAAATGAGTGATTTATCTTTTTGTTAGATTTACGGACTGCGTTCCAGTGTTCGCCTGGATTAGATTTAATTAGTTTTGTGTTTTAGTTAATAAATAGAGTTTTTTGAAGGTCCGCCTCAAGAGGATAATTTCTTCGCCATGATTAACAGTAGAATAGAGTTCAATATGATGGCAAGAGCACATTTTGCTGTTTGATATGAGTTCAAGAAAAGAGGTCGGAAGATAGATTGAACACATTTTGTATATCCAGTTCATTTCTGTCCAAGCAAAATAAATTATACTATTTCTTGGTTCGCTCCACTCAGATTTAGAACTTAGGTACTTTCTCCATCCTTCTACTTTTATAAACATCAAGGTATTCAGTGAGGTGTTCAGTGTTTCTGTCTATGTCCAGGGAAATAACATATTTCGTGCGCTTCATGTCGACTTGTACTATTTTAATCGCTCCACATGTTCACATTATAGTTCTTGAGAAGTAAACAAACCTCTGTAGTGGACAAGCTCCATGGAGAGATAGATAATGAAGAAAAGACTTAATAAAGAATGAACAGTTTGAACCTTTCAGCCTAGGCGGAATATGACAAAAAAGAGGGATATTTCGATAGAACTTTTATAATTCTTAGACTGACTCGTTTGTAGCATGTAAATAATGGTATTCGAAGATATGTTTACTGTTTGATGTTGGAAAAGTGCCGATTCTTGCTCGAAAACGTGAATGAAATGTGTCACTACAAACAATACTGCTTTCACTCTGAGGTTTCATTGTTATTACAAATGTCCTAAGGAGAAAAGAATATTAAGCCGAAGCAAGAAAATGTACTAAAGAGCTACAAAAAAGCAATTATTTCTCCATAGAAATAGATCAAGAATTTCCAATGTATTTGCCGAAAGACTACTTTTTTCGGAAGCCAAAATACTGCACAACTGCACAAACTGACCAGAATTACATTGAAATGTAACAGAACTGCAAAACTGAGAACATTTCGAATTAAACTGATCAGTTTAGTCTACTTTCTTGTTTTTGTAATTTTTCATTTCTAAAATTACCTGATATTAATTTCAATTTAGCAAAGCGATTGTGTGGCTTAAGTCTTTTCTTATATTCCAAGACAGCTTTGCAATATTATGTTTGTACCGGTTACTTTAATCTAGTTATTTAACTTTGGTTCATTTTTTGATTTCTACAGAAACGAAACGAATAAAATAGTTAATTAATAGATCAGTCCAGTTTCTTCTTGCGATCTGAAGAATTAACCGTCCAGTAAATGATTTTGAAGAGACGATTAAACCATGAAAGGCCAAGCGAGTTAAAGATATCTAGAAATGTCAATAAGAAACTATGAGTACTGCAAAGTCAAAGTAAGTTTCTGAAAAAGAGACAGCGATTGAGACAGAACTATAAGTTCCGCAAAAACCCGAGATATTTACAGAACTTTTTCACTTCCAGAAATTCACTCAAAACTCTAATAACAGTGCTTCATGATCCGCCTCAAAATAAGAATTTCATCATTTGGGTGACTAGTTTGACACTATGTCTAGACTGAAGAATTTCTCAAACAAAAATCAGTTTAATGAGCTGCTTTGCTTGATTGTGAAACAGTGAGATAAAGAATTTTCTCGCTCTTCATGCAATCAAAACGCTTGGTTGGTAGTATTTGGTGTTGAATTTGAAGAACAGAAGAAGAATTTTGGCAAAAGTTACAGAACTGGATAGTCTCAATGACTTTCGTTTGGTTAAAGTGTATCAAGGAAGTGGAGAAGGATTTGGAATCTACTGAAAAGACGCTGAACGATCTCGAAAATTAGTTTCCTCGTGTCCTTTTCATATTTTTGAAGTTGTAACTGTCCAACTTGCACCGGACTTCAGAAAGCACAAAGGTAGAACTTATACTTATGGAAATATTGCACGATTCTCGGCTGTTGAATTAATCCACATCGCACTTCAGATTGAAGAGATTCATTGATCGCTTCGAAGTTTCGACAAGCCCTTTAATTCAAATGGCATTGCGAATGCTTTACAACTTAAATAATTCCATTGAAGACATGAAAATTTTAGAGTGAAAATGGAGAAGGATTGCATGCGGAATGTGCCATTACCTGCATATCCAAAATCCTTTGTCGTAATTTGAGTCATCATTTAAATCTCAGCTTAACCTACATGGGCTGCAGTAGGTAATTTGCTACTTGAACCATTGTTTCGGGGTATAGGTCTCAATTTTTGCAAAGCTTCGTGAATCTAGACGTGTTTGAAATAAGAAAAAATCCTTGGAAAATTTTCTTCCGTCACCAATTCCATTTTGTCCTTCGTCTAAGTTTTTATGGATACGGGTGATGTGATTACGACTATACCGCGCAGTAGTGGTATGATTTCTCAATTAATACTGTTCAAGGTATCTTTTCAAAAGACTGACATTTTCAGAA
>JAAUYH010084691.1_pt1 | contig 14554 bp, 10 predicted proteins | sample 7278061 | NCBI WGS metagenome assembly JAAUYH01 (sample SAMN14350203, study PRJNA611818) | marine sediment metagenome | isolation source: surface marine sediment (0.6m) | place: French Polynesia: Moorea | collected 2018-08
CCATTACTTGTTTCTAAAGTTTGATTTTTATGCCAAATTGTGATTAATCGTTACATTTTTTTACATACTTGGTTGTTTTAACTTTTTAAATATTTCTTTTGAATTTACCTCTAACAAAATTTTCCCTTCACGAAGTCAGAGGAAGCCCCGTCGTTTTATTTATCCTCGAATGGGGACGGCGGGGGCTCTCTGACACATCTTTTTTTTTCCCCCCTCAAAGAAGATTTAGGAAGTGGTTGTCTATAGAAGTTACTAATTTTGATATGGTATTTACCAATTCCTAATTCGTAATTCCTATGACTCATACTCAAGATATTAAAACTCTAGTGAAGTGGATGGCAGCAGATTTTAGTAATCAAGCCCAAGCTTACGAAAATCCCCCATTTTTTGCTAATATTCGTGTATGTATGCGTCCTTTAGCTGATGGCTTATTAGGTGGGACAAGTTTATTTTTAGAACAAGCCTATGACTTTATGCTCAATAATCCCTATCGTGTACGAGTATTGAAATTCAGCATAGTAGACGATCGCATAGAACTAGAAAACTTTAAAGTTCAAGAACAAGAACAATTTTTGGGCGCATCCCGAGATCTCGAAAAGCTACAAAAATTAACTCCCGATCTGCTGGAAAAAATGCCTGGTTGTGATATGACTGTAGATTGGATGGGCAATCATTTCCAAGGAAAAATCAAACCAGGAAAAGCCTGTATTGTCGAACGTAAAGGGAGAATAACCTATCTTGATAATAGCTTTGAGATCGATCAAGAAAAACTGATTAGTTACGATCGCGGAAGAGATCCCGAAACCGATGAGTTAGTCTGGGGTTCGATTGCTGGACCTTTTGAGTTTACTCCAATACAAAGATTTGCCGATGAATTATAAATTCTCAATTGTGAATTTTCTAACAGAGGATTGGCAGTTGGCATAAGCAGTCTGCATAATATATATGTAGAACAAACATCATATATTATGCGCTCGAATAATCAATTTAATCGATTTAATCAATTTAATCAATTTAATCAATTGGGTCTTTATCTGGCTGGAGTAATTTTTCTATTAGTTATTTTGGCTTTTCTCAGACCATTTACGATTATAAATGCGGGAGAAAGAGGAGTTGTGATGCGTTTTGGGAAAGTCCAGGATAAAGTGTTTGATGAAGGCATTCATTTGATTACGCCTATCATTACAACAGTTAAAAGAATAACAGTCCGCATTCAGAGAGACGACGTTCAAGCAGAGGCTTTTTCCCGGGATTTACAATATATCCAAACGGATATTGCCGTCAATTGGCATATCGAACCTACTACTGTAAATAAAATATTTCAAGAAGTTGGAGATCAAACAGAAATAGTCAGGCGGATTATTAGCCCTGCGGTTTCGGAAGTGGTGAAAGCTGCAACTGCTAAAAAAACCGCTGAAGAAATTATTGCTAAACGAACTGAACTAAAACAGGAAATTGATACTCAACTCAGAGAAAGACTAGGGAGTTATGGTGTTGTTGTTGATGATGTTTCCTTAGTTAATATAGACTTTACTGACGAATTTGCAAAAGCGATCGAAGCCAAACAAATAGCCGAACAAGAAGCCAAAAGAGCAAGATTTGAAGCCTTAAAAGCCAAAGAACAAGCTCAAGCTGATATTAACCGTGCTCAAGGTCAAGCAGAAGCCCAGAGACTCCAAAGACAAACCTTGACTCCAGAATTGTTACAAAAACAAGCTATTGAAAAATGGGATGGTAAATTTCCTCAAGTTTTAACAGGAGATGGCGCATTACCTTTTATTACTATTGATCCTCAAAATTTCAATAAGTAATTAGATATGTAAATGAAAAAGTCAAACCTAATTCTTGAGTATTAATTTTAGTAGAAACTGGAATCTTAGTTGCTTATTTACGCTGAGTTTCTCGAACTAATAGATTGAAGTTAACTTTTAGTAATTTGGTTATAAATAATTAAATAATTTAAATGCTCTAAAATTAATTACTGTGATCGCATATAAAGAAAAGTCGATTCTTTATCTTTAAGAGTAAAATTGAAAATTTCTCTTCAAAATGGTACATCGTCATCGTCTTCATACATAGTTAAATCTGGACGGTTGCGTATTGGAGTAGCATGTTCTTCTATAGATTGTTCTTGATTATTTTGGGGATTTAAGTCATGAGATATTGTAGATTCTTCTGATGGTAAATTATCTTCAGGATTACCTAAAGTAATAACTTCCCCTTCAAAACTTTTAGCTAATAATTCTACCGCTTTCTGAAAATCTCCTTCTGATCGATTATTAGCGATAATATCTTGATGATGAATATTTATTTGTTCATTAGCTGTTATGTTTTGAGTATCGATAATTGTTGGAGAATCAGAAGTTATTACTTGAAGAGGAGACTCCTGTTTTTCTATTGGTGATCGCTTTATCTCATGAGTAACTACAGGTTGAGTCTCGGGTTTTGGTACTGGAGTAGTCAGAGGTAGAGATTGAAGATTAGAAGCGGGAATATTTTCTGTCGTGTTAATGGTTTCTGTTTCTAGTTTTGGTAATTGAGAATTTCTGTTTAGCTGAGGTTTACTAGGAGCAGGTGAACTGTTATTGGTTGCTGGTTGTGATTGATTTTTAGAAACTTCGAGATTAACTTTAATTTTGCGCTGACAAGCTTGAGTGAAAGCGGTTTCGATATTGGCTATCTTGACTTGAATTAACTTGATTAGTTGGGGGGAAACAACCCCAATTGTTACCATCGAACCCTTGATGCTAATAAGATGGCATTTCTGAGACAGTAAAGTTTGAGTAGTAGGAGGATGCACTAAGGCGATCGCTTTTTGCCAAATGATATCTTGATCAATATCGGGAGTAGGTATTGCAGGAGAAAGAGTTTCCGCAGTTCCTGAGATAACTGCTGGACTTTTTGCAGGTTCAGAAGGTTGCGGTCGAGATACCGAAGAAGAATTAGTAATTGGCTCAACTGTTTTCTTTTCAGGAGGTCGAGAAGATAAAGGTTGTTGAGCTTGAGCAACAGAAGAAGAGTTGGCAATTGGTATAACAGTTTGACTTTCAGTCAGTTTTGAAGATGAATAGTTTTGATGTTGAGAAACAATATTCTCCTTCATCTGCCCATCTCCCCGTGACGCGACAGCTGACGCGCTAGCTAATCCTTTAGGAAATCCTTTAGGACTCGCCGTCCCCGCGTCTCCTGGTCTCCTGGTCTCCTGATCTTCCTCGTTCCTTAAATTTAACCCTAATAACGTTACCTCCAACCATAAACGGGGTTGTGTCGTATTTTTAAGTTGTACTTCTGCATCTTTGAGTTGTTGTTGTCCCTGTAGAATAGATGAAATCTGCCAATGAAAGGCTTCAGCTTGTAATTCCTGCCAACAAGTTTCCGTTACCGCTACCAAATCATTACGTTGGGGAGAAGTTTTAGCGATTAAAAGATTGAGATAAAAACTAGCCAGATTTTGTAAAACTACTAGGGGTTCTCTACCGCGATCAAGCAAGTTACGGCATTTTTCTAAAATATGCTCCAGATTTTTACTCCTAATTGCGCTTATCAAATCTAACAAGTCTTTTTCGGGAACAGCACCTACTAAATCCCAAACTTGATCTACGGTTATAGTTTCAGGAAATAAACTTAATTGATCTAATAAACTCTCGGCATCTCGCAACCCTCCATTAGCAATTTGTGCTACCAGGGTAATCGCCGATTTCGCGATCGCGATTTTTTCTGTTGAGGCGATATATGCAAGATGGCTAATCATGTCCTGAAGAGGAATCCGACGATAATCAAATCTCTGACAACGAGAAATAATCGTGGAAAGTACCCGTTGCGGATCAGTTGTCGCTAAGATAAAAACCACTTGAAGGGGTGGTTCCTCGAGGGTTTTCAGCAAAGCGTTAAACGCGGCTGTACTCAGCATATGACATTCGTCGATCGCGTAAACTTTATAACGAGATTGTACGGGTGCAAACTTGGCTCTTTCGATAATCTCGCGAATATTATCGACTCCCGTATTACTTGCTGCGTCAATCTCCATAACATCCAAAGCCGTTCCCGCAGCGATCGCTTGACAAATGGCACATTTTCCGCAGGGTGTCGCCGTCGGTTTGGGACTTGCCAAACAGTTTAAAGATTTTGCTAAAATACGTGCACTAGAGGTTTTGCCTGTTCCCCTGGGGCCTGTAAAAAGGTACGCTGGAGCTATTTTTTCCTGTTCAATTGCATTAACCAAAGTATTTGCGATCGCCTCTTGACCGACTAAATCCCCGAAGGTTTGAGGTCGATATTTATGATGAAGAGGTTCGTAAGTCATAAAATAAAGAGATTAGGGAAAAATTTACTCGCTTATTACAATGCGTAAATCGAAAAATTTACTCGCTTATTACAATGCGTAAATCTAAGTATATTTGAGCTAGACAACCAAATTATAAATTATGAAATCATTCATTGATTTTTCATAGCTCATAGCAAATAAATAACTATTTATTTATAAGTAATAACTGATGACTGACAAATTACCATCCCTTAATCACGATACTATCTGGTCAATCCTTAAAGAAGAAATTGATGATAAAACAGTTAATAAATTAGTGTGGCATTATTTAGGATATCGCTATGATGAAGCTGCAAATAGTTGGGATAACTCGCAAGTAGCAACAGACTGGCGTGAAGCTTATCCCGAGCCCCCAGATTTCATTGCCAATCGTCCACCAACAGTCAAGCTAACTCGTTCTATTCCCAAAGAAAATAAGCAATTACTCAAAGAAAAATTAGGTTTTAAAGGTTATAAGATAGGAGAATTTGCTCCCAGACAAACCCGTCGTGCAACAGCAGCTAATTGGTTATTAAATTATATGGAACAGGGCAATAAATAATAAGGCTACCAAATTAAGACGGGACATCTAGCTGTGAGAATGTTTTAGGTATTAGGGGTTAGGTGTTAGGTTTGAGAGAAAGAATAGGCAGGGTCGGGAAACTAATCGAAGAAACTCCTAGGGGGTTATTTATCAAATCTCGCCTTGACCAGCAAACTCTTATTGAAGATCAGATTTACTAGATTCTTGCTCCAAAATACGCTTCACTTTTTGTTCTAAATAATATTTTTCCTTGTCTGATAAACCCCAAATAATATTGCGACTTTGCCATACTAATGTAGATAGCGTGAATCCAATACAAATCATCAGACAAATACTAGAAAATATATTATATGTTAGACCGTAACGTACTGCAGCCCAGGTAAAATAGTCTAACCAAAGTTTAATTTCGTTGCGTAAACCCCAAATACCATAAGTTCCTAAAGTTAGCCAGAGAAAGATAACAAGCTTCCATCTAGACCAAATCATTAACTGATAGTAATCGTCTATTTTTTTGTGAAAATCTGGGTCTTGTTCTGTCATAAAAATTGAGGTTTACTGTTTATTCAGAAGTAGAGAAGTTTGTGTCCCGCGCAGCTTATCTCTCCGAGATCCCGACCTTAACAATCCGATAACTATCAATTATTCATTATTCATTATCAATTACCAATTCTTGCATATCTTCTTTTCTACTGGTTCTCCACAGAGCCAGTAAAGTACTAGCAATAAAAATACTAGAGTAAGCACCAAGAGCAAAGCCAATAATCAAAGCTAAAGCAAAGAATTTGAGAGTTTCTCCTCCAAAAAGAAAAATTCCTATCAGTGGTAATAAAGTAGTTATCGAAGTATTAATCGACCGTCCTAAAGTTTGATTGACCGCATCATCTACAATCTCATTGATCGTTCTTTCACTATTGTTGGCAATGGTTTCTCTAATGCGATCATAAATCACTACAGTATCATTAACAGAAAAACCAATAATAGTCAGCAAGGCAACCAAAAATAAGCTATCTACTTCTACCTGCGCTACCAAACCCAAGATAGCAAATATTCCTGCAGTAATTATTACATCATGGAACAGGGCAACAATGGCAAATAAAGCATAGTCAAACTGAAAACGCACACTGAGATAAACAATAATGCCAAAGAACGCCACAATCAAAGCTAGCATCCCTGAAACAAACAATTCTTTCCCAATAGTTGGCCCGACAGAATCGATTTGAATTGTTTTAGCATCAAATTCGCCGATAGTCTCACTGATTGCTTTCTGTAAACTAGTTCTCCCATCAACATCTAAGTTTTTTGTCCGTACAGATAGGATATTTTTGTTATTTCCCAGTAACTGTATCGTCGTATTTCCTAAGCCTTGCTCCTCCACGACGGCTCTAACTTCTGCAATATTGATCGGGCGATCACAATTTTCTGGTATACTACAATCTCTCTCGATTTGTAGCCGTGTACCTCCAACAAAGTCTAATCCAGGACGAATCGGTGCATTTAAACTGGTAAAAGATACGATCATCGCAGCGATACTAGCAATAACTGCTACCGTAGATATTCCCCACCACAAACCTCGTTGTTTGATAACACTAAATTTAATCATTGTTCAAGAACATATTGACGAAACCCTATTGTGACATACTCTCAACGCTGAATCAAAGATTACAGCGTGGGCTTCTCAACTCACATTGAGAGCTTGGTGCTTCATCTTTGTCTCCCTATCTCTCTTATTCCTCAACTCGTTACTTTTATTTGCCCCCTCTGCCACGTTATTATCAAAAAATAACCTATAAATCTATTTATATTTAATCTCCATGTTTAATTGGTTTCGCCGTCACCATAATGAAAAAGAATCATCAGAAAATTTACAAGAAACAAAAACAGCACCAGAAACTCCGGAAACGCCTCCTGTAGAATCGGATGAAAGCTCTCAGGCACAAACTCAAGAGGATTATCTCGCTTGGGCGAAAGCTGCTTATCAAAATATTCAACAACGCAAAGAAGAAGAACCAGAAACTACCGCAGAAACCGTCTCAGAAATAGAAGAAACTGTTGAGTCAGAAATCACAGCAGTAGTAGAAAAAGTTGTAGAACCAGAAACTGCACAAGAGCCTGAATCCTCTGTTGGAGAAGAAATAGCAGCAGCAGAAGAAACAACAGCAATTGTAGAAGAAACAACTGAAGCGCCAGCGGCTATAGAAGAAGCAGCAGAAGCAACAGCAGAACTTGAAGCAACAACTGAAGCAACAGCAGATCTCGAAGAAAAACCTCAAAATGTTCCTGTTTGGATGCAAAAATCCGAAGGACTAGAAAAACTAAAAGAGACAGCGATCGCGACGACCGTAGAAGAACCTGAAACTGCAACAACTCCTCCTACTGTACCAGAATTAGATGAAGATTTTGTTTGGTCGGCGAAAGTTCTTGCTCAACAGGGTAGAACCCCCGACGACATATCCCAAGAAGAAATTAACTGGCTTACCAAACTACGCCAAGGATTGGGTAAAACCCGTCGCAGCTTAGTTGTCCAACTCAAATCTGTAGTCGGTCAAGGTCCTCTCAATAAAGATGCAGTAATGGAAATTGAAGCCTTGCTGTTACAAGCAGATGTGGGTATTGAGGCTACTGATTTTATTATTGAAACCTTACAAGAAAAACTACGACAAGAAGCTCTACCTCCAGAGCAAGCGATCGCATATCTCAAATCGATCCTTCAAACTATTTTAGATAAACCCTTGAAAGGTCAAGACAATCAAGATTTCGTCCCCGAACAAGATACTCTCAATATCTGGCTCTTAACTGGAGTTAACGGTGCAGGAAAAACCACAACTATTGGCAAACTAGCTAACTTAGGAAAAAAATCGGGATATAGTTGTCTAATTGCCGCCGCTGATACTTTCCGCGCCGCTGCCGTAGAACAAGTCAAAGTATGGGGAGAAAGAACTGATACTCCAGTCATTGCCAATCCTGGTAAAAATACTGATCCTGCTGCGGTAGTATTTGACGCGATCGCAGCAGCTACTTCTCGTAATACAGAATTACTATTGGTAGATACCGCAGGCAGGTTGCAAAATAAGAAAAATTTAATGGCAGAATTGGCTAAAATACGCGGTATTATCGATAAAAAAGCCCCTAATGCTACTATCGAATCTTTACTAGTGCTGGATGCTACTTTAGGGCAAAATGGTCTCCGTCAAGCTCAAGTTTTTAGTGAAGCTGCTCAGTTAAGCGGTGTCGTGCTCACTAAGCTAGATGGGACAGCTAAAGGTGGTGTTGCTCTAGCTGTTGCGCAACAGTTGGATTTACCGATTCGTTTTATTGGTGCAGGAGAAGGCATTGAGGATTTACGTCCTTTCTCTAGTTATGAGTTTGTCGAAGCTTTGATTAATGGTTAATTGAAGGCTGAGGGCTGAGGTTCACTGTTACTATCATCAAGAAACTACTTAGTTTTAAAAAGGCTTTTTGTTGCTTTTTGTCTTTGGAAAACCAGAAAAAGAGCAAATCCAACTATCCCTAGTAACATCCACAAATCAGGTTCGGGAACACCTGATACTTCTGGAACTTCGAAAGGGGTAAAGGGTGTATTTAATTGTTCTGCACCTGTTTCCACTTCTCGATCAAAACGGTCAGTTTTTGATTCTGCTTGCTTGAGCAATTCCCTTTGTTGATCATTAACTAGAACTATCATCGACGAATAAGGCGTAACAATCCCGTAATCCTTAGCAATCTGATGAATAGCGTCTAATTTAGTCAAAGATAACTCATTTTTATCATGTTGACTTAAGTTATAAACTAACTGACGCGCAGCAAGAGGTTCAATACTATTGCTAGTAAGGCTAGTTTGAGAGTTTGATTGTTCTACAAACCAGCTATAGCTATCAACTACTGATGAACCATTGGCTTCTTCTGTCGCTAAACGTCTGATTACTGTGGGAATATTACTCGCAACTCCGCCATTACTATTTTGAATTCCTTGTAAAGTAGCATCATCATAAGCTCTAGGTAGTTTTCCTCCTAAATGTATCATCCATAAAGGAGATCTGATTTCTGGAAGATCTTGATTATCACTAGACAATTCATAACTACCTTCGTCAGTGACTAGTAGAACAGCATCATAATCACTACTATTGCGCAATAGTTGAAACTGCTTTAACATATCCTGAGTTTGAATAGCACCAAAAAAGACTAGCTTATTAGTATCTAAATCATGTATATTATCCAGACGTTTAGCCCGTTTAGCTTCTGCATCGGTAAGATATAAATCAACATCATTATTAGATAAATTCTCTTGCCACCAGTCAAAAGTTTCTTGAACTTCCTGACTGTGACTTCCCATACTATAGGAAGTATCGAGAATTAAAGCATATTGCTTATTCTTCGGTAATGAATAATCTCGATTACTCAGTGGTTTAGCCGTAATAGTATATCCATCTTCTAAATTAATCTGATGGTATTTTCTGTTGCCATTTTGATTGTCATTCCAAAAATCTTCTAACCAAGCATCAGCAAAAGATCTTGTTTTCTTACCATTACGAATCCGCTTGGTATTTTTTGTCCAAAAGATATTGCGTTTTTCTGCTAACTTAGGTAATGCCCAACTTTGCTCTTGTTTCATTACCTGATAAGTTAACCACAAATGCATTTTAGGTTGACTTTCGCTGTTTCTGATCTCTCTCAGAGATAATTGAGGAGGAACAGGAAAAGCCCTTAAACGATATTGTCCTGGTCCTACTTGTTCTAGTAAAGCAGGATCTATCGGACGAGTCCGCTGTACCTGGGAATTATATACTTCCTGTGCTGCACCTCTTGGGGATACTTGAAAGGGAAAACGCTGATCCAAGTTATCGGATTCTCCCAACCATAATCCTGTAATCGCAGCAGTTTCTGGTAAAGAGAAATAGTATAGTATCTCTTCTACATCATTAGTTTTATTTTGATAAACTTCATGGATTTCAATATCTGCCCAATCTCCATGAGAATCTAAAGTTACTTCTTGTTTTTCTAACCAGACCTTTTTCTGGTCAATATTGAGTAATCCTGCTTTAGCCTGATCGACAATAGAGGTAGATTGAATAGCATGGCGTACTGATTTACGTTCTGCTTTTTGAAGCGGTGTATCAAAAAATTCAGCATATAGTTGAGCTGATTTTTGGACATCTTTACGAGAACCTTCATATAGGAAAGGGGAGAGCAGTTGATTATATCTATCTTGTAAGAATAAAGAGGTTGATTTTGGTAAACCCAAATTATTATACATAGCATAGATATGATTATTATCTTCTGTCGTACTTAGATAACGATAGGGATATAAATTGGCGTTAACTAATCCTTGTCGAATAATGTCCGATGAGGCTAACAGTTCTTGTCTATTTTGCGGTAGTTGCTCTAATAACTCAAAGGCTTTAAGCTGTGGTTGTTGATTAAATGAAAATAACAGAATAATCCATAGACTAACAACAGTTAATCCACCAAAAATAGTCTTATTTTTGCCATGTTGTTGAGCAAAACACCGCAAAACTCTCTGTCCTGAATTGACATATAAACTTGTTACGGCAAAAGGCATACCTACGAAAAGAGTAGCGGTAAAGCCAAATAATATGGAAAATAGAATACCCCAAAATGAGAACCACCATAAATAGCCACCATAAGTTAAAGCTTCCCAAAACCCATCTACAAATCCTTCCACCCACTGAAAAGAGAAAAACCAAATAATAAAAGAGCCAATCCACCCAATTATGCTAGCAGCAGCAGGTATGGCATAAAATAATAGCACTACTCCCAGATAAACACCTATAAATAACATTAGAGCATGGGCAATCATTTGTAGCCAATTAGACAGCTTATTATTGTACTTATATCCGGCGAATAACTCTACAGTAAAAGCGGAGATACAGATAAATAAAGTCCCTAAAACTAAACTACTAGCAAGAGTTAATTCTCTAATTAAAAATAAACGAACTAAGCACCAAGTAAAGAATGGAGCTTCTACGCCATAGAACAATCTCATTAATGTTTTTGGCTGTCTTACAAAGTATTTTGCTCCAATAACAGTACAAACTGTAGGTACAGCAATTAAAGCAAACAAACTCAAGAAAAAATCAATAGGAACATCTCCATTAAAAGTTGCTTCAATTAAAGGAATACCTACATAGGGTAAAATTCCTAAATAAACAACAGCAAGAAATAATAAATTCCAGATCCAAAAAATACTATGGAAAACTGTATTGGTTAATAATCTTAATTTTTTCATCAGAAAATATAGCGCTCCGCGCAAGTCAAAAGTCAAAAGCGGGGCGACCCCGATGAGTTTTACTCATCTAGGGAACGCGCCCCAAGAGAGTCAAAAGTCAAAAGTTTACTAATCATAGGCTTGAGCATTTACCAATGTCCTAACCAAATTACGTAGTGCTATACTTTGCTTATAAATTAGGTGTTAGGAATTAGGAAGATAGGGAAGACAAGAGAGTTACCCCTTACTCATTACTCATTACTTATTATTTAACTCAACCCTTGATCAATAGTTTGATATATAGTGTTGGCAAAATTTTGTATTTCTGTACTATCAGGATTTTCTGGTTCATCAAAAAGCACAGAAACTAACACCCAAGTTTTGTTTCTATGGCTTATATGCTCCCAAATACGAGAGATAAAATCATCTGTAGTTTCTTGATTAGACTGAAACCAATAAGTTGCAGATAATTCTCCATCTTGTAAAGATAACCATCTAGCATTAATAGAATCGCTAATAAGTTGTGATTTCATATTATCGACCTTAAAACCATTTCCTAGAAAACATAATTCTGGGGGATGATGGGATTGCCAACTATTACTCGCTACCATTAACATCGAACCTGAAAGCTGAGCAGATTTAAAGCGCAGTTTTTGTACAAAAGGGTTAGCAGGATTATCAAAAAAGTTGGCTTCTGCCTGAGTCAATTGAAGATTCTCTGTAACTATATCTTGTGGGAAAGCGATCGCGACAGCGCCAGCTTTGCTGATCGCTTCTAGAGAATTGGTACTTAGTTGATTTGGTTTGATTTGACCAATAATTCCCAGGAGAATGACAACTATTAATAACCAATTGATATTAGATTTTTGTTGATAACTTTTTGCCTCTTGGATATCTGATTTTGTTTGAATATGGCGAGGTACTTTTTGCAAAAGAATCCAAGTAAAAATACTTGCCACAATAAAACCAATAATTCCTAAAGGTAAATGTAATATTTGAGCTATTTGTGGCTGTTGCAAAACTTCAATAATAATTACTAGAGTCAGAACTCTTACCACATTAGCTATGACTAAAAATAAGAGATTAGCAACTGCAACTAACAACCAACGAAAACCTAATTGACGACGTTCTAACCAAGTCGCTCCTAATAAAAATACTGTACCTGTCCAAAGACTTTTCATTCCGCTACAGGGTAAGTCTACTTGGGCGATACCATTTTCCATAATAATAATATCGTGGGACGAAACCGCACTAAGTTGGAAATTAGATAAAGTATTTGCCACTGCATGGGCGGTAAGTACTCTAACAGGAAATCCTAAACCACTGTTAAATGCAGTTGAAAAGGGAATGACACATGCTGTTATGGTTGCGATTGTTAAGCCCTTGCGCCAAGTAGAATCGGCAATAAATAAGCCTAATAAACCATAGCTACCTAAAATAAAGCAGAATAAAGTTAGTTGAGGAATGTTAATAAACCATTTCAAAAAAATTGCGCCTATTTCTCCTCCCAACATTAGACAAAGAGGATATAAACTTAATCTAGGATTTACTGACTCAAGTTTTAAAAAATCATTGCGCCAAAGTTGTATTAACAAAACTGTAACCACAATTCCTAATACAATTAAATTTACGGCTGAAATATATTTTAATGAGCCTAAAAACCATTGATATGTCCAAATATTACCCAAAACCCAAGCCGCAATTAAGGAAATAGTTCTGATATGCGTTTGCTGTTTAAGTATAGGTTGGCTAATCATTACTGTTATAGATAATTAATAATTTAGTTTCTTAGATAAGATACTAAAATCTATTGTAATAAACTTATAATTATAATGTGACAATTTATTTTTTGACTACCAATTGATATAACATTTCTTTACATAATTAGTTTAAATTTTCTTCTTTTTAGTTTTTTTCAAAGCCCAGTTACGAGTCAAAATAGTTCGGGGATGAATCGTTTTCTGGCTATTGATTAAATGCTTTAAAGAATAATCACTAGTTTTCCAGGTACATTGATATAAATTTTGAGTGGCAATATTTCTTAAGGCTTGTAATTCCGGATGATTTCCCCGATTTGGTTCGATCGCGTCGGCAATGAAGACAATACAACTTAATTTACTCATACCAGGATTACCTAAAGTGTGATTTGCGATCGCGTCTAAAATTTCTGTATCTGCGATCGCAAATTCTTTTTGGGCAACTATGGCACTAATATCTGCATGGAGTAAATGAGGATTATTTTCACAAATGGGATCGATCGCGATCTTATTTTTTTTGGCCATTCGTAATAGTTTTTTTGACGAAAAAAATTTAGCTAAATCATGTAATAATCCAGCCTTACCTGCTTTGATCTGATCTACTTGATAAGAGGCAGCTAAATCAATGCAAGTTTGTTCGACTCCTAAGATATGTTGTAAACGATGGTCAGAAACATTTTCTTGTAACCATTTGAGTACAAGATCTCGCCAGGATTTATGATTATTCATCTTCATATGAACGAAGGTAATGAGTAATGGATCGCACCACTTTTTTAGCTGAACTGGCGAGAAGCCCAGCAGTTTACCGCAAGGTAAGTCCCTGGATGGGGCGTTTAAACTGCGGAAGTAAATTCCGCAGGCAGCCCATGAATCGTCAGTCAATAATGGTATTTTAACAGCAAAACAATCTGTGTTAAAATAGGAGTTATCCTAAAGGATACCGCTTCGCATATGAGAAATGTAGTAAAAGTCAGACTATATCCAACACCAGAACAAAAACACTCATTGGCAAAAGCTTTTGGAAGTTGTCGGTGGCTCTGGAACTATTGTCTAGCAGAAAATAACCACATCTATAAAGAAACTGGTAAAGGAGTGTCGGCTATTACTATGAAAAGGTGGATTCCTCAACTGAAGAAACAAGAAGGAACTGAATGGTTATCTCAAACTTATTCTCAATGCTTACAATCTTCAGTAATTAATCTTGGTATTGCCTATAAAAACTTCTTTGAAAAACGAGGTGGTTATCCTCGCTTCAAAAGTAAATATGGAAAGCAGTCTTTGCAATATCCTCAGAACGTCAAGCTTTTAAATAATGGCTTGTATTTCCCCAAGATAGGAGAGGTAAAAGCTAATTTGCATCGACTATTCGATGGAGAATTAAAGACAGTAACCATTACCAAAACTAAAACTGATAAGTATTACGCATCTTTACTGTTTGATAATAAACAACCCGAACCAACAATCACTAGTAAAGGGAAAGCATTAGGAATAGATCTAGGATTAACCCATTTTTGTATTACCTCTGATTCGAGCAAGTTTGATAATCCACACCACTTAAAAAAACATGAACGTAATTTAAAACGGAAACAGCAAAAGTTATCTCGCAAGCAAAAAGATTCTAATTCTAGAAATCAAGCTAGAAGATTAGTTGCTAGAGCGCATGAAAAAATCAGTAATGCGCGTCAAGATTTTTTACATAAATTGTCTCGGAAATTGGTAAACGAAAA
>JAAUYH010035373.1_pt1 | contig 14548 bp, 9 predicted proteins | sample 7278061 | NCBI WGS metagenome assembly JAAUYH01 (sample SAMN14350203, study PRJNA611818) | marine sediment metagenome | isolation source: surface marine sediment (0.6m) | place: French Polynesia: Moorea | collected 2018-08
ATATGTAATTTTGCTTACTTTGTTTCTGACCGTTCTTGCGGATATGAGTTGATGCACACCTTGGGCATTTCATGGCGATCGCTTGAATTCATACTTCCATTATGCAACGCCGAATATTGTATAAATATCGTAAGTCCTGAACAAGAAGCAGGGGGGAAGGGAGCAGGGAGCAGGGAGCAGGGAGCAGGGGAATGCCTCCTCCTTCAAGGGTAGGTATTTTGTATTTGGTTATTTTTTCCCTGTTTTAGCTGATGCTTAAATGCTGAAATGACCAAACCATGTTAGACAATTGATAATTCTCTCAATTATTTCCGAGATTCTGAAAACTCTACCCTTGAAAGTCTCCCTGCTACCCTAACTCTTCGTGAATTATTTAGATGGTTGCAATGAAAGACTTGTGACATTGTTTTCAGCTATTTCTTGCAATTCATCCCTATACAACTCACACAATACCCTCTCTGGTGTCAATGGCGATATAAACCCAAACCCATCTTGAGAATTAAACGCCCTCATCGCCTGACGAATGGCAAAAAACACCCCAATACCATACATCAGTGGTGGTTCTCCCAGGGCTTTAGAACCATAAGGTGTGATCATCGGATTTTCTTCAGTTAAAAACTTGATGTCAATTTGGTCTGGCATGAAGTAAATATCAGGTATCTTATAAGTTGCCAAGTTGTTGGACAATAACTCACCCTTGGCATTTAAACGTAAATCTTCAATAGTCATCCAGCCCAAACCCTGAGCTAATCCCCCTTCGATTTGCCCTATATCCACCAGTTCATTCAGGGAGCGCCCCAAATCATGGACTATTTTCACAGCATCTATGACATAAATACCCCGCAAACAATCTAGGGTGACTTCCACAATGGCTGTACCGCATATATGATAAGCAAAGGGGTGTCCTTTCTCCTGGGCATGGTTAAATCCAATACCTGGTGTGGCATAAAAGCCGTGGGCGGAAAGATTGATTCTAGATAGATGAGCTTTTTCTACCAGATTTGCCCAGGTTAACTTTGTTTTCTCTCCAGCATAGAGGATTTGTTCGTTAGCTATGGTAATTTTTTGGGGGTTGCTCATCCCTAATTCTTTTACTGCCAATGTTCTCAGCCGGTCTAAAATTTGACCAATTGCCAGTAACATGGCATTACCATTTAAGTCAGTGGTGGCACTGGCTGCACTGGCAGACATATTGGCAATTCTAGTGGTATTAGTAGTTTCCAGTTTTATCCTCTCTTCTCCAATCCCAAATGCCTTGATAGCAATCTCCGTCAGTTTGGTAGTTAAACCTTGCCCCATTTCAATGCCACCTGTACTAATACTGACGCTACCATCGATATAAACATGAACTAAAGCACTGGCTTGGTTGAGAAAGGTGGCGGTGAAGGAAATGCCAAAGCAGATTGGCATTAAGGCATAACCCTTTTTAGTTTCAAAATGGTGGCGATTGTAATGGGCAATACTCTGTTTAATTTCTGCCAAGTTATAGGTTTGTTCTGCCTCTAACCAAGTTTGACGGAGGCTGCTTGCTTCCATTTCTTGCCCATAGGGAAATATATCCCCTGGTTTGAGTAAATTTTGAGACTGAATCTCTTCACGGGATACACCTAAAGTTTCTGCCACCTTGGTAATAGCACTTTCCATGACAAACATTCCTTGGGGCCCTCCAAAACCTCGCAGAGCCGTACTCGGTGCTTGATTGGTACGACAGGAAGCACCAAAGATACGCACATTAGGAATAAAGTAAGTGTTTGTACTGTGGAATAATGTTCTTTCTAAAACGGCGGTTGATAAGTCAGCATATGCCCCAGCGTTTTGATAGTGTTTGGCTTCATAGGCGAGAATTTTTCCCTGTTTATTCACCCCAATTTTAAAGTCAGAGGAGTAGGGATGGCGTTTACCCGTCATTTTCAGGTCATCTAGGCGGGATAAAACCAATTCCACTGGTTTTTGCACATACCAAGCTGCTAAGGCTGCTAAACTAGCCCACAAGGTTGCCTGTTCTTCCTTACCACCAAATCCTCCTCCTAGGCGTTTGACATCTACCTCAATTTGATGACATGGTAAACCCAACATTTGGGCAATTGTTGACTGGGTGAGATAGGGGTTTTGAGTAGCGGAGTAAACCCGCATAGCATTACCTTCTAAGGGTATTACACGGGTTCTTTGGGTTTCTAAATATAAGTGTTCTTGTCCACCAATTTCACAGGTTCCCTCCACAACTAGATGGCACTTTTTCCAGATATGATCAACATTACCAAGGACAAAGGTTCTGGGTGTACCAATTATATGACCGCGAATAAATGCTTCCCTTGGGTCAAGGATTACTGGTAATTCTGCTAGCTTAATAGTAATTTTTTTGACAGCTTTTTGAGCGATCGCCTGAGTTTTTGCCACTACCACTGCCACAGGTTGCCCTACATAACAAACCTCATCTGTGGTTAATAGGGGTGAATCGGCAATAATTGTTCCCCATAGCTTTTGACCGGGAATATCATCTGCGGTAAAAACAGCGACAACCCCCTCCATTGCTGAGGCTGGGTTGGTATCTAGGGTTAAAATTTTTCCGTGGGCTATGGGAGAAGCAAACACCGCAGCATATAGCATTTCTCCAGGTAGGGGCATATCATCTACATATTCGGCTTCTCCCCTGACATGGTAAGCAGCATCAATTCGTTTCATAAACATCCCTCACGGTGACAAATTCGGGATACAGCTGAGTAAAATGGGCGATTAATAATTGTCGTGCTAAGAGTCGCTTGTAATTGGCTGCACCATGAACATCACTGATGGGAGAGATTTCCTTTTGGAGGATGGGGAAAGCTCCCTGAATGGTGGCAGCAGAGATTGGTTTATCAATAAAATAATTGCTAGTTGACTGGAGAAGTAGGGGAATAGGTGCTACCCCTCCCATAGAAATTGCGATCGCAGTTATAATATCCCCATCACAACAAACTTTAATGGCGCTGCTAATAATGGCACAATCAAAGTATTCCCGTTTTGATACCTTTTCAAAATTGATTTGAGTATCTGTAGGTGGGATGGGAACAAGAATCTGGGTGAGAATTTCCTCTGGCTGTTTGGCGGTGTCTTTGTATCCTTGAAAGAAATCTTTTAGGGGAATGGCGCGACTGGAACTACCATGTTTCATTAACACCACGTCCGCCTCTAAAGCTAACAGAATTGTACTGCCATCTCCAATGGGGGAAGCAGCAACAATGTTGCCCCCCAAAGTCCCACGGTTACGAACCTGCTCAGAGGCGATGCGCTGCACATAGGTTTGAATCTCAGGAATTAATTGGATAATCGTCGGATGCTTAGCAAATTCAGCAAATGTTGTTAATGCTCCAATGTGAATTTGGTGATGGTGGGTAGAAATTCCCTGTAATTGGGGAGATTGATTTAATAACCTGATATGTGATTCTGGTAAAATATCACCATGTTGGACGTAAAGTTCTGTTCCACCAGCAATGACAAAATCTGGGATAGTTGTGCCATCTTCTGGGGCTATGGGAGATAAATGATGTAAAGCCGTGGGAATATTGCGGAAATATGCAGGTACTATCCCCTGAGCAATGGCATCTTCAATATGCAACTTCTCCTGAGTTGTATGTAGAGAGATAACTTGTCCTGCGTCTGCTTCTAAATATTGTTTGCTTGCATTACCCATAGATTTAACTAAATCATTACAGGCACGCTTAATGGCACCATAGCCAGTACAGCGACACAGATTTCCACTGAGAGCATTTTTCATCCCCTCCTCAGTAATTTCCCTACCTGCCGCCAACAAGTAACCAGTTAGGGAGATGACAATTCCCGGTGTGCAGAAACCACATTGGGTTCCTCCCCAATCCACAAGAGCCTTTTGCACAGGGGAAAGCTGGGATTTATTTAAACCTTCCACCGTTACCAGGTGTTTTCCTTGCAAATCTCCCAATGGTAGCAAACAGGATGCCACAGTTCGATAAACAACTTGTTCTCCCTGTAATTCTCCTATTAGCACCGTACAAGCTCCACAACCCCCTTCCCGGCAACCTTCCTTAGTACCAGTCAGCCTCTCTACTTGGCGTAGGTATTCCAGTACTGTGAGCCCAGGAGCATGGGAAGTAGAAACTTGGCGTTCGTTGAGGAAAAAATTTATTTGACTAGCCATAGCTACCCAAAGCAAGCTGTTATATTGTTTTGATTAACTTGCTCTTAATTATTATTGTTAACTAGGGTGATGGTAGTGGTGTGAAATTTTTGAGAAAATTTACAATCATCTTTGATGTGAAACCGAAAATAGCCCACCTGAGTTGGTCTGGTTTCAGATATAAATATATAACCAGTAATCTCACCATTTTTGGTCAATTGCCAACTTCTGATACGCTTATAGCGTTTTCCAGGCAACTGAAGTACATCTAAATTTTTTATATCAAAACAACCAGCGTTAAAAATGTAGCTCACTAGATTGATAAACTCAAGATTAATGAAATCACTTACAATACAAAAATAATGTGAATCATTCACAGGAATGAAATTTATTATGACAGCCAATCTTGATATCTTAAAAGATAAAAGAGTAAATTGTTACTCTGTTATGGTTCAGATGAGTATAGAAGATTATCTAAAGAGTGTAAAAGAAATCTTTAAAGATAGAGGAGGTTTGGAAGGACAGAGAGATACTTTAAAGACAACTACGGCTATCCGTATTCGTAAAAGAATGGTTGAAGATATACAAGCTGGGACAGTTCTACCACCTATAGTGCTAGGTTTAATTATTACAAATGAAGAATTTTCCGACCTAAATAAATTAGAAGACCAAGATTCTTTTTTACAATTTATCGAAAAAAAAAGTAAGGAAGAAATATCCATTATTGATGGAATGCAAAGAACTACCGCTTTAATTGAAGCATCAGAACATGCAGATATTGGCAGTAAAAATATTCGCGTAGAATACTGGATTGCCTCTCAAATCAATAGTCTAACTTACCGGATGTTAGTCTTAAACACAGGGCAAGTTCCTTGGAATATAAGAAGACAGATAGAAGTAGTTTTTAAACAAATAATAAAAGAGCTTAAGATAAAAGTTCCTAATATAACAATTATGGAGTTAGACGAGACAGGAAGACGCTCAGATGCAGGTCAGTTTCAGGCTAATAAGATTATTGAGTTATTTTTAGTTTTTGGAGCTAGAAAAGAAAAAATTGATATACAAGAAAGACTGGCAGATGAGTTTACAAAACAAGACTTTATAGAATCAATAGCAAACCCAGATTTTACAGATATATTTTATGAAGTTATAAAATATTTGATTAAATTCGATCAGATTTTTTCTTCATACAAAAATGAAGAGATAGAAGAACATTTCAAAGAGGGTAAAGATTTATTCACTAGTCAACCAGCTTGTGTTGGCTTTGTAACAGCTATAGCTCTATCAGTGTTAGGTAGACCTGGTTTAGATTATCCATCAGAAAGGCAAAATCAAAAGTGGAATGAGATTAAAAATAATGCTGACGAACTCTTACAGCAATTAGACAGTTTTAATTCTGAAGAAATAGGTACTTTTTTAGATTTTACTACTTTGAATGAATTGATTCGCCAAAAATCGGGTAAAGCCAGCCATTACGAAAGAACATTATTTTTACAAGCATTTAAAGTGATGATTGAAGAACAATTTAAGCTTGAAAATATGACTCCATGTTGGAGAGCTTACTGATATAAATATGTCTAGAAATATGATAAAAGCTAATGAATATATATTTAATTATTTAGCTGAATTTGTTGAAATTAGTAGTATTTATGTTCCGTGGTTTAGAGATGGTAAACGCTGTATTGATACAAATGAAGATGAAAAGCAATGGCTAAAAGAATTAAAAATTTTATATCATAAGCCAATTGTACCAAAATTTAAAACAGCATCTTTTGAATTTGATAATAAACAATACTTTGTCGTTGTTGGTTGGGAAGAGCAATTAGAAATTGAGTCTTTTCAGCTTGAAAAAATAGAATTGAATGCAGGAATTGTTACAGCTTTATTATTTGAGCTCAAAGTTCCTATTGCTCAAAAAGCTAGTTGTTATGAAATTGCCAACGAAATTTTTTATGAGCCTCAAGAAAAATTAACAAGATATGATTTTACTCATGTATTTAAATTTTTTGAACCAGTAATTGTTTATCAAGTTGATGATAACTCTCCTTTTAAAAGCCAAGACGAAAGTCAATATGAAATCAATTTTATAAAACTATCCGGAACTTATATAATTAAAAATTCTCAAATTACATCACTTGACTTCTCTAATGAAACAATTAATAAATTTGAACAAATTTTTTCTGAAGGTGCTGAAAATATTCCCTATGAGAACTTGGTATTAAGTTTATTATCTACTTCATGGCAATATTCTTTTCTAGATTTATATCGTTGTATAGAAAGAATCTTTTTTATCCCAAAGTTAAAAGAACTTCATCAAAATCTTAATATACAAGACACATTAATAAAATTTTCTGCTGACATTGAGCAATACCTAGGCTGGAGACCAAAAGAAGATGAAGCCATTAATAAACTTATAGATAATTCGCCACAAGACATTATTAGAATTTTAGAAGAAGTCAAGTTGCATGTTAATGGTACTTCAGATGGTAAATGTGGGGAATTAATATATAAGATTCGTAATTCTATCGTTCATTTTAGAGCAGCGAATCAACAATTAACATTAGATGACGAATATTGGAATAAGTTGATTAGAGCATCTTTGTTAATTATTGAGCATTGGTATAATGAGTATGATGATCAGTTAAATATGTAATTGCTAAATTAATTTATCAGGACTTACGCAAGTGTCACAATCAGTGGTTGGTGCGTAACGCTACAAGTCTTATTACTACGTTCAAATCTTTTCGCAGCGTCACACACCCTACACAAAAAATATGCCAGTTGTGTAAGTCCTATTTATATAAAATTAGGATAACAAATATATCTGTAGTACATAGTAACTACTACAACAATAAAAATTACCAGTCTTGCCAACGATAAAAAAATAACAACATCCCATTAACTCTGAAATTCATTGCATGTGCTAACACGCTTGTTGTACTACTGATAAAAATTTGATATTTTTTCTAAAAATTAATTCATCTTCGCACTTAATCAAAATATTTGACACTCCCACCGACAAGTTAACAGCGTGTTGGCAGTCTTCTTTTTTCACTTTGGATAGAATTAAACAATTTACTCCCATAGTTAAGAATAAATCAAAACATTACATTAACTTGGAAATCTGTTAACCGAAAAGGTAGGGATACTTAAAGAGAGCCGCCTAAGGAGCGATCGCATCTCGCCATTATCACCTATTCAAAGCTAAACTTTGTTAATTTATATCAAGGATATTAATCATGGCTGCCAACACCCAACTATTTGATGCCCAATATTGGGTCAAAACCCGTTCTTCCCTAGATCCCCAGGAATCCAATTATCTCACCTGGGCAGGTGGTATTTATGCTTTTATGCCTGGAGAAAAAAGAAAGCTCCTATTTAAGATGATGGGTATGAGTGTTAGTCGTTGTATTCCTGTAAAAGAAAAAGAAGGAGAATGGGACTTTACTTCCAGGGAATTAACTTACTATCTCGATCCCAGCACTGGTGAAATGTTACACAAGTGGGAAAATCCCTGGACGGGGGAAACTGTTACTGTGATGCATGTTGCCAATAATCCTGTACAAGGTTTATTTGCAGGTAAATTTCCTGCACAAGTAGATGGTGATGAAACAACTTTTGCTTTTGATATATTTCCTACTTACCCCAATCCCCTAGCAGACGATCCTAAATTTGCTGCATATAGTCCATCTCCTATTTATCAAGCAGCAGAGTTGTTTAAACTCACTGTACCCACAGCAGATTTGTTAAACCCAGAACTACTGACAGTTTCTCAACTGAGACTAAGTTGGGATAGATTTGGTCAATGGCTTCCTTGGATGAAAATGGGTGATCGCCCCGGTTATATGATTTACAGTGGTTATGGTAGTAAGGTGAATGGTTTTAGTGAATTGCCAGAATTACTCCAAGAACAACTGAATAATCGCGTCCCCCTATATAAGGATGCACCTAATGCTGCTCTAGATGTAGAAGATATGACTTCCTGGCTTTCCTTCAAATACCACTTTGATGACTACCTAGCAGGTAAAACTTTTCCCCTACCAGCCCAGTCAGAAAATGAGGAGGAACTTAATCAACAAGTGAATGATGGACAGGATGCAGAACAAATAACAGTTGGTATTTCAGTCTAATCGCTCAAAAAAGGTATGGCATCAATAAGCTATTCTATAAACCAAGAGATTATGGATGCCTTACCAGAAACTTGAGAACAATTAATGCCCAGATGTTGATTTTTCTTCCGGAACAATTGCTGGAGTTTGTTCTGGTGTGGGAGGTTTAATAGTAGGAGCAGGAACGGGGGTGACTTGCTCAATCGGCTGATTTTTTGCCTGGGATTCAACAGGTTGCTGAGATGTTGATTCTTCCTGGGGAACAACTGCTGGGATTTTTTTTGGTGTGAGAGGTTTAATACTAGGAGCAGGAACGGGGGTGACTTGCTCAATTGGCTTTTTTAGTTGGGATTCAACAGGTTGCTGAGATGTTGATTCTTCCTGAGGAACAGTAGTTGGTATTTCTTGGGTAGAAGGGATCGGAACAGGTGGTTTGACTGGTTCTGGTTTGGGTTCTGGAGTGGATGTGACTGTAGGTGTGGGTTCAGGCTGAGGAATCTTAGCAGTATAGCTAGGATCTACAATTCCCCGTACTTGTTCTAATGACAGCTCACCTCTAAAGATTTGAGCTAGGGTATCTTTACTATCTGGATCGTAAGTAATAGTTCTTGTTGTACTGTTGAAAGCATTAATAACTGGATTACCCTGGTGATCAAGAAATTCTAGTTTTACCCAATTTTTACCAGGTTTAAAGCCTTTAAGGTAAACTGATTGCCAGCGATCGAGAACAAAGCTTTCACCATTAATAGTGCAACGAATGCGCCAATCTGCCATCGGATCTTCAGGATTATCTTTAGCTAGTATAGGTAAAGGAGCATTTGTTAAATAAAAATCAAGTAGGATTGGCTCTGCACCATAGCTACCCTGAGGGCGATTGTAGGTTAACAAGGGCAAAGATGGATCTGGTGTATTATCCTCAGTTTTGGTAAAAATATGAAATTTGATCTGAGCGTAAGCACCCACATTTTTAAAGCTTTCATGCCAAGGACGGGAGGCAAATACCCTCAGGGTATGGCTTCCTGGAGCTAAATCTGAGAATGTTAAAGGCTCGTTGATATCGTAAACAGCTATATATGGTTGATTATCTAATATTACGTTTAGATGTGGGCCTAGATTTAACTGCGAGTTCTTAAATATAGGTAGATCCTTAACTTGGAAGCGCACCTTAACAGTATTGTCTGGCAATACTTCCTCTGGCTGAGGACTAACTATACTCACCTGTGGTTGATAAACTTCCAAGGAGCGACCCAGCTCTTGGATGACTAATGGTGGAGCTACCTCGGAAATTTGCCCGGAAATTTTAGGTCTTGCTGCTAATTTACCAAATACTTCTTGACTGACAGCTTTTTCTTCACAACCTGTCAAGTTAAAAACTATTATCGTAATCATCAACAACTTGATTAAGAAAAATATCTTTCTTCGCCATGATTTCATACTTTTTAACCAATAACTTTTGTAAACAAATCACAGGATTATTTTGACTCAATTTTGCGATCGCAAACCATAATTCAGAATATAAAGTATTGTTAAAATTACTTTTTTATTAATGGTATAAACTACCAAAACAAGATATTTACCACCTTTTATACTGAAATAGCAAAAAAATTTAAGTAATTTAAAGTACTTAATGAGTGTATTTTTACTTATATACTAATATTACAAATTCCTTTATTTACAGTAATTAATAGGTTTGAGGTATAAATATTTGCCTTGAAATTAAGTATAAAATAGAACATAAAGTTTATAAATTGTTTCCCTTTGTAAATAAAATAGAGAAAGTATTGACTTTTTTGCCAGAACTTTAAAATGAAAAGGTCGATTGGGTAAATAATTCAGGGTTTTTGAATTATTGTTAAAATGTGTCTAACAATATGGAAGACAAGACCTTATAATTCAACAGAAAGCACTCTCCAGAAAGAGTCTTCACTAGTAGCTCTTCTCAAGTTAATATTTGAGAATAGTGCTAATGTTCTATGTGAACCATTAAAGAAGACAACTGGTGGTTTCAATGATTCCTCAATCCTTGTTAGAGAGGAGGGTCTGAATGACGATAAGTCCTCCGGAGCGAGAGGAAAAAAAGGCAAAAGTTGTTGTTGACACTGATCCGGTTCCTACCTCTTTCGAGAAGTGGGCAAAACCAGGACATTTTGACAGAACTCTAGCCAGAGGTCCCAAAACCACCACATGGATTTGGAACCTCCACGCTCTCGCCCACGATTTTGATACACATACCAGCGACCTAGAAGATATATCCCGCAAAATCTTCTCCGCGCACTTTGGTCACTTAGCCATAGTGACCTTGTGGCTGAGCGGGATGATATTTCATGGAGCGAAATTTTCCAACTATGAAGCTTGGTTGAGCGACCCCACTGGTGTAAAACCAAGTGCTCAAGTTGTATGGTCTATTGTTGGCCAAGACATTTTAAATGGGGATGTCGGCGGCGGCTTCCACGGAATTCAAATTACCTCTGGCTTGTTCCAAGTATGGCGCGGCTGGGGTATCACTAGCTCCTTCCAGCTTTACTGCACTGCCATTGGCGGTTTAGTGTTAGCAGGTTTATTCCTGTTTGCTGGCTGGTTCCACTACCACAAAAAGGCTCCCAAACTGGAATGGTTCCAGAATGTGGAGTCAATGCTGAATCACCACTTAGCAGTATTGCTAGGTTGTGGCTCCTTGGGCTGGACTGGTCACTTAATTCACGTATCTGCTCCTGTAAACAAATTATTGGATGCAGGGGTAGCAGCAAAAGACATTCCTTTACCCCACGAGCTGTTGTTTAACGCTGACAAAATGGCTGAGTTTTATCCTAGCTTTGCTCAGGGTTTAACTCCTTTCTTCACGTTGAACTGGGGTGTTTATGCGGACTTCCTCACCTTCAAAGGTGGTCTGAATCCCGTAACTGGCGGCTTGTGGATGACGGACATTGCCCATCACCATTTGGCGATCGCGGTATTGTTCATTGTTGCCGGTCATATGTACCGTACCAACTGGGGTATTGGTCACAGCATCAAAGAGATTCTAGAAAACCATAAAGGTCCCTTCACTGGTGAAGGTCATAAAGGTCTTTATGAAATTTTGACCACTTCTTGGCACGCCCAACTTGCTATTAACTTGGCCATGTTGGGTTCTTTGACCATTATTGTGGCGCACCACATGTACGCGATGCCTCCGTATCCGTACCTAGCAACTGATTATTCCACTCAATTGTGCCTATTCACCCATCACATGTGGATTGGCGGCTTCTTAATTGTTGGTGCAGGTGCTCATGGTGCAATCTTTATGGTGCGGGATTACGATCCTGTGGTTAACCAAAATAACCTGTTGGATCGAGTAATTCGTCACCGCGATGCAATCATCTCTCACCTGAACTGGGTATGTATTTTCCTAGGTTTCCATAGCTTTGGACTATACATCCACAACGATACAATGCGTGCCTTGGGTAGACCCGAGGATATGTTCTCGGATACAGCAATTAAATTGCAGCCGGTATTCGCTCAGTGGGTACAAAATGTACATGCTATGGCTCCTACTAGCGGTACTGCACCCAACGCCTTAGCAACTGTTAGCCATGCCTTTGGCGGTGGTGTAGTTGCTGTAGGTGGCAAAGTAGCAATGATGCCTATTGCCTTGGGTACAGCCGACTTCATGGTTCACCATATCCACGCCTTTACCATCCACGTAACCGTATTGATTCTACTCAAGGGTCTGCTGTTTGCCCGTAGCTCTCGTCTGATCCCAGACAAAGCTAACTTAGGCTTCCGCTTCCCTTGTGACGGTCCCGGACGTGGTGGTACCTGTCAAGTATCCGGTTGGGATCATGTTTTCCTAGGTCTATTCTGGATGTATAACTCCCTATCAATTGTGATTTTCCACTTCAGTTGGAAGATGCAATCTGATGTTTGGGGAACCGTAGACGCAGCTGGTAATGTGTCTCACATCACCGGTGGTAACTTTGCCCAAAGTGCCATCACTATCAATGGCTGGTTGCGTGACTTCTTATGGGCACAAGCAACACAGGTCATCAACTCCTATGGCAGTGAATTGTCTGCTTACGGACTAATGTTCTTAGGCGCTCACTTCATCTGGGCATTCAGCTTAATGTTCCTGTTCAGTGGTCGCGGCTACTGGCAAGAACTAATTGAGTCCATTGTTTGGGCACATAACAAACTGAAAGTCGCACCTGCGATTCAGCCTCGCGCTCTGAGCATTATTCAGGGTCGCGCTGTAGGGGTAGCTCACTACCTCTTAGGAGGAATTGTCGTTACTTGGGCATTCTTCCACGCACATATTCTTTCCATAGGCTAATAACAAGCCTTATCTAGTTATGAGTGATGGGTAATGAGTTATGAATTATGAATAATGGGTAATTAGGGATGAGTAACAATAACAACTCTCAACTTTTAGCTCATAACTCTTAACTTCTAACTCTGAACTCTAAACTCATAACTTCAGCTGTTGATACCTGATGGCTAAAGGTCAGAGGAATTATCAAAACCTATGGCAACAAAATTTCCAAAATTTAGCCAGGATCTTGCACAAGATCCGACTACTCGTCGGATTTGGTATGCAATGGCGATGGCCAACGATTTTGAAAGTCACGATGGCATGACTGAAGAAGGTCTTTACCAAAAGATCTTCGCTACTCACTTTGGACATCTGGCAATCATTTTCTTGTGGGCATCCGGCAACCTTTTCCATGTAGCCTGGCAAGGTAACTTTGAGCAGTGGATCACAGATCCTCTGCACATCCGTCCCATCGCCCATGCGATTTGGGACCCCCACTTTGGTAAGCCTGCAATAGATGCTTTTACCCAAGCTGGTGCTTCTAATCCCGTAAACATTGCTTATTCTGGTGTTTATCACTGGTGGTACACCATCGGTATGCGGACGAACAATGACCTATATATGGGTTCAGTGTTCCTGCTACTGTTTGCAGCTGTATTACTGTTTGCTGGTTGGTTGCACTTACAACCCAAGTTCCGCCCCAGCCTAGCTTGGTTCAAAAATGCTGAATCTCGCCTCAATCACCACTTAGCTGGTTTGTTTGGCGTTAGCTCCTTGGCTTGGACTGGTCACTTGGTACACGTTGCTATCCCCGAATCTCGTGGACAGCACGTAGGTTGGGATAACTTCTTAAGTACTCCCCCCCATCCAGCTGGTTTACAACCTTTCTTTACTGGTAACTGGGGCGTTTACGCTCAGAACCCAGATACTGCTGGCCATGTGTTTGGTACTGCTCAAGGTGCTGGTACTGCAATCCTGACCTTCTTGGGTGGCTTCCATCCTCAAACTGAATCGCTGTGGTTGACCGATATGGCTCATCACCATTTAGCGATCGCAGTTATTTTCATCATTGCGGGTCATATGTACCGCACCAACTTCGGAATTGGTCACAATATTCGGGAAATCCTGAATACTCACAAACCACCTTCTGGTAAGTTGGGTGACGGTCATAAAAACATGTATGACACCGTTAATAACTCCCTACATTTCCAACTAGGTCTAGCTTTAGCTAGCTTGGGTGTAATTACCTCTTTGGTAGCCCAGCATATGTATGCCATGCCTCCTTACGCATTTATTGCCAAGGATTACACAACAATGGCAGCATTGTACACCCACCACCAATACATTGCTGGCTTCTTGATGGTTGGTGCTTTTGCTCACGGTGCAATCTTCTTTGTCCGTGACTATGACCCAGAACAGAATAAAAACAACGTTCTGGCTCGGATGTTGGAACACAAAGAAGCCCTCATTTCCCACTTAAGCTGGGTAACTCTATTCCTCGGTTTCCACACCTTGGGTCTTTACGTTCATAACGACGTAGTAGTTGCTTTTGGTACACCTGAAAAGCAAATCTTGATTGAGCCAGTATTTGCTCAGTACATCCAAGCTGCCCACGGTAAGTTGCTGTACGGCATGGATGTCCTGTTATCTAATGCTGGTAGTCTTCCAGCCAATGCTGGTGCTGCTTGGTTACCTGGTTGGTCCGAAGCGATCAACTCTGGAACCAACTCCCTGTTCTTAACTATTGGACCTGGAGACTTCCTAGTACACCACGCCTTCGCTCTGGCAATTCACACCACAGCCTTAGTACTGATTAAAGGTGCTTTGGATGCCCGTGGTTCTAAGTTGATGCCCGACAAGAAAGACTTTGGTTATGCATTCCCTTGCGATGGCCCTGGTCGTGGCGGTACTTGTGATATTTCTGCTTGGGACTCCTTCTACCTAGCTATGTTCTGGATGCTCAATACCATTGGTTGGGTAACCTTCTACTGGCACTGGAAGCATCTGGGTATTTGGCAAGGA
>JAAUYH010049991.1_pt1 | contig 14548 bp, 16 predicted proteins | sample 7278061 | NCBI WGS metagenome assembly JAAUYH01 (sample SAMN14350203, study PRJNA611818) | marine sediment metagenome | isolation source: surface marine sediment (0.6m) | place: French Polynesia: Moorea | collected 2018-08
GCTGTTAAATGCGCCATTTCCCCAGCTAAGATAGGTTCTAAAGCTGCACGAATTCGTGCGGCATCAGGAGGGCAACCAGGAAGATATACATCTACAGGGACTATAGCATGGACTGGTTGTACTTGTTCTAATAAAGTTGGTACTATTCCTGGTTCATGGGGTATTTGATTCTGGATAGCGGCAGCTTCGAGATAACAATGCTGAAGCACAGATTCAGGCTCGCCTAGAGAATTACGTAAAGCAGTAACATTGCCAGTAACAGCACAGTCACCAAAAGATACTAAAATTTTAGAGCGATCGCGTACCTGTTTAATTAATTCCAGATTATCTTCATTCGCCACCGCACCTTCTACCAAGACGATATCCACTCCTGGAGGATATTCTTTAACATCTGCTATGGGACTATATACTAAATCTACTTGTGCGGCTAAATCAAACAGCCATTCATCTAAATCTAAAAAGGACATATGGCAGCCCGAACAGCCGCCGAGCCATACTGTTGCTAATTTTAGTTTGTTCATGGTTGGTGGTTAGTAGTTAGTAGTTAGTGGGTAGTGGGTACAGACGTAGCATGCTACGTCTGTACAGTGGGTTTTAGCAAACTAATTGAAATCCAGTGGGTAGTTTTTTGGATGCAGGAGGATTTTTAGCTGCTACTGCTTGCCATTCTTTGACTACTGCCGTGGGTACGTGCAGACGGGCAGATTTGCCACTTTCTAGGGGTAATTCTAACAATAGTTCGACCGTTGGTAGTTGGGGAAAAATATTTTTGAGGTCGTATTGTCCAATACTGGGTAAAGGTGGTTTGTCCAGAAATATATTTTGGGCTTCATAGCGTAGCATAGATAAATCTTGAGAGCGATCGCTCTCAGTACTAATTACCAAAGGTTTACGGGATTGGATGTTAACGGAACTAGAAAGTCCAGATAAGCGGAGATTTAAGGATGGGGAAGAAGAAGAATCAACTTGAGTAAACAACATTACCTGCCATTTATGTCCTGTCTCATCAGTCAAAATCTGTTCTGAACGGCAGTGTATATGTCCTGGGGCAATATCTGTTTCCGTAATAGTAGCGATTACTCGAAGACTACGCTTCGCAATCGCAGGTTGAATAGTCAGCAGGGAAATCAGCAAAAATAAAATTAGAACGATCGCGATAAAAACAAGTCCCCATTCGAGATCGTGCCAGATATGACGCAACATTATTACTCACCTCCTTAATCAAAATTACCGACTAACAACTAACAATTAACCAACTACATTAACCATTCCCCTTTCTTCCTGGCTGTGGTAATAAATTCCAACTTCGATCGCTCTTTGGTCATTTCCCCCACAGTTGAACCCTGAGCAAAAATTGCTCCCGTTGGACAAGCCATCATACATTTACCGCAAGAGGTGCAGCTATCCGATGTTCCCCAAGGCTGATTTAAATCCGTAATTACATGGGAACTGTGTCCTCTGCCTGCCATATCCCAGGTATGCGCCCCTTCAATTTCATCACACACTCTAATACAACGAGTACAAAGAACACAGCGATTATGGTCGATGCCAAAGCGATCGTGGGATAAATCTACGCTACGTTGGGGAAATTGATAGGCTAAACTGACATGATCCATGCCCATAGCTACGGCTAAATCTTGTAATTCACAATTACCATTAGCCACACACACCGCACATACATGATTACCCTCGGCGAACAGCAGTTCAATAATTGTCCGACGATACTTCTGTAATCTGGGGCTATCAGTTTTAATCTCCATGCCTTCTGCCACCTTAGTCACACAGGCAGGTTGGAGATGATGGCTACCGCTAATTTCCACTAGGCACATGCGACAAGCACCCACATCGGACACTCCTTCTAAATGACAGAGAGTGGGAATGTGAATACCCGCATCTTTTGCTGCCTCTAAAATAGTTTCTGATTCTCGCGCACTAATCAGGCGATCGTTAATCGTTAAGGTTTTAACTGCCACAGTCTTTTGATTGATTACTTCTAAGATGATTTATAGACCAAAAATCTGAGAAACTTGTGAAGCATAGACGGTATTCCAAACTCAAACCTTCATTTGCTTCCCTTTCCGTTATTTCCAATTCCAAATTCAAGCGATGCACTGGTTCATCTAACTCTGCCACCATTTCTGGAGTAAACACCATGTTATTGGGTTCAACCCGAAGCGATCGCCAGATCTGTTTAACTATACGCTCGTATCTGAGCCTAATTAGCAGCAGAATTAAGCCCAAGGCGATCGCCGTCTCCATTACCAGCCCGATAATTTGCATAATTAGGTTGAAATCAAGGCTAGATACTCATCGCGAAAATAGCGCAGGGTGCTAAAAACTGGGTTGGGTGCCGATTGTCCTAGTCCACACAAGCTGGTATGTTTCACCATATCGCAGAGTTCTTCTAGCTTGTCTAAGTCTCTGACAGAAGCTTGTCCTTGACTAATTTTCGTTAGTAGCTGATATAGTTGCACCGTTCCTGCACGACAGGGAATACATTTGCCACAAGATTCGTCCATACAAAATTCCATAAAGAAGCGAGCCACATCTACCATATTGGTGGATTGATCCATCACAATTGCCCCACCAGAACCCATAATTGAACCCAATTCTTTTAAAGATTCATAATCTACAGGAGTATCAAAAGCAGCAGCGGGAATACAACCACCAGAAGGTCCTCCTGTCTGCACGGCTTTTGCCTTACCTCCCTGGGGAACGCCACCCCCCATATCCTCTACTATTTGCTCTAAGGTAGTACCCATGGGCACTTCAATTAAACCCGTATTATTGACTTTGCCTGCTAGAGAAAAGACTTTAGTTCCTTTGCTATTTTGCGTACCAATACTGGCAAACCAGTCTGCACCGCGCCGAATAATAGTTGGTATATTGGCAAATGTCTCGACATTATTGATTAGGGTAGGATAACCCCACAAGCCAGATTCGGCAGGATAGGGAGGACGGGGGCGGGGAATGCCTCGCTTGCCTTCGATTGATGCCATCAAGGCAGTTTCTTCTCCACAGACGAATGCCCCTGCACCGATACGCAGATCGATTTTAAAATCAAAAGGAGATTCAAAGATTTGACTCCCTAACAAGCCCAATCGCTTGGCTTGGCGGATTGCGGTTTGTAGATGACTAATGGCGAGGGGATATTCACCACGCACATAGATATAGCCTTGGTTGGCTCCCACTGCATAGGCAGCGATCGCCATTCCTTCAATCAGGCGATGGGGATCGCTTTCGAGGACGCTGCGGTCCATAAACGCCCCAGGATCGCCTTCATCAGCATTACAGATGACAAATTTGTGCTCGCTGGCGGCTTTGGCAACAGTTTCCCATTTCAAGCCTGTGGGATATCCTGCCCCACCTCTACCCCTTAAACCACTACGAGAAATGGTCTCTAGTACGGATTTGGAGTCCATCTCCTGTAAAACTTGATACAGTCCTCGATAACCATCGGCAGCAATATATTCTGCGATTTTTTCTGGGTTAATTTTGCCACTGTTTTCTAAGACAATTTTTAACTGTTGGGTAAAAAAGGGATGGCTGTCTGGTTGATAGTCAGATGGCATCAGAGATGGTGGAGAATCTTCTACTTGCCTGACAGTTTCTACAATTGCTGCGGCGTTATCTGGAGTAACCTGGTCGTATAAAGTTCCTTGGGGATCGACTCTGACTAGAGGACCTTTACTACATAATCCCATACAGCCAACCCCAGAAACGGTAATTGACTCGGCTAAACCTGTTTCGCTAATGACCTCTTCTAATTTCTCTTTAACTGCTATGCCGTTAGCAGATAAACAGCCACCGACAGTGCAGCAACGAATACAGGTTCTTTGTTGTTGCTGCTGCTGTTCTTTTACGGCGATCGCTTCAAGTTCTTTAAGATTCATCTAGACATGCCTCAACTCGATTAATGATAGATTCAACGGTTTGATGACCTTCTATGTTTTCATCAACTACTACCGCAGGTGCTATGCCACAAGCACCAAGACAACGAGCAGTCATCAGAGATAATTGCTCATCAGCCGTAGTTTCTCCTGCTTTAATTTGGTATTTATGTTCTAAAGCTGCTAGTAAATTAGCTGCTTCTTTGACATAGCAAGCTGTACCCATACACACGACGCAAGTATGTGCTCCTTTCTGTTGTAAGGAAAAGAAATGATAAAAGGTAGCCACACCATAAACTCGACTAGGAGGCAGTTTGAGGTTATGGGCAATATAAAGCATTAAATCTGGTTCTAAATAGCCATACAATTCTTGTGCCTGATGTAGCACTTCAATTAGCGCGTCGGCTGAATACTGATAGCGTTTCATCGTCGCTGCTAACATCCGCAACCGTTTATCACCACTCCGATGTATTTGAGCAGTTTCTTGGGTAAAGGACATATGTATTGTCAGGTGGTTAGTTTTTAGGTAACGTTCTCAGCTTAAATGAATAACTTGAAGATTTTGTGGAGATAAACTAACATCACCTATCAACATTTACTTACCGCTGCTTGCCCTTGCGCCAACGTTCTAAAAAAGCCAGGCTATAAAAATACGTAATGCAAGATGTTATTAAACCTACTACAAAACAGCCAGTTAGAAGTGCGAGGATAAAAGAAGAACCTAATTCCTTGAATGTTGCCAACGAAGATAGGGAATCCATATCTAGGGGTAAAATCAGTGAATCTTGTATCCCCAACAGAAATTTGCCAACTTTGTAATTAAAAATAAAAATCGGTACATAAGTTACAGGATTACTAATCCAGGTTGCGGCTACGGCTGCTACTTTACTGCCACGAAACACAATGGCAAAAGCAATTGCGAGTAAAGTTTGGAGACCAAAAAAAGGGAAGCAGCCTGAAAATATGCCTACGGCTAAACCAATGGCAATAGTTTTCGGTTTGCCCCGTAGACGGAGCAAGCGTAAATAGGTCAAGCGAATGCGCCTAAATCCTGGATAGTTGATTTTTTTTAATTTAGAATATGTTTTATTTTTGTCAGACAAAAAAGTATTCGGCAGGTGCGAATTACCTTGTATACGAGATCGACTCATTTAGGATGTTCGCAAAATCAGTTAGTTTGTTCGATAATATAAATAAATGTTACACAAGAAAGGGAAAAAAGAAGTAAGTAATCATAGTTAATTAGTACATAATATTTAATATTTAATCTTTATATTTTTTTAATTGAAATTTAATGTCCTCAATTCAGGGAGAAACTATCGCTGCAATTTCTACTGCTATAGTACCCCAACAGGGGGGAATCGGTATAGTGCGTATGTCTGGAGAGAAAGCGATCGCCATTGCCCGCGCTCTATTTGATGCCCCTGGAAAGCAAACCTGGGCAAGTCATCGTCTTCTCTATGGTTATATACGTCACCCTGAAACCAAAGCACTAATTGATGAAGCTTTATTGCTGTTAATGTATCAGCCTCGTTCTTATACTCGCGAGGATGTAGTCGAGTTTCACTGTCATGGAGGTATTGTTCCCGTACAGCAAGTATTGCAACTTTGTATATCTCAGGGAGCAAGATTGGCTCAACCAGGAGAGTTTACTTTACGGGCATTTCTCAATGGTAGAATCGATCTGACTCAGGCAGAAAGTATTTCTGAGTTAGTAGCAGCCCAGTCTCAGGCAGCATCTCAGGCGGCATTAGCTGGGTTACAGGGCAAATTAGCCGAGCCTATTCGTCAGTTGCGTGCCACTTGTGTGCAGATTTTAGCCGAAGTAGAAGCTAGAATCGATTTTGAAGACGATCTGCCACCTCTAGATGAGGAGACAATTAAACAGCAATTACAAGGGGTATTAACCCAAGTAAAGGCAATTTTAGCCACCGCCGAACGGGGGGAATTACTCAGGAGTGGCTTAAAAGTGGCGATTGTTGGTCGTCCGAATGTGGGGAAATCAAGTTTACTCAATGCTTGGAGTCAGAGCGATCGCGCTATTGTCACCGATTTACCAGGTACAACTCGCGATGTGATTGAATCGACTTTAGTTGTCGGTGGCATTCCCATCCAGGTATTGGATACGGCAGGCATTAGGGATACTGTAGATACGGTAGAACAAATTGGCGTAGAGCGATCGCATCAGGCGGCAGAATCGGCGGATTTGGTATTATTAACCATCGATGCTGCTGCTGGTTGGACTGATGAAGACAATGCTATTTACAATCGGGTTAAACATCATCCCCTAATTTTAGTAATTAACAAGGTTGATTTGGCTGAGGCTCAAGGTATTACCTATCCTCCAGAAATCGAGCAGATCGTCACCACTATTGCTCAACAAAAACAAGGCATTGCCGAACTAGAAACAGCTATCTTACAGGCAGTTAAGGCTGATAAAATTACAGCTACTAATTTAGATTTAGCCATCAACCAAAGACAGTCCACCGCTTTAACTAAAGCCAAGGTAGCTTTAGAACAGGTACAAACTACTATCGGCGATCGCCTGCCTCTAGATTTCTGGACAATCGATCTGCGAGGGGCAATTCAAGCACTAGGGGAAATTACAGGTGAAGAGATTACTGAGTCGGTATTAGAACGTATCTTTAGCAAATTCTGTATTGGCAAATAACCATTATGCCAAAGCTTCCTGTAGTCTCTACTGTGAATAAATTTTTTTATTTACTTGACAGACAGACTAGTCTGTTTTATAGTTAAATCATGGATACAGTTACTAAACAACTAACACCAAAAGAACGGATTCTCAAAACTGTAGACCGCTTGTTTTACGAACAGGGTTATCTGGCAACTGGTATCAACCAAATAATTGCCGAAGCACAAGTAGCTAAAGCCAGTTTTTACCAGCACTTTCCTTCTAAAGAATCATTAGTCTTGGAGTATTTAGAAGTCCATAACACCGAGTTTTTAAACCATATCAAGCAGGTAGAGAAACAGTTTTCAGAACCAAAGGCAAAGATATTAGCTTTATTTGATGATTTAGCTGACTTTGCGCGACAAACTGAATTTCGTGGTTGTCCTTTTCTGAATCTGACGGCAGAATTTTCTCAACCTGAGAGTCAGCCTCGTCAGTTAATTGCTCGATTTAAAACCGAATTAAAGGTATACATAGAGCAATTGGTGTTGAAAGTTTTACCAGAAAAGATCGATCGAGAATCATCTTTGACGCTAGCAACTAGTATCTATCTGCTTTATGAAGCAGCATCACTTGAAAGTCGCGTCCATCATGACTTATGGCCCATTGAGGTGAGTAAGGCTGTGGTGAATCAGTTGTTGAGCTAATTTTTTTTACTTTTTATAGACAGACTAGTCTGTATGCTAACCAAGCAAAAACTACCAATAAATCTAAGGATATAAAACCATGAAACGCTTTATTAATTTTTCAACCATCGCTCTGGCTTTAATTCTCGTTTCTACACCTGGTGTTAATGCCCTAGAAGCCAAGAAAGCCAATAATAAAACATTGGCATCCATAAATAACAGCCTGTTAGTAGCTCAAGCTGAAATCAATGGTAAATTTGTTACTGTGGAGAAAGGACATTCAACAACTGGAACTGTCAGCATCATTGAAGAAAACGGCAAACAATATCTTGAGTTTGGGGATGATTTTCAGACCGTTGCTGGACCTGCTGTCAAGATAATTCTCCACAAAAATAACACTGTACCAGTTAATATCCAAGAAGAAAATTATATAAGCATTGCACCAATACAAAGCTTTGCAGGAACTCAACGTTACGAAGTTCCAGAGGAAGTTGACTTAAATCAATATGCTTCTGTAGCTGTTTGGTGCGAAGAATTTAATGTCACTTTTGGCTATGCCCAATTATAGAACTGACAAGCTAACTATCAATTTACTATTTACTACTAATGATTGACTTTTACACCTGGACTACACCTAACGGTTACAAGATTGCCATTCTTTTAGAAGAATTAGGCATAGAATATAATATTATTCCTGTGAACATCGGCAAAGGGGAACAATTCGCCCCTGAGTTTTTGAAAATTAGTCCTAACAATAAGATTCCCGCGATCGTTGATTATGACACCCCTGACGGAACACCCTATTCCGTGTTTGAATCTGGGGCAATTCTGATGTACTTGGCAGAAAAAGTCGGGCGTTTCTTTCCTTCAGAAGTTACTCAACGTTATCGAGTAATTCAATGGCTGATGTTTCAGATGGGTAGCATTGGTCCGATGTTGGGGCAAGCATACCACTTTAAAAATGCTTCGGAATCAATTCCTTATGCCATCGAACGTTATAGCAATGAAGCCTTGAGGATATATGGAGTTATGGAAAAACGCTTAGGGGAAGTTCCCTATTTAGCAGGTGACTACTCTATTGCAGACATGGCAGCTTTTCCTTGGATTTCTGCTTATTCAAAAAATATCGATAACTTAGCTCAATTTCCCAATATCAAGCGTTGGCTAGACCAAATTGGTAATAGAGAAGCTGTACAAAGAGGAATGAGTTTACTGCAAAATAAATAAATCTTCTTAGTTTAAAAATCCCACGCCTAAATGACGTGGGATCGGCTTAATTTTTAATTTGCTTAACTATGCTCTAGTGCAGCGCGGTGGAAATAACTTACCAGTGACAAAATCTTCAAAGCCTTACAAAGCAATACTTCTGTAGAGACGTAGCATGCTACGTCTCTACTCTGACTTCTGACTACATGCGGCGAACCGAATCGCCTTTGTGACTTCCGCGTAGCGGCACTAGTCGCGACCATTGATGGCAATTAACAGACGCAAAATAAACACAAACAGGTTGATGTAGGTTAGATACATCGACAAAGCCGCAGGTAAATACTGCTCATCTTCGTAAGTGCGGGGTAGGATATAAAAATCGACTACGGCTGAACCGACAAATAAGACCACACCAATACCTGAGATGGCAATTTCCAACCAGCTAGGAGTGTAAACGCCAAAGACTGCAAATAGTAGTTGTCCGACAAGCACTACTAATAAGGCGATAATTCCCAGGCTGATAGTTTGAGTTAAAGCTAAACCATCTTCCTCAGAGAGATTAGAACCAATACTGCGTCCGACAATAAAAGTGACTCCACAGCCCAAGGCGGCAAAACCAACCCCAGCAATACCGACTCCAGAGGTACTCAATGCCAAAGCAACTAGACCACTGAGAGTATAACCGCTTAACAGGCTATATAGAGCTAATAGGGGTAATGCAGTGCTGTTATTGCCTTTAGCAGCTACTCCTCTAGCGATAAAAAATAGAGCGAATTCGGCAATTAATGCTACCCAAAAAGTGGGCATAAAAATATCTGGGCGAGAAGAGAGAACCCCTAAACCACCATATGTACCCAAGGCAGTTAAAATCAAACCGCCACCGAGATAAGGCAGGGCATTGGGAATCACATTAGGACCCAATATGGCTTTGCCTTTAGCCTCTCCAATTGCTTTTCTAAAGTTACTGGTATTACTCATGAAATTTTACTGAAATTTAGTTAATACTTTTGGTGTGAGTTATTTATTATTGATGATCTTAATTCAACTAAACAGCTTAGGGTATACAGTGATTACCGAATCCCCTAGATAAATAACTCCTTAGATAGAATCCCCACTAATATCATTTAATTGTTGATTCACAACATAAAAGCTCTGGGTATCTACTTTGTCAAAAATCCGAAGTTAATTTTGGACGACTTCTAACCCAACCTACTGGCTACTGGCTACTTGCTTACAAGCTTAACTTGTGACCAATAGTCTGAGGGAATCTAATGGTACTAATGCCAACTTATTGCTATTGACTTTTAACTGCACAACTGGTTATTTGTTGCAGGACTTGTTCCATACTGGTGGCAGGTTCAAGACAAGCTAAACCTTGACACACTAAGGCGATCGCCCGAGCGGGTAAATCAGTCTCTATCCGCAGCACGGTAGTGGGTAAATAAGCGGAATTTAGTTGTGGTATATATTTACTACTGGTTTTAACACTTGTACCATGTAATAACCAATCTAAAGCTTTAAAGAGAGTGGGACAGGCTTGGGGTGATTTTTCCATCACCCTACTAAATGCCTGTAAACCCTGTTGGGCGCGATCGCGATAGTCGAGATTATCGGTTAATAGTGAGAGACGGACTAAATTGGCGATCGCTACTCCATTCGCCGCAGGAGTGGCATTATCTATATAACTGCGTTCCCGCACCAGTAAATCTTGACTGGCATCAGCGGCATTATTATAGTAACCGCCCAATTCGATACTCCATAACAACTCATCGAATTCAGCTTGAATCTTGATTGCCTGTTGTAGCCAATGAGGATTGCTGGGTTCTGCTTGGTGTAAATCCAACAGGGCTTTAATCAACAGGGCATAGTCTTCCGATTGTGCCTTAACAGTAACCTCTCCGTCATAATTAAGACGATGAAAGCGTCCTGCTTGCCACTGGTGTTCTAACAGGAAATTAGCGGCATTGGTTGCCAAATCTAAATAAGCTGCTTCCCCAAATGCAGCATAAGCCCTGGCTAAACCAGAAATAACTAAACTATTCCAAGCAGCGATCGCCTTAGTATCGGTAACAGGAGGAATGCGCCCAGACCAAGCTTTGGTTTTCGCTTCGGTGTTGTTGGTTGCTGGTGGGAAAATATCTATTTCTGTAGGTAACTGTCCATAGCGTACCGCAAACAATTTGGCTAACGTCTGTTCTAAACTTGCCCCTAGTTCACCACCTGCCAACCGTTGCAAGACATTCTTGCCTTCAAAATTTCCCTGGGGAGTAACACTAAACTTACTTTGTAATTCATTTAATTCTTCTGGAGTCAATAAATTGCTTAATTCCTCATAACTCCAAACATAAAACTCCCCTTCTTCTGGTTCAATTGCTTCTGGACTAGTAAAGTTATCCGCATCTTGTGCCGCATAAAAATAACCAGCAGCAGCAGTCATCTCCCGCTTTAACCAAGTTACCGTACCTGCGATCGCTCTGGGGATTGCAGATTCTTTAACCCCGCTACTCCACAGATCGGCTAAATATTCAAGAATTTGCCCATTATCATAGAGCATCTTTTCAAAATGCGGCACTGTCCAGGTGTTATCCACTGTATAGCGGTGAAATCCTCCCCCTACATGGTCGTAGATGCCCCCCAAAACTAAATCCATGCCCCGCTGTTGGGCTAATGCTGAAGAATTATAAGCAGATTCACGTTTTAACCTACTCCCCTGCAATACCAAGGAGGCATAGGGAATCATGGGGAAACTAGGACGACCAAAATCATTAGGACTCAAAACTGCCGTATTAGTCTCTATACCTTGGTCTAATAACTCTTCAGTTAAAGAGTCGGGGGTAGCAGTTGGTAGAATAACTGACCGCTGTAAATTAGTTAAAATCTCTGTTTTTAGAGTTTGTAACTTTTCTGTCTCAACGTCATAAAAACGACGGATGGCTTGCAACAGTTCTAAAAAGCCAGGGCGACCATATTTAGGTTCCACAGGGAAATAAGTACCACCATAATAAGGAACCAGATCCCCAGGGGTTAAAAAGATGTTTAAGGGCCAACCACCCTGACCAGTCATCATCTGCAACGCCTGCATGTAAATACTATCAATGTCTGGTCTTTCTTCGCGGTCTACTTTAATGGGTAAAAAATTGGCGTTGAGATATTCGGCGATCGCCAAATCGGAAAAGGCTTCTCCCTCCATCACCGTACACCAGTGACAACTAGAGTAACCAATAGAGAGAAAAATGGGTTTGTTTTCTTGTTGGGCAATTTCTAATGCCGCGTCACACCAATACCACCAATTAATCGGATTATCGGCGTGTTTGCGGAGATAGAGACTTTGAGCAGATGCTAGATGATTTGCCATAACCAGGGATAATAAATAATTAACTAGCAAAAAAATCCTTAGCTTTTTGATAAGCTTTTTTTTCTGCTGGCGTGGCAGCCGCTAAACATTCGGCATGAATTTGTTCTATGCTAGCGATATATTCTTGATTTTGGCTCAGAATTTGATTAGCTTTAGAAGCGGCGATGGTCGCTAATTGCGCTCGTAAAGGTAATTGTCTGAATACTTCCAGACGCTGGTTGGGAGCCGACATAGGCGATCGCAAATGGGGTACTATTGTTTACCAGATTAGCTTACTGTTATTTTATGATTAATCGACACTTTTGGGGATTAGTAGTCATCAATACCCTGATGCTTGGCACATCCATAAGTTGGAAAAGTGCGGCTTTACCCCCACCAGAAGATACTCCCGAAGAAATCTTGCGTACCGAAATTATTTTAGAAGGGCGATCGCCAATTGATGGTCAAGTTTTAAGTGCGGCTAAATATGAACAATTACGAGCTCAATTAGCTCAGAGTTCTGTGCCTCCTGAATTAAATTCAGATATAGAACAATTGATCTTTTTACTGAGGATCAGAAAATTATTCAAAACTTTAATTCCTTTTTTCTGAACAAGTCGAGGCTACTTAAATGGTATTAACTAACTGCCAAAAGTGTCCGCGCCATATAATAACTAGCAATAGATTTACCATCAATCGGTTCTCCTGCCATAATTGCTGCTTCTAATTCCTCACCAGTCATCAACACCACCTCAATATCTTCATCTTCGTCTTGTTGGGGAGGTAATTCCAGCTTTTCTAAATCCCGTGCTAAAAAAGCATAGATATATTCATCAGAATAACCAGGGGCAAGGGCAAATTTACCAATAGTTTGCCACCTGTGAGCGCGATAACCCGTTTCTTCTTCTATTTCTCGCTTAATGGTTTCTCCTGGATCTTCATGGGCTTCAACTGTACCAGCAGGGAACTCTAGTAATCTGCCTTTTACTGTAAATCGATATTGTTTGACTAGTACAAATTTACCCTCTTGAGTAACTGGTACAGCTAAAGCACCACCTGGATGGCGAATACATTCCCAATCACCTTCTACGCCGTTGGGGAGGCGCAATTTAATCACTTCATAATCAAATTTACGCCCTTGATAGTAGAGGCGCTGTTGCAAAATTTCTGAAGGCTCGTTACCAACTGACATATTATAGTAATCCTGTATGAGTTGTGAAAAGGGGATAGGTAGTAGGTAGTGGGTAGTAGGTAGTAGGTAGTAGGAAATCTTAATTATTTTTTGGGGTTATCAGAATTAGGGTTACTAATATTGGGATTGATATTTTCTGAATTGCCAGGATTGGAATTACCTGTATCGTCTTCGGTGAAAGGTTCATCCACAAAACCAATTTCATTTAGTTGCTGATAGGCTTTTTTCCCCAATCCACTAGTAGGACTTTGAGAACCAATAATTTGGATTAACAAAGGTACAGATAATTCTGGTTTATTTTGCGCTCGATGCACTAAAGCCAGTTGATAAGTTGCTTTGTCTCTTAATTGCCCTGTTTCTAAGGCTTTTTTGCGCTGAGATTCGGCAACACGATTGTCTAACCCTGAAAAACTATTAAATAATTGGAGATAAAAATTAGACAATTGATTAAAAACTTGCCGAGCTTTTTGCAATTTATTGGCAGCGACATCAAACTGTTGAGCATCAATAGCAGCATCAGCTTCTTGGAGTAAATTTTGTCCTCCTTCCAAACTAAGGATACTAACCGACTTACTGGCAACATTAGCGGCTTCGGGGCTAGCAGATTCTTGAGCTTGTGCTATCTTAGGAGCGATCGCTCCTATTGTTAGAGGCAAAAACAGTAAGTAAGTAACAATAGGATTAATAATATTTAAGCGCGACATAGGCTGTATCTACTTGTTTTAATTACCAAGGAAAATAGGTCAGCTATTAAAGCTTCAGGTATCTTATCACTGAATGTTAAAAGTTGGTGATCGCGAAGAGTATTGTATACAATCGCCCCAGGGATAAAGAGATAGTGATTAATTTTTTAAATCCCTCTTCTCAATTCCCAATTCGCAATCGCGATCTACACCATTGAATTTTCACAACTCAATCAATATAGCTATATGTATCGTTATTCGATCGCTATTTTTTTACTCTGCTTAAGTCTATTTTTAGCTATTAAAATCAGCTTTCCTAATTCTAGTAATTTACCCCAAGCTGAAGATATTCAGGTCTATTTTAATCATCGACAAACTGGCAAACAAACCTATACAGATCCTTATCGACACATAGAACGTGAAGGAGACGATTTAGAAGCAATAATTATAGAAGCGATCGCCGCAGCTAAATCTAGTATCGATCTGGCTGTTTATGAGCTAAACTTACCTAATATTGCTTCAGCTTTAGTCAAAAGTCATAATTCTGGGGTTAAAGTCAGAATTATTTTAGATAATGATTATAGTCAACCTTTAAGTAGTTTAGATCGACAGCATATCCGTAAATTAGATCGATATACCAGCCAAAAGTATGAGGAATTTTTTAGTTTAGTAGATCTCAATGGTGATGGTCGCTTAAGTGATTCGGAGATTAGACAGCGAGATGCTTTAATTATTTTAGGCGATGCTGGAATCCCCCTGATTGATGATACTGCTGATGGCTCGAAAGGCAGTGGTTTAATGCACCATAAATTTATGGTAATTGACCAGCGCTTAGTGATTACAGGTTCGGCGAATTGGACTTTAAGCGGTATGGTAGGAGATTTTGCCAATCCGCAAACCCTGGGCAATGTCAATCATTTGTTAA
>JAAUYH010065708.1_pt1 | contig 14548 bp, 14 predicted proteins | sample 7278061 | NCBI WGS metagenome assembly JAAUYH01 (sample SAMN14350203, study PRJNA611818) | marine sediment metagenome | isolation source: surface marine sediment (0.6m) | place: French Polynesia: Moorea | collected 2018-08
AATAAATAGTCAAAGACTTCGCATGAACTAAAATGTATTTTTGTACAGTGTTGTGTTTGGATTAAATGGATTCATCAATTACTAATTTCAAATAGTCCAAAGAATATTTCTCAGTTTCGTAGAGTTTCAGTTCATGTCTACTTTTCGTACACGCTGAAACTGTTCTGAAAAACGTATTCAGGTAACATCTGTTGAAAAGTGATTTAATGTCTAATATCTGTGCCGCTGTATTCTTTCTTGGCACAATCTGTTCACAGTATAGTTTTTTGCGTATGTGTGTTCAATTTATTGATTGCAGTACAAGTAAACACTTACTTATTTCGAAAACTTGTACTCGAAACATATGATTGGTAATTTTCCGTCACATTTAATCAACTCTTAGAAATCATTTGTGAATACAATCACTACTATTAATTCTTTCCTGGTAGTTGTTTTGTAATATCCAGATTTTAATAAATAAATCAATTGCTGACTGGAAACGATTTGATTTACTATTGTATCTATTAATATTTCATTCATTCAGCTTCAGAAAAAAACATATCTACTTATACAACTAACCTTTTTCTAGGAATCACCTAATTTGACTCCCTTTTTAATTTTATTAGATACGGAGTATCACACTTAATCTAAATAGTATAAGGCAATTACACAGTAGGGGATTAGATGCAAAACGCATCCACGTTAATCCTACGAGAATACTCACACGTTTGGGCTGTAAAGTGTATGTCGAGTTTAGATCGACTGCAACTATTCTCTGCCACATAACATACATAAACAACATTAATACTTGACGTTACATTCATAATCAATCTTTTTTCTTCTTGCAGTCCACAGGAATAATTTCCAAGTACTCGAATGTGTCCCAATAATAAATGCGGCAACAAACCTACAACCTGCTCGCGAGCTTTTGTCCGTTGAAATCAGGACTAGCTTTAGTGCAGTATTAGAGTAGATTTCTACAAGGCCACTGTTCTTACTTCCATGATGAATAACTGTACTCTCAGCATGTTTGCGCTTTAACGAGTGGACTGAGCAGAGGTTAGCACAGCTCAGGAATAGAATACATTGAAGGTATTGATTGTACACGTAGTGGGTGAGGAGTCTATGGCGTGGTTCAAACCGGTTAAGATATAAGAGTTGCAATGGTCAGCTTGAGGCTCAGGAGTAGAGAAATTCCGTATTTGAATGTGCAATTCTGAGAGGAAACGAAATGGAAATTGGACCACATGAAGAACGTTGTCCAATTGCAGCAAGATTCCTAACAACTTATTCGGTTTTCAATTTTATGTAAAATGAGTTGAATTTCCTGCTGCAGAACTATACATATTCCTGCATTCACTATTTCCCTTCAAATTCTTGCTGTCGACATTCTAGACACATGTCTGCTACTAACTTATTCAGAGATTTCACTATTCACTTGCTTGCCTCGGCTTAGCTGATGACTTGATTATTCCCCACTAGCACTGCTAGATACTACATAAATTGGCAGTGAACTTGATATGGCACTCCGATAATCAATGTTGCAGTTTTATTGAACAATGCGGGTATTTCCACTGAAAAATGCAGATATATAACGCAACATGATTTCTTAATCGGGATAACACACTTGTGCTCAATGGCGTACAGCGATAAATTTCCCATTTCGCTACAATGTAGCATTTAGCGACTATTATGTAGTCTTCGAACCCTAAAAAAGCCGAGTCGTCCTACAATTTGCAGGCATTAAAGATCAAATACACCCTGAAGTGTTTGGCGATCGCTACATCGCTCGACCGAGGGTTCCCGTCGATCATGTCGATCCAACTGACTAGTATCCTGTTGAAAATGGAATAATGGGAAGGGCTGATCCAACGCTCAGGACAAATAATATCGACATTGTTCCCCATATTTGACTTAGAAGACACGTCTCTTGAGATAGGGTGGTAGCTTCTTCCTTTAGGGTCTCAAAACATTACAGGTGCCGGTGCACTTAACGCAAGCAAGGTGGTCCGGGGAGTTAAGATCCTTGGTATTGATTTTTTCAGATAGCTGTCCATTGCGTCCTAGGCATCTTCCATTGGAGCAGCTGTTAAATTTATTTTTTGCTCCAACCAGTTTTTATAATCTGAATGAAACGGGCCGGCAACATCCTTTCAATCATCACTACTCATAATACACTCTTTGTTTGGAACGATAGAAATCTCAGGAAGAGACTTTGCTTAGCGTGGAGGAGATCTTCTGTCAAGGAAGACTACAAGAGTATTTATGCACGTTTCTTGTGCGGGGCGATTTCTGATCTTCTCGAATTCTGGCGTAGACCATGCAAAAGAGTACTGCTTTGCAAATCTGACTCGATTAACTTTTGTCATTTTCACATAAATGCTGAATTTTGTTGTCTTGCACGGAAACATGTGAATTAGAATTCTCGAATTATTCCGAACTGTCGAATAGGGAATCAATAAATCTCTTTCTGCTTTCCTTATTGATCTTCTAGGATGCCGCCTGAAGTAAGACCGAACCTAATTTACGGACTGGCGAGTGACCGGGAGTCTCCCACGCCCAGTTTTATCTTCGATATTTCCTTCCGAATTAAAGTTATTCACTCAGCGTAGGACATAGTGGTGGTGTTTCTCCATACTTTGCCTAATACCGGCTTTGAACGGTTGTAATAGACTACTTTTCCATGGAACAGGCTACATATTTCGCCTTCTGTTCCCTTGTAAATGCCAAAAACTCTTTTTCCACGAATTTTCGCATAAATCGATTATACATATATAAATGAGGCATACAGTATAAATTGACAGGTTACCTTATTTCGTTTTGTAAAAATACAACAAAAGTCTTCTTTAGTATTCCGGTGGGCCGTGAATGAAATGTGTCCTGTGGTTTATGCTCACCCTGTAGATACTTCATGGCACACTGCTTCGCAAGGAGGCAGTGTAGGTATAGTTTAGCCTTCATATGTACGTCATACTGCAAAAAGAAACGAATCAAGAATGAAAGATGAGCAACTCAATTTATTCTGATTTTCTATGCTGGGTGCTTAGGCAGTATAGAAGTCATAGCAATGCGAAACAATGACAGATTTCTCATTTCAGCGTATGGTGCCTTGGGTATTTCGAGAAAATTAACACTCACTTTATTAACATACAATTTCAAAAATCCAAGAAAAACCTAGTGCAAAACGTCTTCGATGTAATTATGCTGAATATTTCTTACTTGAACATCCAGATAACGACAGCTTTCCTTCAATTACTGATTTAAAGTAGTGTTCAAAGGAAATCGCTTGAGTATTGAGTCCTTTAATAATTAAGAGCATTTACTATCTTTAGGTCAAAAGCCATCCAGAAACGGGCAGTTGTTGCATAAGATCCGAAAAGTAACTATCCATAGAAATTTAGCTTCCAAACTGTTCACTGAACAGTTCTAATGCTACTTAGGAGGTTATCACTCATCGGTATGCCGATTGATATCGGGCCTTAATGTGGCTGTGTGAAGATGTCGCAATTTCGGCGCAGTACCTGAGACTCATGGGCAGTCTAATGGAGTCTGTGGACAAAAAATATTAGTATTGAGTATTTGCGCTAATTTCACATGCTCAAGCTACCGACCCCACGTCTCCTCATCAGTCAGGTGTGGATGATTCAAGCTTGTGTTTTATTTTCGTCTTGATTATAATTTCCCCGTCGGCCAACACATTTGCGACAAAGGACAGACTGTGGCGAAATATTGAGACTGAGAACTGATTGTTGAATTAATTAACTCAATATCTTGTAAGATCAGTTTTCGACATAAATCGAAGAACAAACTTCTGCAAACAAGAGATTGAAGGTTTACTCAGAATGAACTTAGCTACCAAAAGCATCTCCTAGTTATCTTAAGATCTTCTACTTATTAGTCCTGATCTCAAAAAACATCGAAACCGCATTTGCGGGAGTTCAAGCTTCCTAGCCACAGAAATATGTTCTGTTGATAAATTCCTAAAGAAATTAATTCCTCTCCAGGCTTTCATCCCGGAAATTTCCATTCTACCATTTTCCATAATCGAAAACTCACCTTAACATCGCCGACACAAGCAATTCAGAACGACCTCGCTTTTGCTGCATCTCCAATCAAGTTACGTTGAGGTGAACTAGAGCCATCATTTGGCGGCGCTCTTCATCGGCGAGTCCTTGAGTTTTGCCGAATTTTGCATTGTTGGAATTTTGAATGCGATTTAAATTGACTTCTCGTCAATTTAGGCCGATAGCGCTTGCGTCGCCAGGGAAGAATAATGCTCAAGTTACGCTTCCTGGATGGCGCCAGGAAAATAGTCCCCCCTTCGGCGAGGGTGACAGAATTTATCGGGGATTACGCCCTTTCCAACGAATGGTCACACGATTTTGGAGGATAAATTGATCGTGTTATTGACTCTCTTTGAGATGGAACCCCTTTTTTATTGTCGCTGCGGCATTACACACGGTGCGATTTTTCCTTCTTTCTTTGCAACAACAATGTGATTTCGGTCATCGGGAAGACAGTCTGTCCTTTACCACTTCTTGTGTGCTCAACTCAAACCCATTCAGTTTTTCTTGTTCTTAGAAAGACTTGATTTCCGTTTCTCGCAATGTCCGAATTTCGTTGTCACGCAAATCGTTCACAATAAATTGATTTTCCGATTTTTGGAAAGTTGATTATTCTGCTTTCCACATCTCGCCTGGTTCGATGTTTTTATTGAATGAACTTTATGATGCGCCATCCTACAGAGGTGCCGTCGCTCATTTAAGGTGACGACATCGCTGACTGATCAGCTCACTTCACACCCTGTAAATACCGTAGTACACCAGAGGATTCCATGAGGCCCATCAAGCGTATTCAACGTAATGCACACCCGAGCGACGCTTGCAATGATGGCTCTGCCGTTATACCGATAAGGTCCGAACGGTCGGATTCCGCGTACAATGCATTGCTCTCGAGCGATACGAACGCCAATGCGTCGACGGTTAGACCAAAGGAACCCGACTGGTCGGGTTTTATTGCCAATGCAGTTGTGGAGCGATGCGGTTCGAGGAAAGACCCTGCGCACAAGCGCATGCGTACGGAACGAGAAGCCTTGAACGCGGAGAACGTACACACCGCTGACACTGTCTCTTTGTTGCGTGCATGGGCTCGCACACTATGTGCCAAGTGCGAGCGAATACACAGACCACATGAAAATTATGAGGTGCAAAACTTCAATTTCTCGTCGCTTGAAGTAGCCGGCAGTGATGGAGATCGGGTCATTGCATTGCGACAGGCCAACTAAGCGCCTGAGCGCTGGTTGGATTCTACTATGGCTCTAATTGAACGCGATCCCGCTGCACTTGAACTATGGGACAAGGCGATCAAAAAAGCGAGTAAGAATCACGCAATGTTAGAGGAAAGTGATGAAGCCGTATGGCAGGAATTGGAACGCCGCGAGGATGAAATGCACCAGCACATTCCTACACCTGCGCGCACCATTGCCGCACCTGCGGCAAGTTCTTTCGCTGGTAGTAGCGCAGAAGGTAACACCGCACGTGCGGTCTACTCCGCCAAGTTCTACAACGACGTGGCGTGCATTCACCGCGAAATTGATGAGGAAGATGCCGGCATTGTCAAGCCATCGCGTCGAGACCGACTAGTTGCGAGTCGCACGCGAGCGTACGATCGCGGTGATATTAAAGTAGTCCAGGGTGCCGACAAGCTCATCGAGAAACGTCAGGTGAAGCGCCGCCCAGCACGTGCTCGCAAGAAGAAGCGCAAGGTAGAACTTCGAGATTACGTCTCGCAACTTGAACGTAACCGTATAGCGGATCCGCCTTCCGACAACGACGGTTTTTAGTCGTTTCAACCAGTATTATTGGTTTGCTTTCCTTTCTTTTTAATAGTGGTCGGGCATCTGTCAAAGTCACGCGTATTGTCATCCTTCCTTCGACCGGTGCAAGGGCACCGGCTACCGTCTTCCGTAGTTTCGATGGACCATTATTGATACATGCAATAAACATCTCATAGCCTGAAATAAAGATCTGTGCAGAGAACCATGTTCCACGTCTTACTACTTCTGACGTATCTCAACAATGCTTGGCATAACAGGTGGCGTTTTTGAATGTTGGATTCGCAAATTCAAGTAGCTTATCTCTAATTGGTTGTTGTAACCGTCCCTGAGTTTCCGCTTTCTCCACACATTTCTACCTGTTTTCAACCACTATTTTGCCATTCCGCGTGCCTCCTATCTCCTTTCTTACGCACGTGCATAACCAATGATTTTCCTATCTTACTATCCTGTCTTACTGCGCACAGGCGCTAGTAGTTATTTCCATTGCGCATTTCGCTCCTTTCCAATCACGAACGGGCGATAGGTTGGGCACTATCATTCTCAGCATAACTGTTTCAAGTTCTTCGCACCCGGGCGCTGGTTGTACTGATCGTATTTACTCTTCTCGTTTTGGTCTACAAGTGCGAACAGGTTGACTTTAAGAGCCGAACTGTTTGATGAATCTTGCGCACGGGCATTTTTCGCGAGAATTATTCCATGCGCTTTGCGCGAGCGCTAAGGGTAGCTTCGCTCGCTGTACAATTTTTTTCCTCGAACGCTGTCAGAGTTCATTTACCTCTCTTCTTCACGACTCGTATTCCTTTCCCACGTGCACGAGTAATAACTAATCTCTTCCTTGCCGCTCAGCATCGTATTACATTGGGCTCTAGGTCTCGTGTACGTGTTAAAGTTTGTGGAGTACTGCAGCTGTCTTTAAGCCGTTTCTTCCTCGCTCACATTATTATCAAGCGGCATTGATCCGATTAGCGAACATGGCCATCGATACCAGCTGTAGTTCCACCCGTTCGACTGAACGCAAATTCATGTTATCGAACCTTAGGCCTGTGTCATTTGAAACCAATTGCGTACCAGTTTTGGTTCGTTCTGGAGATGTTTCTGGCATAGATGCGCAAACAGAAGGCAACGATAATTGGAATATAGCCGAAATTCTTTGCGTTGATGGTGAGCTTGGTTTAACGTGTGGGTCATATTTCAGCTCCAGCTCTATCGACGATGCTCTATCGGGCTTCCGGTCTCTAATTTGGGATTCCTTTACTATTTCATGGGCTCGGAAAATGCACCAACATTTCATCTATTGGCAATACCGCGCAGTTACTCGTGATGCACGACTTCTTTGTCGACAAAGCGAACGTCCCGCGAGACCTAACGTTAGCATTGAAGGTTATCCGAAGCACGCTGCTCCTTTCTTGGTCAAAGAAGCGCTCAAGAGTTGGCACTTGGAAAATACTGGGTTCTGTACCCTTATCGGCGATCCTGGCGCTCGGGCGCCTTATTTGCAGACTACTAAGTATTACATCCGTTGCTTTGGGGAAACAAGATTTCGAAATTCTGGGGGTAGCTGCGTGATTGACGCCGCTTATAATGCAGGCTACCTTTTCCTCGGTGGTTCCAAAGGATTATCAATAAGTGAACGTTTTGTTGAAGTTGCACGGAGGGCCTCACAATGCTGCCTACCGGACGATGAAGGGAAGTCAGAAATAATTCATTTCTGGAGTGTGGACCACCTCGGACCAGTTCTAAAAGGATTTGGTGATGATCTAAAATTCCAAACAGTGAAGAATATTCCTCCTCACGGTCATGGTGAGGTGACTGAAGTTCGATTCATCTGGCTGTTTGATAAGCGAATTCAAGATCACATTTTTCGGGCACGTTTGTATGAGGCTGATGCACTCTAGCATGCGCTGTGTTTCGACTCGCGAGGTCTTGTTTCTCGATATTACTCAAAGAAGCAAGCTGAGCTCATACCTTAAAGTTTGATTGTTTCCTTGCTTGTGGTTTCTCTTCTATCTTCGGTGCCCGTTTTTTTCTTCGAATGGCGTCAATGAACCGTGAAAGTGCTATGTATATCCTGTATACTACACTTCAAGCTACTGATGTCGAGCCGCTGCCGGACATCGAATTGCGGAGAGCATACAATCGAGTCATGTTTCTGGGTCTCCTAATTCAAGTGATGATTCAACATCTGACGATAATGTTCTGCGACCATGATTACAAGCTATTGCGAGTAACTGGCCTCATATACATTCCTTAGATCTTGCTCGTGAGATTCAGGTTTGGTGGTCGAGCCGCTGCCGTTTCGTATTGGTATGAGACGATCGACAAATAATCACTTGTGCGGTGAACTACCACAGGTCTATATAGGACTCTTTAGCTCGTGTACAAGCCCATTCGATTATTCGTTCATGCCTGTCGCTAATCGTGAAAGTACCAGCTGCTTATGAGCACTTAGAAGCTGAAGTTCACACAAGGCCGGTTCTGTTCGCCTCCTTGCTAGACATGGTCTTCCAGATTCCTGTAGAACGTACATCTGAGTGTTGCGAACTATATCTTTGTACTGTTTTAGAAACAATAGGCGACTGGTTGCATCCGGATTATTCTGAATGAGGGAATTTCGTGTTGTTGAACTCATTAGACGTCTCATTCCACGTGATACCTTGCCGCATGGTCTGTTCTCTTTAGCATCGGAGTTGATAACGATGATATAGTTTGGATAAACCCGGAGCTTGTGCTCCCGTAACGTGCTATTCAGGGACAAATAGAGGCATAACGGAAACCGTTTCGTCCATTATCGGTCACAATAGAAGTTCAACATTCGACTTATTCGGTCTTGGAGTATGGACTGTCTTCCTGGAAACCCAGATCTCTTGTCGGATAGTACTGGAGATGCGATAGGGGCTAGGGAGGAGCCGGTAAAGCATAAGCCCGACACTGCTTATGTACAAAATCATCTGCTAACCGATATTTGCTTTCAATACTTGAACTCTGACTCATTGAAAAACGAAATCTAACTCATTATAACTACTGGTTGCGTGTAATTTTCCTCTTAGGAAGCTTCAGGCCCTAGATAGAACCAGATAGAGTGCATATCCTAGGAACTTGATCTCTCGTATGCACTATTGCATAGAGAATCGCATCCTTAAGTGACCTCGGTACATGCTCACCGACGGTTTGGTCGTTATTCAAACCTCTTCCATCACTTTTTCGGTGCGATGAGCCTGAAATATTCGATGCACGGCATAAATCGAGTGATTCGAGTTCCAACTCACTGCGGAACAGGTAATATAAAGTACGTGAGGTCCTGAGATTAGACGCCGTTCTTTGCCGCCAGAAATTCCGCATTTGTTGCACTTCAGTAGGTTGGACTTACCTCATGAGTGGTAGAAATTATTCTGGACTGCTCATCAACAGATTGGGCGTTCTGAAGATTAAATCTCGTCGATGTTTGCCTAGTTGCATCTTCTGTAGCTCCTTGGCCGTTCTTTTCCTCCGATTTTTCACTCGGAGCTTGGCCTCATGATCGCACTTGTTGCAAATCAATTCCCTTTCGGACAAGGTGAAAGAGCCTTTCGTTCACCATTTCCTGCAAATCTTGTCCTTCTTGGAATCAAGCTCAATGAAGATGGGTCGATATCTTGATCCTGCGTTCGATCTTTCTGTGTTCATGATTTCTCATCCTTCGTTGAATTTTCGGATATGGAGGCAAAGCTATAAGCTCAAGAGATGGATTTCTGTTGGTTGCTGTTGTTGGCCGGTGTAAGGCACTCACGTTACCTGCTACTGTCTTCATTAATTGGTACTCTCGGCTCTATCGAATATTCTGTCGCTCTCATGTCTGACATACCGTTCTCACTTCTCTCGTATACCGACACCTATGACTATCATTCTACTTGCCAACATGCGAGCTACCGCCAAAGAAACTCGGATAATCTTGGGACATCAGGTTCAGCAACATTGAATGTTCCGGTATCCACTCGAGCGGCCCGTATTGGCTTAATCTTCGGCGGCGGCGGCACAAAACTTGTTCGTTTCATATCTGAAGAAAAAACTGACGGTGCTTCTTCCATAATGTCGCACTCGATGGAATACCTTGTTTTACAATTCTCCAGCCTTCCACAAGGAAGTACCCGCACTGCTGGAACACTTGAAGCATTCTTCGACTTCCTGACCTTGGTTAGAGATGTACGGAAGGGTTGGTCGCCGTGGGCCAGAGGCCATTACTGCAGGAAAAATCTTGTCTTTCTGGCCAATCGGGTACACGAGGAAGCCTCTCGTTCTTTGATCCCACCTCTGTTTCGTGAAATGCTGATAATTGTATTTTTGGCCACCATCGACTCGATTCAAGTGTTTGACGCAAATTATCTGATTCCTAAACTATGTTCTTGGCTTCTTCATGAGCATTGCAGCTCAATTTCTATACAAAAACACTTTTTCTTAACAAGCAGTTCTTCATACGGCTAGAGAAGACCATTCTAGCAATTCTTTTCGCCATCGTAATGTTGCTCATCCCGCTATTGGTATCAACGTAAATGCCTGAAGTGCGCAAGCGTTCTAGAATTCTTTCTTTTAGCTTTTTCCAACACATAATATGAGTGTTTCTTTGCGATCACCTTAAAAGGACCCAGCCACGTTCTGGCTTCAAACTTGGATCATTCAGGTTGCTTTCCGCGTCTTAATAGCACCCTATCACCAACCTGGTAGTGCTCTTCTTTTTGAAGGATGCTGGGTACTAAGCGTTCAGCACGGCTTATCAATGCCAGTGCCAGCTCTAAGGCTCAAGCGTTAACCAATACTTTTTCCCCTGGGATTCCACCAGACGATTCAATCGCGAACCTAGGTTTGACTCCGAACTGTATTTCAAAGGGTGCCACTCCATCTGATCCCTGTTTACATCTGTACCCATAGATCACATTCTCAAAGAATGCCTCCCACTTCTTGGATTCGCTCCGAGTGACTTTTTGTAACGCCTTTTCAAGGTACCGACCATTTGTCCGACTACGCCATTACTTTGGGGATTATATGTCGATGTGCACTTACACTGAATATTGAATCGATGTCCGAAATCTTTTACCGCCTTGCAATCAAACTTTAGGCAACGGTCGCTCAAGATGTATTGCGATGGACCGAACAATATGATTATTTTTTTCTTAACAAATTCCATCGCACCGAGCGAGTTATACAAATCTGCTGGTATTGTCCAAGCTACAGGCCAATTCGACATTTGTTCAACAGCCACTACTAGGCATTGATTCCCTACATTTGTCCGAGGTAGCGGTCCTGCAAAGTCTATGCACCATTTGTGGAACAATCCGCTAATTGGGATCCTGCCCGCTAACTCTTTTCGGTTCACTTGTTTTGTTTCCTGATAGGTATCACAGCTCTTCAAGAAGCTCGTGAATTCTTTTCGTATACTGGGGCACCTGAAACAATCTCTCGCAAACGAGTATTTTGAATAGAAGTCCCAATGCGCGACTTCGTCATGCAACCTTTTCAAGATACTCTCCTGCATTTCTTTATGGGGTGCAAACAGGATCCCGTACTTAGTGCGTCGGAACAATCTCTCATCATGAACCAAGAAGTCCTTCGCTTTCTTCTTCATCTCGGCCGTAATCAGAATAGACTCATCTACAACCGAAAGGTTTTTCAAATAATGTGCAATAGCCTCAAGGTTAGATTTAAATGACTGATTTTCATCAATGACCATCAACTTGACCGATCGGGATAAGAAATCGGCACAGGCGTTATCGTGTCCCGCTTGATAACAAATCTCGAAGTCATATTCTTGTAGTAGAGTGAACCAGCGCGCAATCCGTCCATGCAGATCCTTCATATTCAAAACATGTTTCAGGGCCTGATTATCGGTGCACAATTTGAATCTGTTCGACGCTAAGCAATGGCGAAATTTCTTCAATGCAAAAAAAAGCCGAGTGCTTCTCTTTGAAACACGGAATAATTCGATTCCGCTGAATATCGGGCTCGCCTCGCATATTGTATACGATGATCTCGACATTACTCATTATCCTGGCATAGGACAGCACCAAATGCGTTGCTTGAGTCATCTGTACATGCCACGAATGGTTTCTCATGGTCGGGATATGCAAGAACCGGAGCTGAGTTTAACTTCACTTTCAGTTCTTCAAATGCAGACTCATAGCCTCAGACCAGATGAACTTGACCTTATCCGAAGTTTTTTCATTCAACAGCTTTGCTATCTTTGCGACTACGGGTATGAACCGGCGGTAATACGAGGCGAGCCCTAGGAATAATCTAATTTCCTTTCGAGTTGTAGACGGTATCGCATTTCTCACCTTTTCCACCTTACTTTCGCCAACATGAGCGCCATTTCTATCCTCAATATGTCCTAATAATTTCAAACTTGGTTGCATGAAAGAACATTTCTTAATCATCAAATCAACCCATTGTTCTTCAGGATGGCGAATACAGTATCCAAATGACTTGTATATTCTTCATTGTTTCTGGACAATACAACAACGTCAACGACGTAGCATCACACGTTATCTACATCCAAAAGAATTCTATCCATCATTCTCTGGAACGTAGCTTGTGAGCTCATCAGACCGAATGGCATCACCTCGAACAGGACTGTCCCATATTTACAAATGAACGATGCTTTCTCTTGAAGGTTTCATTTATCTTAATTTTCCAATATCCTTGGAAGGGCTCTATCGTTGTAAAACGGAGCTGCCCCTGATATCGTCAAAAATTTCATTGACTCTGGCCAAAGGCCAACGGTCTGCATGCATCACCGAATTTAGCTTTCGATAGTCGACTCAAAACCGAGGGGATCCATCCTTTTTTGTGGCGATAACAACCAGTGATGTCCATGGTGACTCGACCAGCGTAATAATGCCAGCAGCTAGCATAGGGTCGATTTCTTTGCGCACGATGTCATTGTGAAATGGTGACATCCTTCTTGCCTTCTGGTATATCGGATTCTTTGAATTCAATTCAAAAGGAAGCGTGCCTCACACTGTTGATGGTCTAACATCTTCAGAAGAATTGGCAATTGCTTCAGGAAAGTCCCTGATAATTTTCTTGACCGACTCGGCATCCCTCGTATTCAAGTGCGAGAGTTTCTCTTCCACCAATTGATCGGTTGGTGGATTGCACACGGAGGTGTAGTTTCTTCACCATCTTATGTGACATAACGTTTGGTATAGTGCCTGATTCAAACAATGCCGTAGTGTATTTAGAATATACCTGTACCCGGACCAGCAGATGTCGAGAAATTGATACTCCATGAACCCCATTCTTTCCCGCGGAGTATAGCTGGGCTCTGTCCATTTTTCCGGATACGATTCTGTGCAATTCGTTCTCGGGGAAATCAACATCCCCACAGGCAATATAGCCGAAGGTAAAACCGGCTTGAGCTTGAGCTAAGCTGCTGATAAGGCCATACTTCTCAACTCTCTTCCCAAGTTCATCTATTACACTTTTGCTAGCAGACTTCTTTCTACCCTTTTTGCTCTTCTTCGGAGCCTTACGAATGATCGGGAAGTCGGGGTTCGTCCTCACAGCAATGTTCGACTTTGCCTGCATTTTAGTGTAGACATCGATGTCCTCCGGCATCCTTTGCTGCTTAGTGAGTGTTTCTCCATCTGCAGGTCTCTTGAACGCTGCCACGATATGTTCTTCTTCAACAGGACGATCTTCTTTCACGAATATGATATTGTTCAGCTCAGATGGCCCGGCGGCTTTAAATTCCTTGGGCCCGCTGTTCTTGGCAAACCTCGCATCTTTCATTTGACTGCTTCATTGCTCTTCTTGACGAAACAGTTCTCAGCTGTGTAGCCAATCAGGTGGCACTACGTGCATGTAGGAAGCATGTCGACCTTCGAGCGACACTCAGAGGCTCTATGACCTTTTTACCACACCTCTAACACGTAGTTTCTTGCTCCATCTTACACTGCGATGCGTAATGGCCCTTCTTTCTAAACTTGTAGCATACCGCTTCTGCCTGCTTCGGAGCTTGTCTTGGCTGTTTCATATTGGTCAAGTGACGATTTCCGATTTGCTTGCATAGCTCGTCGATCTTGTCTTCCTTCGGGTCCTTGTAGAACGTTTTAGTCAGGGTAAACCGCGGGGCTGCCGAACTCTCAATCATTTTGATGTTTTCAGCGTATTCGAGCCATGACTTCTTTATGCCTTCATAGTCTTTGGATCCTCTGAACAAAAAAAATCGAAAACATCTGGTCGGATTTTAGTGCATCTTTAAGTGGCTCGAATCTGAGATTCTCTCGGACCTTAGCCCGATTGTAGGCCTTGCCAGCCCTTTATAAGAAGGTTGAAATATCTCTCCCATCGTATCGAAGGGTAAGAGCTTCTCTCATTATCTCGGATTCAGTCTTCTAAGTAGAGAAATTCTCCAGGATCATCTTTTTGACTACAGCGTAGTCTTTGGCTTCGTCAGTAGGAGAATTGTCAAGAGTGAAGCTGACAAAGTAGAAATCGAACGCCGCTACACTTTGGAAAACCACAATTTTCTCCACCCTCTCACTGTCCGGCAGACTCTTATTCACCACATTTTCATAGTGATAGAAGAACTTGCAGGCGCTTCTATCACACTTGAACGTGGCCAGCTCACGGATAGTACTCATCACAACACCCGTCGGGATCTCCAATGTAGGATCAGTTTTTGACCCAAAGCGAAGAACAAACTTCTACAAACAAAAGATTGAAGGTTTACTCAGAATGAACTTAGCTACCAAAAGCATC
>JAAUYH010119641.1_pt1 | contig 14547 bp, 14 predicted proteins | sample 7278061 | NCBI WGS metagenome assembly JAAUYH01 (sample SAMN14350203, study PRJNA611818) | marine sediment metagenome | isolation source: surface marine sediment (0.6m) | place: French Polynesia: Moorea | collected 2018-08
TGATTTAATGAACAAGCCGATGGATTATGATTGTACTTACGGGAAGTTAATATTACCAATATATGATTCAGGCTAAATCTAAATCTTGGACATTTGATGAGTTTTTGGCACAGTATCCTGATGATGGAAAACGCTATGAACTAATTGACGGCAATATTGTAGAAGTGAGACCAAAAGGACAACATGAAAAAATTGCTGGATTTATTGGTATTGAGTTGGGTACAGTAATTCGTCAGCAAAAATTACCTTATTTTATTCCTAATAGTTGCTGTGTTAAACCTCCAATTGCTAATGTTGCTTACATTCCCGATGTAATTATTTTGGATGAAACTTGCATCGATGAAGATCCTTATTGGGAGAATTATTCAACTATCTCTCTTGGACAATCAGCTCAGTTAGTTGTAGAAGTCGTTAGTACCAATTGGCGAGATGATTATGGGCGCAAACTGACAGACTATGAGGCAATGGGAATACCAGAATATTGGGTGGTAGATTATCAGGCTTTAGGTGCTACCAGATATATTGGTTCTCCTAAAATGCCCACTTTATCTGTTTATTATCTGTCTGAAGATGGAGAATATCAGGTCAGACAGTTTCAAGACGAGCAAAAAATTGCCTCACAAATTTTTCCTAATTTAAAATTAACCACAGCTCAAATATTTGCGGCAAAAACAGAGGATTAATTAAAATAGAGCCAGTACGTCTTGTCAAAATCCACAACAAAGACCTACTAATATCGCGAATAGTTTTTACTTTCGGTTCGGGTGCTCGATTGGTGGGTAAAGAAATGGGAGTAAAAGTAATCCCTTGACTACCTAAAACTAAATTGGCGATCGCTTTGGCTCTGGGTAGATGAAAATCAGAAGTAATTAAAAATAGGTGTTTAATTTTATGCTTCTGAAAATCTTTAACTAATGTAGTAAAGTTAGTTACTGTATCCGTTGCTCGATAATCGAGATAGAGCCACAATGGAGAAATACCGGCATCTTGAAATATTTTCCTGGCACGAGATGCTTCGCTGCCAGTAGAAACCCAAATTGGTAAAGGAGGAAGACGGCTAGCAAAATCGGCGGTAAACACTTCTCGTTGATGCCCACCACCAAGGGTTAAAATTGCTTGGGGAGTTGGTTGTTGATGACGGGCGATCGCAATTTTGAGAGGAATACTCAGAATTGAGTATAAAAAGAAAACAGTAGCGAACAGAAAAACATAAAACCCAATTCGATATTTACATTTTTTTGCTCTCATTAAACCACCTGATTGATTTCTTCAGTAGAAATTAGGAATAGGTTGTTGCTCGATAATAGCGGTATAAACAGCGATTAGTTTGGTCGCCACTTTATCCCAGGTATATTGCTCGAAGATCAACTGACGAGCGCGTTTACCCATTTCTTGTGATTCTGGAGCATTTTGTAAACAGTCAATCAAGGCATCGGCTATGGCGTTTGGATTAATATTTACCACCTTGGCTGCTTGTGCTTGAGCGGCTTCAGGAAAATTACAGCCACTAGTAATAATGCAAGGTAACTCTGAAGCCATACCTTCTAAGACTGACATACTAAATCCTTCAGAGTAAGAAGGTGCAATATACAAACTAGCAGCAGCTAAAGCCGATAGTTTTAAATCTCCTTGCAGCATACCAGTAAAAGTTACAGCCTCTAAACAACCAGCATCGGCAAAAAAAGACTTAGCTCGTGGTAAAAAAGCAATACTATCTGGACCAGCTACAACTAAATGAGTATGGGGAAACCGAGCGTGTGCTCGAGCAAATGCTGGTGCTAGTAAATCTAATCCTTTTTTGGGATCGATACGACCTAAAAAGAGAATTATGGTTTTGTTTTTTAGATGAGGATATTCTTGCTCGAAAAGTTGTCTTTCTGGTAAACGGTTAAATGTATGGCGATGAATTCCATTGGGGATAATTGCTGAAGAAGAGTTAATTCCTAAAGATTTAATATTATTTGCTTCAGCCCTCACTAGTGCATGAATAGCACTAGCTTTTTGCAGTATCGATTTTTCAATTAAGTAATAATAAATAAATTTCTTCTGAGCTTTATAAGATAAAGCCCAAGATTCTAGCATACCGTGAGGAGTAATTATATAAGGTTTTTTCTTAAATTGACAAATTTTATGAATTGCAGAAATTAGGGGAGAAAAAATAGTATTAGTATGAATTAAATGATAATTATGGATATTTTTAAATAACCATTGAATCAGAGAAAAACTAAATATAAAATCTTGACGATGCCAACAAGAGAAATATTGAAGGCGATAATTTCCGCGCTCAATCCAAATATTTAAAGGAACAGGCAAAGTTTCCCAATTATTAGCATTAGTTGAAACTAAATCTATTTGGCATGGATAATTGCCTAATGCTTGAGCTAGTTCAGTCACCATTTTGGCAGGTCCTCCATAGGTAGAACCCAGATAAGGTGTTATCATTAATATTTTCATGGCTAACTAACTCCCTGTATATTTATTTTGTATTTGCTAAAGCATATTTAACTGCACCGACCAAACCTTCAGCAAAGCGATCGGGGGAAAATTTTTGAATGTGTTGGACGGCAGCTTTTCCCATTGTTGCTAAATCTATTTCTTCAGAACTAATTTTCAGCATTAAATTAGTTAGTTGTTGTTCATTATTAGGGTCAAAGCCAAAACCATTCACTCCTTCTATTACTAAATCTTCATAACATCCACAACGATTGGATACTAAAACTGGTAAACTAGCAGCCATCGCTTCATTGACTACTAAACCCCATTGTTCTTGAATGCTAGAGTGAACCAAACATTGGGCATGAAAGAAATATGTTTTAAGTTCTTCTGGTTTGAGAAACCCTGGCAAGTAAACAAAGTCTTGAATATTTAGGCGAGCGATTTGCCGTTCTATTTCCGACTGTAGTTTTCCATTGCCGCATAAAACTAAATGCCAAGCTTTTTCACCGAGGCGATCGACATATTTGGCATAAGACGAAAGCAGAGATAAAAAGTTTTTTTTGGGAATAAAACGACCGATCGATAAAAAATAAGGTTTACTGTAAGGATGAGGTAAATTATTATTGGAACTATTTTGAAAATAGTCATTATCTACAACATCATAACCTAGAAATATTGCTTCACTATTCATACCTAATTTTATTAGATATTCTTGATGTTTGGTTCCCCCAACTAAAGCAGATCTATATCTACTAATTAACCAAGATTTATATAATTCTCGATACCAAATTCTAGGAGAATCATGTTGGTTAGTTTCTGACATCAATATTGGTATAACTTTGTTTTGGCAACACCACTTTAATGCCGAACGGGCGATCGCAAAAGACCAACCTGGAATAAACACGGTATCAGGTTTAATTTCCGCTAAACATTTTTTAAGAGCTTTACTAGCTACAGATGAGAAAGTATCTTTTTTTGTATCGTAGGATGAAGAATTAACTGGCAACAAAGTTTTAACAGAAAAATCTAAATTATCAACAAAATTTCCCCAAGAATGCTGAAGAGTATCGTCAGTAACCTGAATGGCAGTAAACTGCCAATTTAGTTTTTTACATACTCGGTTTGCTGCTTGTAGTCGAGCAGCATGATAGCCACCAATATTAATAAAAATAATTGCAATGTGCATATTAGCTAATTTCAACTTGAATACTGTAATTTAAGTAATTCCTATGGCATTTAATGTATCTCTTGCCATTCGCTTAGTAGAAAAATATTCGCGAAATCTGGCTTGTCCTTTGCGAGCAGCTTGCTGACAAAAAGAGATGTTATTGAGCGTATTTAATAAATTTTGTCCAAAGTTTACCGAATTATTAGATTCAACTACTTTTACCCATGGTGCTTGTCGTGCTACATCTGAGGCACCATGAAAGTTAGTAACTACCGCAGGAACACCATTACCCGATGCCTCAATCAAAGATAAAGGTAAGCCTTCAAAATGACTTGTCATGGCATAAATATCCATTCCAGAAAGATATTTTTCGGGATTAGTTTGCCAGCCTGTAATTTCCCAAGTTTCTGGTGCAGCACATGTAATTAATTTTTGCTCAATCGCCGATTTTTCAACACCATCTCCAACTAAAAGTAGTTTAGTTTTAATTCCTTGACTATTTAACCACAGCCAGCTATCTGTTAGTAAAGATAGATTTTTCTGTGGTACAAACTGACCGATAAAACCAATAACTGGTAGTTTATCTAGACAATTTTCCAAAAGATTCGTTGCTGAAGAATATATAGTATTAAAAGGACATCCAAGATTAACTACACTAGTAGAATCAAAAATTTGATAATAGTTATTAAATTCTTGCTGACAACCTTGAGAAACAAAAATTTTCTGGTAAGTATTATCTAAATACCATTTATGTAAAAGCTTACCTCTTAATTTACCTAGTGGACGTTTATTTTTACTTGCTGTCATTGGCATATGAATAATGCCACATACAGGAGCAGTTTTAGCTTTAATAGCACCTAAGACGTAATCCAATCCATCTTCATCGTATTGCTGATTAACCAAAATTGCCTTGGGGTTGATTTGACGACAAAAATTAGCTATTTTTTGTTGCTGCCTTCGATCGGTTAAAGATTGAATAAATCTCAATGGGCGATGTCGTAAACCTATTAATTGAAGTCGATGTACTTTTGCTCCTTCATTGTCCAGAAAGTTTGCCCATTCATCCATATAATTCTTACTGCTCAGTAGCACGTGAACTTCGTAACCTAGTTGGTGCAAACCTTGAGTTAGATAGACTAAATATCTTTCTCCACCACCACGACTACTGGAATTGGAACTAATTAAAAGAATGCGCTTATTCATAGCTAAATTTATGCTTTGACAAATTCATAAATCATTGTTTTAGCAAAGATATTTTGTTGTATTCTCAGTTTGAGAAATATAGGAGTAAAGGCAAAAAATAGACGAGAACGAAAACTACTTGTCTCGCTAACAGCAACACCGGTAAAAGAATCTAATATTAATCCATGACGTTGACCTAATTCACATAAAGTGCAAGGATCAAACCAAGATACATGATCTGCATTATCAACATAAGGTTGACTACTAAAAATATTTTTAATAATTACGTTGATATACCAAGGATTAGGAATAGAAATAACTAATTTACCTGAGTTTTGCAACATTTTAGATGCATTTTTGAATAAATCTCCTGGCGTATTTAAATGTTCTAAGACTTCTCCACAAATAATTAAATCAAATTTTTGCTGAAGTGGTTCTTTGGTGACATCATGAACTCTAATATCGTACCCTTTAGACTGTAATAATTGTACTTCTTGCTCTAGAATATCAACTCCAATACAACTCTTTGCCGATTTTTTTAGTTTGCCATGAAGCCATTGAGAATTATCAGAAGAGTCAATTATATGTTCTACACAACCAATGTCCAAAATATCTTTATTCTGAGAAAGTTTACATAAATAAGATACTCGATCTACAATAAGTTTTTTTTGTTTTGCTTTCTTTAGAATAGTTCTGCGAAATTCTAAAACTTCTGGGGCATTTGGATCGAAGGATATTGTTTGCCATGCTTGCATAATTCCATTCTCCTTGATTAATATTTAATTGATTGAATGATACTTTTTTCGCATTTTTAATTAGATGCGTTGAGCTCAGGTGGTTTACTTGAAGAAGTAAATTGGTTAGCTTTATTTCTATATTTATCCCGTGAATAATATATTATTAAGAAAACAAATATTAACTGAAATAATCCCTCTTGAATGAATCTAACTGTACCGTGAGTAATCCCCACCATTGCCGGACTAATTAAACCTATATAGAGTAATATGCTAAAGACGCTTTTATGGTAGTTAGCAGATACCCAAAGATTTTTAAAAATCATCCCCATCCAAGCAAAAACCAAACAGCCAAAATAGCTAAATTCTATAAAGGCATCTCCAATACCAGTATTTGTACTTCCAGGAACAATAGAATAACCAAATAGATATTTTAAATGACCCAATCCTAACTTAAACTGCAAAGCTTCTTTAAGCTCGCGACCAAAAATTTGCCCAGGGAAAAACTGAAATACAATACCATCCCAATATCCAGTACCATATCCATATCTACTAGTAACAGTAGATGCTTCCATCATCACCGCTGCGTTTCTAAGTTCTAATACTTCCCCTTGTAAAACTCGATCTGTAGAGTCTTGAATAGACGAAGATAATGTATTTAAATCTCCATTCAAAACAACTTCCTGCCAAAATGCTCTGTTATGAGCCAATATCGGAATTAAGACGGTAATTGCTACAATGAAAAGGATAAAAAACCATCTTGGTGGAATTGAACGTTTTACAAACCAGAAAGAAAGACCAATAATAATTACAAACGTCATAGCTGGCTGTCTCCTTCCCCCTAAAATGGTCTGCAATGGGTAGTAAGCAGCTATTCCAGTTAAAATAAAGTTACTAAAATTAGGATTTTTTAAAGTTCTGATGCAAAAAATAGCCAAGGCAATGTAGATAACTTGAGCAAAAAATAAATAAATAGTTGCAGCACCAGTCCAGCCATTACTATGACCTGCTGTTTGAATTGCCGTGTTGCCGAGCAAAAATCGGAAGAAATAGCCTATTGCTAATAAGACGATTCCTGCTTTCAATAATTTTTGCTCATTTACCTCAACGTTTAACGCTTTCAACCATTTGGGACTGGGTGCAATTTGATACCCTATCCAACACATAACAGCGCACAACAAGGACATACAAAATACCCTTGATAATCCTTCTGGAGAAACTCCTCCAGGATTTGCGGCAAGAGCAAAAGCTTGAGGAAGAATATAGGCAACAAAGATGACTCCCATAAAAAAGGGATATTGATATGCCCGTTCAAGGCGGATCATACCCCAGCCTAATAAACCTAGACAAGCAATAATAAATAGATATAAGTAAAAATTTGCCATATGAATCTTTGAGTCTGTTGATTAGATTTAGTCTAATAGCTGAAGCTTTTTAGATAATTCCGAGATACTAAAAGAAGAAAGTACATGAGAAGATTCGATCGCCAATTTAGCCAGCAATTCTGGATTTATCAGACAAAAATTTATAGCATTAGCAATTGCTTCTGCCGTTACCTTCGGCAATGTTAACCCGTTAATCCGATCTTTGACCACTGTTCCACAAAATTTGGAAGCAATAATTGGTAGTTGCCAAGCTTGTGCTTCTAATTGAGTTAGTCCAAAGCCATCAGAAAGAGTGGGGAATAAAAAAATATCAGCCTGCTGATAATATTTAGCAGTCGTGCTACGAGGTACTTTACCTATCAGTTTTACTTGCTGATTATTTTTAATATGTTCGGGAAATACAATACCTACTGAACCAACAAACCAAAATTCTACTGGTTCATCTTTTAAGATTTCGATCGCTTTGAATATTTCAGCAATACCTTTTCTTAAAATTATTTGACCGAGAAATAATATTCTTAAGGGGCGGTCTTTAGAAAAGCTGGTAGGATAAACTCTAGTAAAATTAGTGGCTGCCGTTGGTGATTTATAAGCTAAGGGAATAATTTTGATTTTATCCCCTGGCATCCCTGTTTTTTGTAAGGCTTCTTTTGACCAGTGAGAATTTACAATGATTGTATCTGCTAAAGAACATTCTTGTTGCCAATTACTCCAATATTCTTGAGTTGCTGGATTCACACTAGATTGATATTGGGAATATTTTTTACTTTCGGCAATAACTAATTTTTCTTCTAAGATACCAGGATCGATTTGTCCTAAAATTGTTTTCCAGCCTCGTTTTTTGGCAAATTTAAATAAATCTAAAGCTGCATAACTATAAGCAAATAAATTAACTTTGTTAGTTTGCAAGCTATCTCGTTCTAGTTGAGAGATGACTTGCTTTTGAAACCACTGATTGCGTGCAATTACTTTTGACCATCCTTGGTTATTCTTCGGTTTAATTTTATGTAAAATTTCAAAATTAATTAAAGATTTATTAAATGACTTTACCTGGGCTAATTCTAATTCAGGATGAAACCTTTCTCGTAAATTAGGCAGCAAAAATTTTGGCAATAAATTAAGTTGAGATTGAGGTTCAACCCAAGCATCGGTAATTAAACAATTTAGTTGGTCTTGTCGATCTAATGCTCGGGGAATAGCGTAATGTTCCCTCGCCCCTAATTGACAACAAATCCACATAATTTTAAGATTAAGCTATACAAGATTATTGCCTAAATCAATATCAACAGGATTATTCCGATATTGTAGATATTTTTTTAGAGAGTTATATGAAACTGTCTGACGATATTTGCTATTTTTAACTAGCAAACTGGGAATAGAAATTAGTCCTTGTATAATTCCAGCTAATCGTTGATGTTTTATTAACCAAAAAATACGATTTAAACACTGTAAAAATCCCCACCACCAGAAACTAACTGGATATCGTAAATATGTCAACAGCATTTGATTAGCAATGCTAGCAGCAGTGATTTCAGGGGTATTGTGATGTTCTAATTTAGTATTATGAAATACTCTTAGCCAGGGACTATTGACAATTTCCCATTTCATATTAATTAAACGTAAAGCTAGATCGACTTCCTCCATTCCGTAAGCTAAAGGGAGATTTACATAACCAGTTGTTTGTTGAAAAACATCTCTTCGATATGCACAGCCACAGCCAATAAAATTAGTTGTTTTTTCAGCAGTATATTTATCTAGATTAATTGTCTCTCCAACATGATAAATTTCTGCGCCAATTACTGCTGCATTGGGCAACTTTTCAAATAAGGTAATCAGTCTACTAAAATAATCCGTATCTATGGGATAAGAATCATCATCAAAACTAGCAATAATTTGGTTTTTAGCTTCACCAATTATTTTATTTCTGCCTCCTCCTGGTCCTACTCTAGTTTGACTTTTGATGATTTTTATGTCTGGGTATTTTTTTTTAATTATTTCTTCAGTCTGATTATCATTATTATCTATATGAATAATAATTTCATTAGGTTGAGGATTGCATTGCAAAATTTTTTTTAAACTAATTAGTAACTTTTCTGTTCTTTTAAACGTTGGAATTGCCACAGTTAGAGGACAAAAAATATTGTTTTTCATTGATTATTTAATTACTTGTTATTTTTTCAACATATCTTAGTAATATTTTTCAATTAAAGCGATCGCCTGTTAAGAAATAGATTTTGCATTTATGATAAATACTTTACTTTTGTTTTGACTGAATAATTTAGTATAATCTTGCTTATATGACTTTTTACTAATAAGAATAAGAAGGCTAAAAGATAAGGAAACCGTTTTAAATATAAATTCCATAAAAAAGTTTGTTGATACATTTTCCAGCCATGTTTAATATTCCCTTCTCGCAAACAAGCTAAAGTTACGGGTCTATTATGGCGCATCAAAATTTCTAGTCGTTCTAATTGCCTAGTTTTTCCCCCAGGATAAAAGCCATTTTTTTCCTGTTGAATCATGTACCAAGCTCCTTCATAAGTTTTACTATTATTAGCAACAGCACTATTGGAATGTTGACGATATGCAAGAATAGGTGGTGATTGAATATGAACAAATCTTTTAGCAGTTCCTAACTTTAACCAAAGATCGGAGTCTTCTCCATTAATCCATTTATTGGTAAAACCTTTTGCTTCGCGTAGAATGTCTGCTTTAATAGCTACTCCTCCAGGTAATAACCATAGCGATTCCTTACTCGAAGAATAATAATCATCAAAAGATTGCCAAGTCAGAGAAGAAAATTGAACTGATTTGACTTCATTTTCTGACCAAAACGAGATTGATTCTCCTACTATCAATGCAGGAAAATCATTTTTTAAAATTGCTTCTTTGTACCGAGATAAAGTCCAAGGAAACCAGAGATCGTCACTATCAAGAAAAGTAATATATTCCCCTTGAGCATGACTAATACCTAAATTTCTAGCTGCACCAGGACCTTTGTTTTGCTGTTGAACAACTTTTATTTTATTGCCATAGCTTGCTAAAGTCTCAATAGTTCCATCAGTTGAACCATCATCAACTACAATTATTTCTGTATCTCGATCTTCCTGATTGATAATAGAATCAAGGGTATATTGAATTAGGTCGGCTCGATTATATACAGGAACAATAGTAGAAAAAAACACCATAAGTTTTAGCTTTGTCTTGAGCTTAGTCTTGAATATTAAAATATCTGCATTCATCTCAAGCTGAAAAATTGATTATTCAATTCTTCTCACGACCAAATCCCTATGCCATGCATGACTTTTTTTAGTGTGCGTCTGGGTAAAGATTCTAAATGATTGGGTAATTTTGCTGTATCGATTTTATACTCACCATTTTGAGAATCGTAATTAAGTTCTTGGCTACTTACCAGTTTTTCTCTCCAGTCATGTTCGATAGCGTGTTCCCAACCAGGAAATCCTCTCTCACGATTATGGCGACGAGTATCAAGTCTTCTTTGAATTTGTTCTGGAGTTCTATATTTATAATGTCTATAAAGAATTCTTTCTTTATTCACTACTCCCATATGTTCGGGCCAAGAACCATTTCCCCAAACTAAACCCGATCTATGACGAAAAAATCTTGGCTCAGAATTTTCTGCCTTGTAATATCTTAACTTAGGTAATAGTTGTGATATCGGTTTAGTAAAATCTAAAAAATTGCTATCAGTATGAGTCAAATAATATTCTATAGAAATACCCCAAACGACATGATTTTGTCTGTCAACTCTGGATAGAAAATCGCGGGGAGGCTTGTCATAGAATTCATCTGCATCTAAATGACACCACCAATCACCTTCTTGTGCTTGATGTTTAAAAGCGTTAAAAACTTCTCCCCGTAAAGATTCTTGAAAAACTTTACCATCTCTTTTCCAAGGGATGATAGTGTCATTTTGCATTGCCAGTACTTTTTCCCATGTGCCGTCAGTACTTTCGCCGTCATAAATATAGATATAGTCTGACCATTTTGAAGCCTCTTTGAGACATTCTTCGATAATGTCTGCTTCATTTTTGACAACGCAGATAGAGTGAATTTTAAAGTTGTTCTGTGTCATGTTTCTCTTCTAATAAGTTACTAAGGTACGTTTCATTGCTGCTACTGTCTCAGCGAAATTAAAGCCAAAAACTTTATACATTAGGCGATATATTTCTGGAGCAAAATTACCTTGAGGGATAAAGTTAAAATCTCTTTGACGAATTTGACTAATAATTTTTTTTGCCCATTCTTTATCAGTAAGCCAAATTATTCTGGCGCATTCAAATCTTGCTTGATTAATAGCATTTTGTCTGGGTTTCGTTAATTGATTAGTTTCTTCTAAATATTGCTCTATTCTGTCTATAACCTCTAAACGCCGTCTATAAGTTTCTGGCTTAGACTTTTTACAAACTGTTTGTTCGCTCCACTGTCGATATATTGAAGCAGCTTTCTTATAGTATCGAAAACGCTTTTGATCTATCAATAAACGCAGATATAATTCATGTTCTTGACAGCAAGACTGATCTGCTTTCCAACCACCTACATCAACAATGGCTTGTTTACGCCATAAAGGACTACCTGTTTGTGGCAAATACCATCTGGCGAGTAAAATCCAAGGATCGTGAGGTTCAGGAATAGGTAAAATTGCCTGGGTTACTTTTTCTTGAGTATGATGCTGAAGAATACTAGGACTATAAACTATATCTGTATCTGGGTTTTCCACTAGAAACTGAACCTGCTTGGCTACTTTATCTGGTAAAAGATAATCGTCAGAGTCTAAATACTGTAGCCACTCGCCAGTACTTAATTCTAAAAGACGATTTCTGGCAACGTTTCCACCACGATTTTCTCCTACTTCCCAAATAATGCGATCGCCAAAACTTTTAATAATTTCTAGGCTGTTATCAGTCGAGCCGTCATCAATAACGATAACCTCTTTATGAGGATAAGTCTGGTTTAAAGCACTTTCTATGGCTTGTTTAATCCATTTTTCGGCGTTGTAACAAGGAATAAGAATACTAACTTTAGGATCTATGATTAGCATGGCTTAATTGATGCTCCACTGGAAAATTTATATTTTTTGCATCTAAAGAAGGTTTTCGCATTTTGGAGATAACTTCTTTTGGATTGATATCAGCGAATAATTGACTTGGAGCTTGTTTTTGTAGACTTTTGCTAATAGCGAAAACATATTTAGCTGCTGATTTTAGCCAATTTTGCTTAATTAGTGGAGGTAAATGTTTATCAACTTCTAAAGGTTGACCTGGTATGTATTGTTTTAAATTAGGGCTTTTATCGCTAGAAATAGCTTGCTCTACTTTTTTATAAAACCAATGAGGATTATCGTGTACAAGATCGGATGTTATTTTATTTTGAGAACGAGTTTGAAGTCTTAATTCTATTTGGGGAATATCACGATATTGATAGTGACGATATACTATTCTTTGACTAGCAGGTTTAGAGAAATTATCGGGCCAAGAAGTATCACTATGCCAACGTAGCCAAGGTAAATTTCTAAACAAACGTTGCTGACTGGTGTGCATTCTGTAGAATCGGCGACGCTCTTCAATGGGCTTTAGTCTGTCCTGAATTGTTTCTTTATTTTCATACCATCGTTTTGCTTCTGATTCAGTGTAATAAAAATTGGCGTGGATACTCCAGATATGATCGGCAAATTCCCTTGCTGCTATTTCAACTTTTTCTCGTAAATTTAATTCGGCAAACTCATCTGCATCTACTACTGCCCACCAATCATCCCAACTTAAATAATGACGAAATTTTTCCCATATATGACGACGGACTTGGCGAGCGTGTTTTGCTCCTAATTCTCCCAGAAAAATAACATGATTAAATTCTTGACAAACTTTTTGAATTTCCGCAACGCTATTGTCAATACTGCCACAATCAACGACTAAAATTAAATCCATTTGCTGTGCAGCATAACGTAATGATTGAGCAATAATATCTTCTTCATTACGAACAGTAGTCAGCCCAATAATCTTCATAATAGATAAATCCTTATTTATTTTCAAATAATTATTTCTATATTATTTACTCAGGTTAATTCGACCACATACTGAATTAAGCATCAACATAGGTAAAGACATTAGTATTCGCTTCAAACCGATTTGTCTTAAGTCTAAATTATCGGGATTAGCAAAACGTTCATAATTTTTAGGGTGAATAATAGATATTGGAGAATATTGACCTTTATATTCTGCTTGAATTTTATTGTTAGCCTCAAGATATTTTGTTTCTACATAAAGCATTGTATTTTGAGCATACCAATATTGAATTTTTGGATTGTTCCAAATTTTACTTCTCAAATAATCTATAGCCACATAACCTCGATTCTGAAACTTTTTCTGCCAATAATCTTGCCATTGTTCGTTAACATGCTCGACTCCAGCTTGGAAAGGAATTGCTGCCGAAAACATAACTATTGAACTGAGATTAGTCAAGCAATCAATAAAAATATCACTACATTCTTCTGATAGATGTTCAGCAACCTCTAAAGACATAGCTAAATCAAATTTTCTATTAATTTTCAAGCCTTTGGTAAGGTCGAATGATGTAAATTTTTCTTGAGAAATTAATAGATTTTCAGGATTAACAAAATTGCCATCTATGCCTTGAATATCTTCAATTCCATGCTCTTGAAATACAGATAACCATGTGCCAATTCCACAACCAATATCAATGACACTTGTTGGTTCTAAAAAATCAATAACTAAAGGTACTATTTCTTGGGCAGAATGTAACGAGCCTTTTGCTTGAGATTGATAAAAATCTTGATTATATATATGCAAATTATTTGAAGTCTTTGAAATTTGACTGGAAATCATATTTTTATTCTCCTGTAGAATATTTACTTTGGTCTAATCGATTGTTTAATGAATTTTGATAAGCTATAGATGTTTTAGTAGCGATATTCTGCCAACTTAAGCGATCGCAATTTTTAACAACTTGTTGACTTAATTGTTCGAGATTGAGGCGAGTACTTTTTTCTAAGGCGCGTAGCAAACTATCGACTTCATTGGAATCGTATAACAAACTATTAGCTTCTCCTACGGTTTCTGGAATTCCTCCTCGTTTCGGTGCAATAACTGGCTTACCATAAGACATTGCTAAAATTAAACTGCCAGAAGTCAAGATATTAGTAAAAGGAAGAATTACAATATCCGCAGCACTATAAAATAAATGAAGGCGATCGCTTTCAATAAACTCAGAATGTAAAATAACATCTGGAATAGATTCCGCTAACTGGGCTAGTTTTAAACCATAGGATTTATCTAAAGGTTTACCTGCAATTAATAAAGTAGTTCCTGGGAATAAATCTCGATTGCCATTCCAAATTTCGAGCAAATTTTCAATTCCCTTATATGGTCTAAGCATACCTAAATTAAGGTAAATACGACCAGTCAAAGGTAAATTTAGTTGGTTTCTAGCTTCGGTTTGCTCAATTGCAGCATGATAAGCATCTCGATAATGTCCGTGAGGAATTACCTGAATTTTCGATAAACCAACCTTCCAGTCTTGCTCCAAAAACTCGATTGTCGAACTATTGTGAACGATAATTTTATCGACTAATTTAGCAAGAGTTTTCCTCAGCCACAAGTCTAAA
>JAAUYH010128131.1_pt1 | contig 14545 bp, 8 predicted proteins | sample 7278061 | NCBI WGS metagenome assembly JAAUYH01 (sample SAMN14350203, study PRJNA611818) | marine sediment metagenome | isolation source: surface marine sediment (0.6m) | place: French Polynesia: Moorea | collected 2018-08
AGGGTTTCTCAACCAAACACCACTCAAGTTTATAATTTGAGTTCAACTTTTGTAACTCCCGATCTTGATAGTTTTAAAGCTTCTGAGTATCAGATACAACAGGAACAATTCGATCAGTAAGCGGTTTCCTGGGCATTGCTAAATCCAGGGATGAATCTCGTTTCGTCTATGAGCGAGTTCCAAGGTAGATGGAGTTTATTGCCTTCTACCATTCATACGTCTTAACTGCTCTAATTGTTCCTGTTGTATCTGATACTCAGAAGCTTTAAAACTATCAAGATCGGGAGTTACAAAAGTTGAACTCAAATTATAAACTTGAGTGGTGTTTGGTTGAGAAACCCTTTCCCGACCTTCTATAGCAGCCACATTAATAGTCGGCATCTTATAATCTAGTCCAGCCAGCAAATTAGCTTCAATTGAACCACCATCTAAGAAATTACCAGCAAATATCTTTTCTAAAGGGTTAACCCCTAACTGTCTTTTGAGTCCTTGATATCTTCCAGCTTCCCCAGTTTTAATCGATAAAATTTCTTCCCCTGGAGTAAATACAGCTAATCTTCCTCCACTACCCTCACGACGAAAAGCATTTCTAATCGGAGCGGATAACTCTTGAAGGCGATCGCTGATTGGAGTCGGCACAATGCGGTGCGACCTCGCTGGGGTTCCCCCAGCATGGGAACGCGCACCAAGAAAGCGATCTACTGTGCCACCTTCATCGTAATTAGGAACAGTCCCACCAGCTTTAAAGAGTCCCGCAAAAATATTTCCTATTGCACCAAAAATACCACCTCCTGTTGAAACTGTTGTGCTGCCAAAAATGCTATCAAAAATATTCCTAGATGCTCGTTTGGCAAAGGCTTCAGAAATTCTGTTAGCTATATTTCCCAGCATTTTCAACAATAAATTTCCCACGTTATCAAAATCCTTGACCAATTCACCAAAGAAGTTCTGAAACTCTCCCAGTGCATTTTCTCTAATGATCATTCCCAGATCTTTGAATTGTTGGTTAATACTCTCAAGATTGACCTGGTTTAGCTCTTGAGCTTTACGCTTCAGTTTTTCGAGCCTTTCGGGTTCTCCAGCATATTGTTGCTCTAACTGGGCTATTTGCTGTTTATAACGAAAATTCTCTTGCGCGATCGCGTTTTCTCTTTGAATCCGATTTGCTTCGTAGTCAAAACCTTGATAGCGCGTAAATTCGGCTTTTCGATCTTTAATTCCTGAGTCAAGATGGAGAAGCTCCTGTTCGTAGCTCAGATCGCGGTTGTACGCTTCGAAATTAATTTGAGATTCCGCGATCGCGCTATTTTCTTTTTCCAGCTTAATTAGTTCTTGTGCCTGGTCAGTATTTCCGTACTGAAGCTTGATTTCTGCGATGCGCTTTTCCAGTCTGAGTCTTTCGGTTGCCAGTTCATTTTGTCTTCTTTGTTCATTTGTACCTCTCTGTGCTACTATGTTGCTTCTAAGCTGTTGAAGCTCCTCACTCTTTCTTATTTTTTCTATTCGCTTCTTCAGCTTTCCTTGTTCTTCAATAAAGGCTACTCGCTTCGCTTCTTCATCTGCGATCGCTTGATAAATGTCCCTAGTTTCTTCCAGTCTGGTTTGTACTTGAGGTAAGGCTTGTTGAGCTTCTGACAAGATTTGTTCGAGAACTGGCAGAACTGCTAAAGCTTCTTGAGAACCAGAGGCACGGATTTTCGCGATCGCGTCTGGAAAAATCTGTAAAACCCCTTCAATAGTAGCTAGTTCATCCGCTAGTGCTTGAACTTCCTGTAAACCCTCAAATTTAAAATTGCGAAACTCTGAAGCTACCTGTCTGAGTTCTCTTTGAGTTTCAATGTCGGCATTAGTTCTAGCTGATTGTTCCTGAAGATTAGCAACTTTATCCAGCAGATCGGCAAATTTATTCTCTTGCTGTAACTCTTCAATCTGGAATTGTCGCCGAATTTTTTCCTTCTGATCGGCAACAGTGGTTTCTAGATCCTTGATGCCAAAACTATTAAATATCTCCTGAAGATTCAACTGTTGCAGCTTTTCACTCTTGAAAGCTTGATTACCAGCAATGGCGCGTTGCTCAAAATCTGAAATGGCAGAACTGCCACTCTCTTGTTTAAATCTTTGAAGAATATCGCTGGTATAACTGTCTATACTTGGGTATTCATTAGCCCCGTACTGTTGAGGATTGGTCTTGTTATACAAGTTGGGATTGCCGCTATACCAAGTACTAGCAACCCTTCTCACTGCTAGATCGAGATTATTTCCCGTAGCTTTCAATTCCCGCTGTAAATACTCATTTAGCTTGAAATCAATCGTTTTAATTTGAGCTTCGGGATTATTGAGAAATTCCTGAGCGGTAAGCGATCTGCCTAATGCTTCTTTAGTCCAGGAAGCGACATTAGCAGGCATCACTTGACCATAACCCAAAGCTCCAGAATCAGGATTAACTGCTTTAAAGTTCGCCCCTGATTCTTGTTCAAAAATGGCGCGTCGCAGCGAGGTTACTATATTAGATGTCTGATTACTGGCATCGTTAGAATTAGAGCCAACAGCGTTGCTGCTACTATTGTCCCCAGAAAGATAATTACGGAATTCAAGCAAGGCATCGGACGCGCCTTTAACTTGTCGAATGAAGTCTTCCATTTCATTCTCATTAGAATAAACCTCCGATTGAAACTGTAATTTAGAACTTCTCAAACCTAGCTTTTGCTCGAAAATTTGTTGAGCTTGGTCGAGCAATGATTGCACTCCGTCAATAATGCCATTGATAAATGATTCCGAACCTGGCGCGATCGCTCTTCTAAGTTGAGACTTAATATCTTGATAAAAGATTTGCTTAACTAGCCGTTCTGTCTCTACCTGAGCCTCTTTAATTCTCTGTTGGAGATTAAAGAAATAATCATTAATCGTGCGGTTAAAATCAATTAGATTATTCCGCGATTGCTGTAAATTCTGTGCTGATTGTTCTTGAAGCTGGAAAAGTTGAGACTCTAGATTGCGTAAATTCTGTAACCCTTGTAAAGCTTGTTTTTCCTGACTATCCCGTTCTTCTTCCAGCATCCGATTAATGGTCTCAGTAGTCAGTTCCAACCCTTGAGAAGCTGCCGACTCTTGAACCCGTCTTACCCCTTCTGCCAATTCAGGCGATCGCAAATCCTTGGTAATCCTGGCTATTTCCTTGCTTACTTCGTTAATACGGAGTGATAAATCTTTGGTTTCTAATTGCTCAATTTCAAATTGAATTACTCTCTCGCCCTTATCTTGCTCAATTCCTTGAACAATTGCTTGAGTGCGGTCTTGTTGCAGAACGCGATCGCGATTTTCCATAAATCCCGATACTCGCTCATTAGCATTTCTCAGGCGACGTTCGAATTCCGATAATTCTTTGGGAATGCGAGCAATAATATCTTTGAGATCTTTGAGTTTGCTAGTAGCTTCATCGATCCTGTTGTCAATAGCTGCTTTTTGAGTCTCATAATTAGAACCTGTAATGCTGCCCGTTAACTTTGCTTGGGCTAAATTTTCTAATTCTTTGTTGCCAGCGTTGATTATAAGTTGTAAATTTTGTTCCTGTAGAGTGAGAATTTTTAACTGTTTATCTCTGTCTTTCTGGATATTTCTTTCTATCTCTAAAGATTTTTCTAAATCTGCTTTATCTCCTGGCAAGAGATCGAGCCTTTGGGCTTGAATCTCGGCAATTTGACTGTCAAGTTTGGCAATTTCTTCAGCAGCATTAGTAGCCCGATAATTATCTAATAAAACATTATCTGATGCGAAATTATAATCAGAAATCGCGATCGTTAATTCATTGGCATTTTTTTCAGCTAAGGTTTTAAAATTTCTATTTTCTAATCTACTGTTATATCTTTCTTCCAACCCTCTAATACCAGTAGCACTAGCCAAATCGCGAATTCCTGTTTTAGCCGAGATTTCCAAGCCGACTAATCTTTTTCTGACTAAATTATCTAGGTTAAGGCGATCGCCTCCCACAAGAGGACGTAAAGCATTACCCAACCAATTTTCAGGTAGTTTTAATCCTTCAGCTAAGTTTAAATCTTCAGTTTTTCGCGGCAGATTATTACTATACTCAACTTGAGCTTTGTTTGCTTCGTGCCACGCTTCTTTTAAACTTTGCAGACCCTTAGTTAATTTATCGATATCTTGATAGCTTTCTTGATATTTATTACGCCAAACTTTAAAAGCATTAGTCGCCGCTGCGATCGCCAAAGAAACCAACAACCAGGCACCTAAAAACTGAGCTATTACTGCTTTAGCAGCCCACAATTTACCCAATGCTGTAACAATCCCATTAATCCCCAAAGTAATAGCTTTAAGCATTAGGGGAAATAGTTGAACATTTTTAAATAAAGCTAAGATTACTACGAGAAAACTATTGATTAATATATGAGTTAATAACTCTAATTTATCTGTTAATAAATTTAAGGCAAAGGCTTTAATTCTTAGGGTTAGTTTTTGAAGCGGTTGAATTATTTTACCTAAAGTTACTTGAAATTTATTGAGGGAATTATTATATCTTGTTTGTAAAGCCTGAGCTGTTTCTGTACTAGAAGCTAAGGAATTTTTCGCCCTTAAAATTGCTGCTACTTTCGGTAAGATATCGAGCTTAAGTTCCCCCTTGCTCATCATTTCTTCTAATTGACTCGTAGAAACTCCCTGAGCTTCTGCCACTAAACCCATAAAATCCCCAAACCCTGCAATATCACCAATTTGCCCCCTCACTTCTTCTGCTGTCAGTTTCCGTTTGGCAATTATTTGTGATAGTGCCGTAAATAGTCTGTCCTGAGATTGAGCATCAATACCTCTTAACGCGGCTGTCTCAGCAAAAGCTGCAAATATTTGCTCGGTCTGGATACCTTCTAAGGATGTATTCTTAGCCGCTCCAATTAAACTAGAATAGTTTTTCTGTGCCGCCGAGACATTAATATCAAGGTTTTCGGCTGCATCAGTAACAAATTCTAAATTTTTAGCCCCTTCGACCGCATTTCTGGAACTAAAGATAATGCTACGTTCCATCGTTTCCGCTGCCATAGCAGCCTGTAAAAATTCGCTACTTAAACCTTTAACTAAACCTATAATGGCTTTAATTCCCAATCCTCCGAGGAATAAAGCAGCTATGGGCGCTAAAACTCCTCGAAGTCGTCTTAAAATCGGGTAGGTTTCTTCTAAATCCTGAATGCGTTGTCTTATATTAGCGAGTATTCCCGTTGCCGAATCTGATTGTTCCTCGATATCTTCTGTTGCATCATCCACTGAATCAGAGTTTGATTCATTGACTGAATCAATCAGAGTTCTCATGGTTTCAATTAATTGCTGCGTCCGATTTTGAATCTGCTCGCGTAAAGTTTCGGCTAAAGTTGATTCAGGAGCGGTATTGAGCCTGTCAATTAATTGATTTAACTCATTCTCTAAGCGATCTCTCAGCTCAAGTAATCCCCCATCTTCTTCCCCAAGTTCAAGATCGAAATCGATACCAGTTAATCGATCTTGTAGATCGTTAATTGCTTCTAACTCGGTCTCCGATATTCCTAGATTGAGACCTTCGACAATTTGATACCCGATACGGCGAAAAACTTGCGACGGGGATTCAATCTCTAAGTTATCTCTGGTGGTGTTTGTGACTTCATCGGTTATTTCGGCCGCAGCTTCTCGTACCGACTGTAAATCCTCAAGTATGCCCCCTACAAAGCCTTCGGTAATTTGGGTTCCTGCTTCTGTTGCCTCTTCTAATTCTTGTTGGAAAAGATCTTCTAGACCTAAATTTGCCCTGCCCTGTAAGTTAGGTTGTCCTCTTCTAATTTCTGTCTCAATTGAAGTTAACTGCCCCATATTGGCAGCTAATGATGGATCGGTTCCGCTAGCTTCCCTTAAGTCCTCATAAATACTTCTTACTGCCTGAATTCTTTCGAGTAATTTTTCCCCAATTTCTCTAGCTAGTTGTAAATCCCCTGACTCTAAAGTTTCTCGATAGTAGTTGGCCAATTCTTCGATATCTTGCCTAATTGCCCTAAAATAAGCTTTTCGCTCTTCTTCTGGCAACTCGTCGTAATTAGGGACAAAAGCTGTTATCAACTCATCGGCGTGTTCTCTCGCTGCTTCAGTTAAATTATCGAGATAATCTGCGTATTCTTGCCTTAACTGTTCTGGTGTTAAATCTGGTTCCCTTTGGGTTTCTACTCTATCGCGATTATAGTTAATACCAAATCTGGCTAAACTTTGATTAGCCTGGGTCTGTTGGCGGCTAAAATAACGTCCCCCACCAAGTTCAACCGCTTGACCGGTTAAACTACTAATTTCTATGAGAGATTTAATATATTCATTTCTCAATCTTTGAACTACTTGAAGTTTGGTTTCTGGATTTAAATTACTTGACTGAACTTCTCGCATTTTCAGCCCGATTTCCCCTACGGATTCTTGGGCTTTATTTAAGTCTTGATAGATACTGGCTAGGGCTTGTATTTTATCAATATCCGAGTACAAAAATCTTTGAACTTCTTCAGAAAGGAAAACATAACTATCTAAATCATGGCTATTAATTCCTTCAATATTTTGCAGCTTTTCTGTTAGTTCGGGAAGAAGATCAAAACCTAAAACTTCTTTGAATCTTCTATTCAATTCTTTAAGTTTGTCTACCTGTAATATGGGGTCGCTTTCCCCTAAAATTTGGTCAAATCCTTCTGTTCTGACCCCGCCTGGTAAATTAGGCGTACCAATGCCCATAACTTCGATGTTATCAAGGTTAGCTCCGTAATCTTCCAATAACTTAATCACATCTTGGGCGACATAACCACCCCCACTATAACCAGCAACTTTAATGTTCAATTCGGGATTTTGCTCTTGTAGTTGGATAATTTCAGCCGCTGCTTTCACCGAGTCGGGATTGTAACCTTTTTGGTGAACTTCGGCGAACATAGCAAGAATTCTGGCAATACTTTTTCTCGCGCCTTCTTCATCTTCTGCGTTAAAATCTTCTGCGCTGATAACGTCGGAAAATTGATTGGTTAAACCTACATATTGAGTCTTATCATCAGGGGCAATGTTTTGTAATTTATTAGCAAAAAGTTGTCCCGATCTTCCTTGCATTCCGGCATAACCACCAATTATTGCTACTAAAGTTTCTACCCCTTCATTAACATCTATTGCGTCATATTCTTGATTTTCTAGAGTTCTTTGTAATTCTGCTTGTCCCTCTGTAGCTAATCTTGAAGCTCGAATATTACCAACAATATTTCCAGGATTTAAGCTATCAATAATACTCTGTTGTAAATTAGTAATCGCCTCGTTAATTGCTTGAATATAAGCATTAAAATTAGTTTGAATTTCCGCAATTGATGCGTTAATCTGACTCGCAAAATCAATACTATCGCTTCCAAAATTGGGGCTGCTTCCGCCTCCAGTATCGGGACTATTACCGCCACTACCTCCACTATCGGGACTGTCACCGCTGCCTCCTGTATCGGGGCTATCCCCTCCGCCTCCTGTATGGGAACTGCTAGTATTTCCCGGATCTAGATCGCCAAAAATTGCGCGACGCACGTTTTCAGAAGCTAAATATTGGTCAAAGAAATGTCCTTCGGGTACGGAATCATATTGAGTGTCATCGTTGACAAAATCTATGACACTTCCGGCTTGATGCAAGGCTTCTAAGGGGTCGTCTTCGGCAAAAATTCTCTGAATATTTTCCGCTTTGATATTTCCTTTTAGGTTAGGAGTTCCCGCCGTAACAGTTGAAACATTTTCAACCCCTAATAACTCTAGTAAGTATTGAGCTTCTTCTGTGACAAAGCCCCCCGCTGAGTGTCCCACTAATTTAATTTTTATTTCGGGGTTTTTCTCTCTTAAGGCTAATACTTTGTTAACTAATTCTACTGAATCTGGATTGAATCCTTTAAGATTAATTTTCGCGGCATTAGCTACAGCATTGACCCCCCAAGCAGCCCCAGTAACCGCATCAGTTGGTTGAAACAAAACATCGGTAAAAGCCGTATCGGAAGACAAAACTACAGTTCCTTCATCTTCATTAAGCTCTCGTAATTGTTCGGCTTGGATTCTGCCTTGCTGTCCTTGATTCCCAGCAAAACCCGAAGCGGTAATAATCGCTTGTTGATAATTTTCAATATTTTCTAACTCTTCGTTAAATTGAGCGTTACTTGCATCTACTCGCCTGGTGGCTTCTTCTTGTACTGAAGCCCGACGAAAACCCGTTAAGTATGAGTCAACTAAGGAATTAGGTATTCCCGTTAAAGCAGTAAGGAAATTTTTGATTTTAGTTGAATCTACATCTTGAGTTTCATCTGCTAAATCGGCAATAGTATATTTTAAAGAATTAAATTTTTCGTCGAGATTATCGAGTCCATCTTGAGCGACAAAAGATACTGACTTCCCAAAAATTCTGCCTTTTCTTTTTTGAGAATAATCTAATTCCTCTTCTAAAACTTCTGAGAAGCCAGAGGCAAATTGTTCGCCGAAATAGTTACCGATTCCCTCATAATATCCAGAGCTTATGGCAGAAAATTTACTGGCAATCGAATCAAAAACTTTTGTGAATATATTGCCCTGTTTTTCTTGACTTTTACCCTGAGTTTGGGCAACTACTTTAAGCTCTAAATTATTGTTATTACGCAAGCTATAGGAAAGACCGCTAACTAAATCTTTCATATTTTCCGAAGATAATTTAACAGTAATCCCAATATTTCTAGAATTTGAACTACTAAATAGATTAGAAGATCTATTTTTAAAAGTAGTAACGCTACTTTCTCTTGTCCCTAATAATCTTTGTCCAACCCTTGAGCCAAATTCACCACCAATTGCTTCATAATATCCCGCTACAATACTATTAATTGGACGCTTGATTAATTGAGCCAGCCCACCTGTAGCATTACCTTGTTTAAATTTTTGAAAGATTTCTGCATATTCAGAAAAAATATCATCATTTGAGCTTTCAATTGCTTCTTTTACTGCATTACCAATAATTTCTGCTTGCAGTTTATAACCTGTCTTTTCCTCAGTAGCAGTGTATCTGGTTGGTTTTTGGTCAACCTTAATCCTCGTTTCTAAATTCTCAGTTAATTTTTCTCCTGGTTTGATATTTTGTTTTTCAATAGCCGCAACTTTTTTACTATTTTTAATTTGTTGCTCACTTAACTCTTGATTAGCTTGTTGATTTTTTTTGATACCTAAACGAAGATTTTTTAAACTATCAACAGCCTCTTTATAGCCTCTAATTTCGTACTTAATTCCCAGAGTTCGAGTAGCCATAATTAATTAAGTCAAAAGTCAAAAGTCAAAAGTCACCCACCCCTAACCCCTCCGAGGAGGGGAAGTTAAAAGTCAGAGCGAAATTTTTCTACAATTGTTTTTACATCATTCCCCTTAGCCCAAGCAGCTAATCTCAAATCACTAATGCTATTAGCACGTCTTTCTTTTTCAATTTGCTGTGCAGCTTTTAAAAATAATTGAATCTGACCAAAACTATAACCTTGAATATCTTGCCAACTATGCCCAGCAGCAATTAATTGGCTGATGAGGTAACCCCAGTCTTTGGCTTTTCCTTTTGATTTGTTGAAACTTTTTGGGTTTTTAGTAGTGGGATTTTCTTCGCATTCTGAGCGAAAAAATCCATATTCACCTCAATAGCTGCTGCTAAAAGTGCTCCCACTTCTCCCCAGTGAAATTGATTCAAATCCACTTCTCCTCGACAGCAAAACCCGATCATTTTGGCAATATTATCTCCCAACTGGCTATCTTGGGTGTTCATGATGTTTTGGACTATGGAGCCGATTTCATCAAAATTTTCATCAAGTAATTGCAGCTTTATCTTTCTCTTTTTTTCATCGATATCGCTGTTATATATGGCTTCAACTTTATTTTTATAATCTCGATCTACTTTTCGATAACATTCATAATATTTATTGATAATGGCAATAGCATCATTAAAATATTGAAAGCCAAAAGGATATAAAGTAATTTCTCGTTTATCCCCTTCCTCTTCTTGGAAAGTAACAACTTTTTTCTTGGTTAATATACTTAATTCACTCATATTTCTTAGCTATTTCTTCAGCTTTGCCGTAAAAATTAATTCTTTGTTTAGTGTTAACTGTTGACTGAATCTTATAAATAGGAACTACCCCAGAGCTGGATCGATAAAGAACCACATGACCGTCACTGACAGGCACAATCGATAAGTTTCTCCCGTAACGAGTTTGCAAGATATTCCAGTAACCAGGACTAATCCGCTTGAATCCTCGCTTTTTTCCTTCTGGCAACAAGATCCAAAGGTTAGGATTGCCCCTGATCTGTTTGGTCTCAGCATGAGCTGACAGAATCGGAGACAACCGCACATAAGAACCATTTTTAAAATGATGAACTTTGACCCCACGCTGAAAAGCCAGACTGGGATTGGCAAACTTTTGCTTAATTTGCCGTGCGATATCCGCTGCCAGTTCCCGTGCTGCTTGGTGAGTAGCTTCACGAGACTCTAGGCTCATCTCACGCAATTCCCGATCAAAAAAACGGTCAACCTCTGACATTAAAGTACTTACTTTTGACTTCCCCTCCTCGGAGGGGTTAGGGGTGGGTGACTTTTGACTTTTGACTTTTGACTTATTGTTTGACTCGAATCCTCATAAATCCACCGTACAAGGAATTATCAGCGTAAGCCCGATCATAGACAGCTGTTCCGTTTAAATTGTATTCGGCAAACTCTTCATTGATTAAATCCATCATTTCCGAAGGCTCAAATCGAGCCTTGTAAATCTCAATCACTACTGGCTTATTGTCGCTACCGCGATTCAAGCCGTCAAAACGCAGCCAGCGATAGGTATTGAGTTTGGTAAAAGCCGTCGTAATTCTTTCGGCTGCTGCTTGATAATTAGCTCTTAAAATTGTGCCATTGCTAAAACCAGCATCCTCAGAAAAAGATATTAATCCAGTATTGAGATCGACGCTATAATCAGTTTCTTTGAGCTTAACACCACTTGTCTGAGTTAAATAACTAAAAGAAGTAGGCATTCGCTTTAAAGGAACTTTTTTCCCTAAATAGCCAACGATCTCCTCGGCGGTAACCGAAGCTGCTGCCAGTTTTTGACTTTGCCCATGAAGGTAAAGATCTAAATTTTCCGGTTTAAACTCGTCAAAAGTCGCATTAATTTCGACTTTTTGCGCCTTTTCAAAGGTCGCATCCACCATGTTTCTTCCGGTCTGACTTTCCTTATGCTCAACTCGCTCAACGCTGATTTTAGTCTCTAATTTGGAGCAATTGCCCAGATCGATCAAACCGCCTACAGGTTGGCCTAAGCTGTTCCTTTCGGAATAGTTGACCTTTCCTTGACCGGAATAATATTCAGTAATAGTTTCTGATGCCATAATCTATTTATTTATCGAATTTGTATAGAACTTGAATTACTAACTCAATCAGACAGGCTGTTTTGCCCTGAGTTTCCACAAATTTATTTGATTGTTGTAAATGAACAATTCCCTGGGAGATAGTGAGAGATTGCACAGCAGCTATTAAGTCTTTCAAAGCTAGATTTCCCAAATCCGCCGCCGATTTTTTAGCCGTTTCGACCACCAGTGCCTCAATAGTTACATTCAATTGGGCATCGTATTTCTGATTAAGTGGTTGATACTCTTCCAATTCATCTTTGACATTCAGGTGATTTTTCTCGTATTGACTTGGGGTTGCTTGCCAATAAGTAACCTGGTCAAAGGTTGATATCGTTTGTAATTGTCCAAGAATTACTGGAACAATCTCATCCCGTCTACTCATCAGGCAACTCTATCTCCTTCAAAATTAAATCGGTCAATTTTCCATCATCAATAGGTTGAATCTGAATGACTTCGTAAACTTTGCCGTCTAGTTCAACTTTTGACCTATGGTTAACCTTTGCTATTTCTGAAGTTTGGGTTTGAAAAGAAATGGCCCGTCCCTCAGAATTAAATGTATTCATTCCGAAAGCTGGGGCATATTCTTCATCAAAAATCCCCCACACCTCAACCCCATCAATCAAAGCGCGACTAGCAAATTCCCCCTTCGTAAAGATGTCGAGATTCTCTTCAAATTGCATTACTTAGGTTTAGCTGATGACTTTTTCGCAGTTTCTGGTTTTGCTGATTCTGGTTTCACTGATTTTTTCTCCTGTTCTTTCCATTCGTTGAAATCTTGAGCGGCTGTTACTTCAGCAATTTTTGCGGGTGGTTTATCAGCCAATGCCACAGCTTTATCATGCAATTTTGCCTGATCTTTAGTTAGATAAACCAATTCCCCAGGTTTTGCAGTTTTACCCCTATGTATAACTTGTAGTCCTTCTTCCTGTACTTGATACCAGTCTTTCATAATTAATTAATTTGGTTGTTATTGTTCTATTTGCCTTCAGCCTTACTTACTACTAGATTCAGTGCGAGCTTGATATTGATCCTCAGTTTCGAGTACCAGCTTATGAGCTTCGTACTCGTCCTCACTGAGTTCTAATTGTTCCCCTGGCATATAAGTTTTCGAGCCAGACATCCGACAAACAAGACCATCACGCACGCGATAGAGTTTTTTAGTTGGTGATTTAGTTTTTGTAGTAGCCATTTAATGAGTAATAAGTAATGAGTAATGAGTAATGAGTAAAAGAAAACTTCTGCTCTCCTCTGCTTAGAACTAGGCTGCATCAGATAAAGGAGTAGAAACGTCGGTAGCAGCCGAAAAGCACTCAGGATGACGAATCCCAATATCGCATGTATGCAAAATTCTGATCTGAATTCCCCCAGATAGATATTGACTGCCATAGGGATTGGCCAGAATTTCCGTGTTGCCCCATTCGGCAAAGAATAGCTCAGAGAACTTACCAAAGATTAAAGCCGATAAATTAGTGCCAGTTCCTTTCGTAAGATTTCCAGGAACTTGGTTAGAACAGTAATAAGGATAACCGTTAACTAATCATTCACCTGGAGCATTCGGACGATCAACCCAGATAGTTTGACCACTTGTGCCTGAGAATTTCTCTGTAGATTTGAGCTCGCCCCTGGTTCTGGCATTTCCTAACCAGCCCATTGAACCGACATCAGCATTAGCAGTCGCAATCTTAGTTTCGTATTGAACCGCTCGGGGCCAATTAAGAGGCGCACCGTTTGCTCCGTTAGTAATGGCATTAACCCCAGGAGTATTGAGGATTCCTAGAGGCTCATCATTAGTTCCCGTGCCAGAAATCGCCGCGCGATCTATACCTAGAGCGATATTGGTTGCTAGCTCACGGCGCATAAATTGTTCGATATCCATCGAAGCTTGTAATAGCATCAGACGTGTTGTGACCATCCAAGCCCCAAGGGTTTTCGGTCTAATTTTTAATAAGCCAAAAGTCGCTTCAATTTGTCCGGGATCTGCACCTTCGGCCACCCAATAGGTGTTAGTCCCGTCAATGCTACCAGTTAATTGCTTGGGAATATCTAGATTACCGACCAAACCCGTAAGAGTTTGTGCCCCCGCTTGTAAAATTATCGCGGCATTGCGCAAAATCTCAATAAATCTGGTATCGTCTAAGGCAGTTTCGACTAGATTTCCCCCAGCGAGCGCATCTCCTACTTGAAAATCCCTCTGGTAGATATTCAATAAAGTATTTCGTATCGCAGCCGATCGCATCAATTGCTTGTAGCCATCATTGGCTTCACGTTGATTGACGATCAAGTCAAAGAAGGGAATCTTGATATTGTTGGTGTTGCGAATCCCTGTGAGTTTTTCATTGCGTTTACATAAAGCGTCGTGAACTTCTTTCTCTAATCCCGCCCCTGTCCAGTCTTTAGTTAAAGCAGCTAGGATTGCTTTACAGACGCTATAAGTTCTTTGTTCTTTGTTGCTTAAACCCAAAGGATCGGTAGTTTTAGCTAGCGGTTGTTGAATCCCGACTACCCGATCTAAAACTAGGGATCTTGTAGCCTCAATTGTTAAACCCTCATTAATTGCTTTTTCAATAAGTTCCTGACATTTATATTTTTTATATTTGTCTCCCAACGCATACAAATTAGCAACGCGATCGCGTTCTTGTTGTCTGATGTCGGTTTCGTTGATTTCAATAGTATCTGCCATAGTATTTTCTTCTCTAACTGGTAAATCTCTTTCATTGAGTGGAATACTCGCGCGTTCCTTAGGCGAGGAAACCTCGCCAGGGTCGCTCGTCTCTTCCACTTTTTGGTCTTGAGGTGGCAGATCTGCCACTGGAGAATTATCGTAACTTCGACCTATGCCAACAGTAGGATCGGCAGGATTAGTTACAATACTAAATTCGTGTGGAGTCCATTTAGTAGCTCGATAAGTATTGGCATCGTTTTGCGATTTTTTCTCTAAAACTAGCTCGTCTACCATGTAGCCAATACTGACATTTCTCAGAATACCTGCGTTAATATCAGTAACAATTTTGGTCGCTAGTTCATTGGACGAAAAGCGACATTTACAATAAAGCTTTTTGTCTTCAATCCATGCTCTTTCAACGACTGCAATATAGTCATCCCGATTATGGTTATAGAGGACATTGGCTCCGTCATTAAATCTTGC
>JAAUYH010032821.1_pt1 | contig 14544 bp, 11 predicted proteins | sample 7278061 | NCBI WGS metagenome assembly JAAUYH01 (sample SAMN14350203, study PRJNA611818) | marine sediment metagenome | isolation source: surface marine sediment (0.6m) | place: French Polynesia: Moorea | collected 2018-08
ATCTCACGACGGAAGAGCTCTTCCACAACACCGAGCGAGTGTACACGAAGTTCCTTGATCTTCTGACCGTGAGCACGATCGGCATGATTCAGTGCCTTCCTGAGTTCAGCCCTTAGATTGATTGCGGCACGCATATCTTCGACTTCTCTAACGTGCTTAGAAATATCATCATTTAAGTTGTGGATACGTGTTCCAGTGTTTCAAGTACCTTCAACAGTGTCGTACTCGAAGTCCTTAGGGATCGTACGGTTCAGCACACGCTTCATTCTCCGCCGTATCGCATAAAAGTCGCGTGCACGGTCATAGAAGAGTGTGAGAGTGGTCGCTCTTGTACAATTGGTGACAGTAACCTATCCCGTATTTCCTGGTTTTGCCGGATTTCGAAATTCCCTATTTCTCACTATTCATTACGGTACGGCGTATCCGTTTGGACCAAATCGCATACTCAACACTCGAAAAAATTACTGACAAATCTTTTGTTTGTAGTACAAATGTCGGAATTGTTAATGACTAATTATCTCACTAATTAATTAGAAGATAATTTAGCATGATTCAGAACAGTTACGTTAGAACTTAACGTTTTATTGATTTGTCACTATTTAGCCGTCGTTGCGATGAAATAAAAAAAACAAGTCGAATGCTGTAGCTCTTCGGAAGCTACAACAGTATGACGCGAAGTCGCGAGGGCCGTGGTCGGGAGAGGTAATATTCTGACGACTCTTAACGTGTATCCACTTACACTGTGCACTACTTTCGCTTCGGTGAGTGTTGCTGTTTACACCATGGCATGTAGAAGATCGAACTACAAGCGCCTAATCACAGCCCAACGAGGACTCTGGGCCTTGTCGGTATTAGAAAGAGTGCTGAACCCAGAACTCCTACAGAATGATGCTAAATTAGCTTCGGCCCCATTTACTGCCACTAAATTACTATCTCCGGTGTTGATATATTGAATAAAATGTCCGACCCTATGAAATTCACCGCTATGTTCGGAGTTTGCCTATTTTTGAATGGCAGACTCTTTTTCAGAACTACCATTTCTCTCAATATTATGCATATTGTTCTGCATAATCACTCCATATGGACACAATATATGATTACTTGCTAGACTCGGACATGGGATATTTTTCACATCCTCAGAAAAATGTCTTCTCATCCTGTCTTTCCTCCTGATAAAAACAATTGTACCGGACATATTGAACGCAGACGAAAAAATCGATGTTTGTACACCTGCTAAATTATTATTTTCCTTCGCACTATATGTTAGTTTGATTGGTTTCAAAGTTTCTCTGCATCTGTTGAACTGCTGTTCGAATATACATTATCAGCAGATCAGAGAACCAGATTCTGTTCGAATCGTACCCCCCAGACAAATATTAGCCTATCCATGTAATAAATTTGCTGATGACGAAGAGAGAAACGGTTGTAATATCAGATGATGCGGCAGAAACAAAGCAGGTGACTATTGTCGAAAGAAGAAAATGAGCACGGCGAATGCAATTAGCAGAATACAAAAGATAAGGCAAATAGGAAATGAACGGAATTGGGCGGTTCGAGCGACACATGAATAAGTCTATTCTTCTACAATATATCTTTGGTGGTATTGATGTACACCGTAATCAGCTGCGCTATATCCATCTCATTTGCCGCCTACTAGAGACTTTTTAAGCTTAGTCATCGATATTTAGCGTTGCGGCAAGCCAGTCTCCCTACTAAATGAATTAAATTACTTGTACTATTTTATACCTTTAAACAATCAATTTCTTATGTAGGCCCTTACTGAATACCTTCTGTCATTTTTATAGACTTCACTGTTCTCTTTTACCATTACTCTGATTTATGTCTCAAAGTCACCATTTTATGCTTACATGTATTGGATCTTGCTCGAAGTGCAAATCTGAATACATGTCTATAATGGCTGCTTAGTTAATAGTCTTCATCTTTGCCTCTCGAGCATCCCCTTCGCATAGCAGCTAAAACTACGGGGACTCTAAACATGATCCGAAGAGAAGCGAAATCAAAAAGACGGCGAGAGTCTTTTATGCAGAATACAAGCGAGACATTCAATATTCCATTACTAGACAATACTGTGATGGGCAAAACGTTGGACTAGAAGTAAACTAAATTATGAGCATTCTCAAAATCGCGAAATCCTAACCTGAAGGATATCAGTGACCAACCATGAGCAAACTTCAAGATTATTTTTGATTCCTCCGCCATTTTAGCAAGTTTAAACAACTTTACTATATTAATTATACTGAACTAATATTTGAAAATGCTAGCAGATGGCGTAGAAAGCTCTGAAACTTAGTACCTTAGGCTAATTTTCTACGATATTTCTTACAAAACGCCAACTAGCTATGCTATATACAAGTAAGCTCAATATTACGTACAACGCGTGCAAGAATCGTAATTAATGAATTGAAATATTATGAAGCTATTTTTTTGTTTCGCACTGTCGGAAATTCGAAACTGTTGTCCTGTATGGGTACTAGACAAGTAGTTCTAAAACAATATGTCATTGAACCTAATTTGATTTTTCATATTTATACTCATTATTTACCGCAGTACGGAAAATTGATAAATGTAAAAGTTTCTGTCGAAGAAAGTATAGCCTCCTGATTTGTTGAAAGGCAAACACCCGAGTAACATATTTGATACTTTAACTCTTAAGCGCCGTGCGGTTCTTGGTAATGTTCCTTCTATCTTTCATCATATACACCTCACCATACTGCTTTCCTGCTCTCGGCATTTTCATTTGTTCTAAAAACTAACGATAGTCGAAACGGATTCCTTAATTCAGAAGATGCAACCTTCATATTCATGATTTCTCCTAGAATTAAGTTGAGAAAGAAACGCTAGTCGGGAGAAATAGTCAATCCCCGTTATTGCAGATTTGATATTTCGTTCTTTCGAACAAACTGTCTGCGTAGTTGAAAATGATTTTCAGTAACCCGCATCCAGCAACCAATTTATTTTTTTCTAGTTAGGAACAGTAATTTTCCATCTCAATAGCACTCGACTGTAGTTTGTGTTCAGAACTAGCGGCTGACCTAAATTTAAATGAGTTCTACATTCTACATCAATGCTGAGAAAATATTCCTCGGTGTCATTCCCTCCACAGGTGACTATTGTGTCAACCAATTCATGAACAAACTCTCCACATTTACTCGCATTCCGCTACGTGTTCTATTCTTACTCTACCTTTATACACTAGAAGACATGTTGCATTTCAGCGGATTATTGTCGCGCTATTCAAGTTAAAGGTATCCGCGAGGCGGCCAAAGGGCAATTCTATGTGCGCACAGCCGCCATTCGTGCGGTGCGATGTATGTATGCCGCTCTGAAGTCGTCGAGTCCGCCTTTCATCAAGAAGACTAGAGGCACGACTGAAGACGACGATACACGAGAGATTGATACGTTCCGCGTTCTGATGATAGAATTGTACTAGACTGTGAGGACAGACAAGCACCGTCAGGATTACTCCACCTTCTCAGAGCACATTTTCGCACAGGACAGTATGAATGAAGGGCGGACAACGGCTGATTAAAGGTTTCTGCATCATAAGGTTCAACGGACAATCCGAAGAACACGTAAACTCGAAAAAACGACTACATGTGGAATCGGCTTGCTGTTAAAAAATACTGTATCTCGAACCCCCAACTTCCTCTCTCCCTCGTTGGTCATAATAGCTATGATCTAAATGTGGATGGCTGAAGCAGGGAGACAGTTGAAGGACAACTCCCATGATTTGGCATTGAAAAGTACGTTTAATCTTGATCCGCGATTGGTTTTTTCGTCATCTTTAGCTGTGTTGAGAAGCAGTTTTGGAGGAGATAACCAAGCCTAAGCAAAGACTCGGTATGCGAAATCAATTTGATTGGATGAGAGGCCGACCGCGTAGGTGTACTGTAAGGTGCGTGAGGGGAAAAAGCCAAGCAAAACAGTTTTTCGATCTTGCTTTGGCTGTCCCCTTCTACAATTTTGTTATAGCTTGCACCGTTGATAGACTCGATGCATGCCGAAAACAATCATTTGTGGCTTTGAATTCCATTTTTGTGCTCAAGAATCGTAACATTCAGAAATGAATAGCACTAAAGCGTCAGCAGTTCCTATGAATTAAGAAAGAAGTCCGATTCGCTCTTTTTACAAACTAGGGCCATTCAAGTTTACTTGAGGTCAGAATAGAACGCTAAACGGAATCAAGCAGTCCAGGAGTACAGTTTGTTGTGTCCCGAATGATAACTTTCGGAAGCTTAGTCAGCAATCAGCTCGATTATGAGTTTACCTTCCACGCATGTACAGCAACACGCACTATGACGTTGTTGCTGAAGTGTGACCGTTTTCACAAGTTTGATCGTCCACACAGATGCTGACTGCATTCCGAGTGGAACCGAGTATTTCGACGCTGCGGTACAGTGCAAGACAAGCTATTGATTCATAGCAAACTACTTCAATATTAATGGTGTCGAGAACCAACCAATTTAACCGAAGAGTTGCTGATGCAGAAGGAAAGCGTCAAATATCGAGTAATTTGAAAGGAAGCCGAGAGAACATTTGTCACACATTGCGGTTACGACAGCTGGGCATGCTGTCATACCTGATCAAGACAGGATGGAACAACCAATGTGTACAGTATTTCGTTGTGGATTCGTAATAGGACCGAGGTGCCAAAGAATGAATGAGTCCGCATTTTTTGCCTAATACTGTACAGTACAGTACTTGCAGTGCTAGCCATTTGTGACGTCAAGTTAGTTATTCGGTCCCGTCGTTTCGACACAGCGTTTCAAAATCTGATGATCAATATGAAATGCAAAAGCACATGGGTATTTACAAATCTGTGCTTTTACTCGTTCAGTGCTGAAGAAAACGATACTTCTGGGCGGTTTATGGTTGGTCTTATTCTAATTTTATTACTAGTAGACGCAATCCGAACTCTTACTTTCGAGTCGTGACGGTCTAGCGTTTCCTTTTTTCCTTTATAGTTCTTACTGGTCTTGAAGTCTTGAAAACACTCCCGAGTTTGCCTATTATAGAACGAATCTCAAACCTAGCAGATCGTAGATAATTGGATGTCGTGAAAGACACGTGAACTGTGTTAATCCTATTCGGTGATTGAACGTGTTGTCGAGAACGTAATTCTCAGAACAATTCAACTCCCACCTTCGTTCCGATCATTGGACCATTGAACCCATAATGCGGAAGGAGAGACGTTGTTATCGAGTGCTCAAGAGGAATAAACCCTTCCTCCGAATCTCACAGCTGAGGCGTGGTTTCCTTTCCTGCGTTCATCGATAGATCAGGCTCAGTGCTCTTTTTTTGTTCTTTGGACAAATAAGAAGCAGCGCATTTTCGTTGTCAGTGAACAGTATTTTTTCTCGAAGTATTTATCATACAGTCATTGAGTATATTTGGTTTTTGATGCAGTATCGATTTACGCTCGTTCGATTGCTTGCTAGTGCTGCAGCCAAGTCATGTAAGTCATGTCCGAGTAGTCTGTCACGGTTTGTTTGCAACGAACAACAATTTGTCCTTGCCATCGAAATGTCTAATTTCGCAAGAGTGTGCGAGAAAAAGAATAACGGTATGTTGAGTTTCAGCAACTGTACACAACGAGAAACCAATAGAGAGCACCACGTTCCTTCTACAATATTCCTCATACAGTTTGTATAGAAAGTTTTCCACAACTCAGCACGGAACCGTGACAAACTCGAACGAGATTCTTGAGTGTTGTGACGCAGATTCCAAAGAAATGGCGGTTTATATGATTCTTTCCCAATCATTCAGTAGGGTGTAAGGTAGAGACTTTATTTCACTAATAATTGTGACGGACACGATTCTGCAGCGACTGAGTGCCATCTATCTGTTGTGGTTTCTCGATGTGTGACACACTTCCCATTGTTGAGACTTTTACAGTACAGTACTAATAAGACTCCTGCATTCTAGTTGGAATGAAGGGTATGGTGCGCGTTTGTCTCCCCCATGCTTCTTCGAAACTAGTTGTTGACGTGTCTTCACACTCAATAACGAAAGGGGGAGCTCATGAAAGCTGGTTTAAATCAGTCTCATTTCTGTTGCATTCGTCGACTGCGCTTCTTCACAACCCCCGCGATCGCCCTTCTTTCAGAAACACACCATGTCAAGCGGAACAGCAGATTCGATGAGGAAAATGAACCTGGATTACCTGCTAAATCCGCCTCAATCACAGTCGTCAAGGGGTACCAAAAGTACAGTTTACAAGTGCCCTAAATGTTCCCAAGCGTACTCTCAATTGGGTAACTTGAACAAGCACGTAAGTTAAAGCATTTGTTAAGTTCGCAAAAGAAAGCTAACAATGGTTGTAGATTAGAGCAAAGCATGAACAGCAAAAGCCTCACAAATGCCCTATTTGCAGCGCGGCGTTCCCTTTTTCCGATGGATTGCGGCGTCATACGAAGCTTGTTCATTCTGTGAGTTTGCTCGCTCTATCAGTCGTTTGAATCCAATTCTGACCTAATGTTACTCAACAGGGAACAAGACAATACCGATGTCCAGGGTGCAATGCGTCTTACAAGCAACGCAGCCATCTGGCTCAACACATTAATAGCGTGCATCAGCCTAAATAAAACAGATACACGTCTTCCTCACTCCTCTTCGTAGTGCAGAATGCATAAAATAAGTAAATCTAGTTTCGGGCAATGTGAACGAATGCCTAATCTTGTAACCTTCAACTACGCTACTTTGGACTGGATCGAAATGTGGACGGGAATACTGTCTAAGGTGCTTGTTGCTGAACACCAGCACAGAGCATACATGATAGTAGGTTACTGATCGAAGCTAATTGGGTGTTGTAAAGACACGCCCTTGGTAAGAACCATTCCGTTCCGCAGAGAGTACCCTGTCCAGTCGATAATGAGTGCTTTGGTTTCATTACTGTGGCTGATCCGAGGGCGCATACCCAGCTGATGGGTAATATTTGATTTAGAACTCAGTTCTCTCTCTAATCGTCATCCACTCCAATTCCGACGACGGCAATATTCCACATCGAACCGTACGCATTCGTGCATTCCAGCCATCATACAGTACTGTACTAAGTTGATCGTGATATTTCTGAATAAACACTGCGGTTTCAATAGTACAGTACAGTACAGTAAAGTGGAAGGAATCGAACCGTGACAGGGTAAATGCGTCTACAGTACAGTATTCGTTGTCCATCAGGAAGAGAGCGGGGGTGAACGTTGGTTTTAGTTACGATTTCCATCTTTTGTCACGAATGAGGCTTGAGCGATGCTTCAGTAAGGGGATTTGTTTTACCGTCATTGAATGTACGGAGGTATACCATCGATTATACCTGCTCAACACGTTCATTAATCTCGGCTCAACCTTGTTGAACGAAAAATTCACGACTTGTTCAAATGCCTAGCCTAACCCAGCTGAAGTTTGTTGGCACATTTTTGAATTTAAAGCAGAGTTTTACAGCGTTACGCTGCCCGTAGAGCGGAAGTAGGCAAGAAATATCATCGAAAAGTAGTGGAAAAGAGTGCCCGCTACTTGTTAACACTAAGAGGTGGGAAAGTTTGATCGAATGAAACAGGTTCATCAAGTTGAGCGGTACAGTACAGTACAGTATACCGTACAGCACAAAGCCGTACAGTACGTACAGTGGGGTTTGGACTCACATCGATGGCCAACCATGGGGCTTAACGGAGCCAAACAAGATACTCGGGGGGTCTAACAATGAGTCGATGAAAATCATATTTTACAGTACTGTACAGCACTGTACGGTACGACGGAGTAAGTGTACAGTGCAACAGCGAAACTGTGTCCGATCGTTTTTGCGCGTGCTATTCAAAGAAGGATCGTGAAAAGCGTAGATACGGGGAGGGTTTTAGAGTTAAAAAACCCGCGTGCCCTGAGTCAGCAAGAGGGATTGCGCTAATTCATGTCGCAGTCATCACTGTACTGTATCTACCCTCTGTTGGCTGTTTCATACTCAGAAATTTCTTGCTTCTTCAACGTGTTAATGAAAACAGGGCAGGACATGGCGACGATTGCATTCATGCTGTACACAGACAATGCCTAGAAATTTTGAGGAAAAGCCCATCGACCTTGCACTCGTGCCCAACTAATTACGATAAAAATTCGGAAGTGTTGTGTAGGATTCTTGAACAACACAAGTACAGTGCAGTGCAGTAGCGCATAAACTAATTCAGGCACAACTCATGTGAATGGTTTATATAAATATATTTACTGTAGTCCAAGCAGTACAGTGTGTCACACACTTAGCAAAATTCGCCCATCCATTACAGTAGCTTGACTGCACAGTAAAGTAAATTTGGCTCTGGCTCCATAAATTCGGTCTACCTGAGGCGAGGGTTGATAACTATGCAGTGTACAGTACAGTAAATTTACTACATAATATTAGCATCGAGTAACGGCTTGGTTTGAGTCGCGAGTAATTTACTGTACAGTACAGTACTCGAATAATATGACCGAAGCTTGTTAAGCCAACCAATAACGAGATGTGTACGAATTTTTTCATTTTTCTACTGTATACAGGACCATGTGCTGTCAACTTGGGCACCAACAAAACGTTCTATAAACACTCAGCAGGCTGTACATATTGTACTGCAATCGAAATTCGTTATAGAAGCCTAGACCAGATTCAGTCACATTTTCGACGGCAAATACAGGACTGTACTATACTGTACAGTAGTGTCCGATGAGGGCTAACAATTGTGTCACTCGAATTCGTCACCGAGTCCTCCAACTTTTAGGGTCAGTTTTCTGTCGCACTGCATGAATGCCACCTTCAACTGTTTCAGATACTACGAGTTGCTCTACGACTGACTTCTACTTCGACTAATTTGCAAGTTACAACATACCTTTCCTAATCTCCTGTCGCTATGTTCCCATTTAGAATGTGATTCCTTGTCTGTAATGTTCTAAAATCACGGTCGAAAAACTGCAGTGTAACGTACGAGAAGGCAAGGAGGATGCGAAGGCCAAGGGCCAAAACCAGATCTACCTTGATAGCACGACGAGTGCAGACCCACGCAAGTACTTTTGTAAACGTCGTATTTACAAGACATACTAACGCAGACCGAAAATAATGGTTCCAGCGAAATCTGATAAGTTGAGCTAGACGTACGCGACTTCGCCGTACACAAAAGGAATCCGCATTTGCTGGGAAACAACAAGGGGGAGGTGTCTGATTGTTGGTTTATTTTCGTTAAGAACGGAGAGGGATATTGGTTCCTAAGCCCACCTTAATCTCATCTACTGAAATAATATACTGCATTTTACTGCTTTGGAAGAAGGCATCTAGATCTAGATTACATCAAATTATCTTGCTTCTTGCACAAAGGTATTTAACTACTTGTATTTGTTTTTAACCGATCCATCACAATCATTGTCATCTTTCTTTACTCAAGACTGTTGTATCTTCTGTTCTACTGTGTATTTGGATCGACCTGGTCCCTTTTTATAATATAATACTTTCGTGTATCAGCAAAAGATATCGAAGAAGATCAGACCCGTTCAACTTGTTTTTGGTCAGGCCGATTATAGCAGTGCTTGAATTTCGTAGCGTGACACAATGGAATTCTAACGCCTCGCAACAAAGATCTATGAGGGATAAGGATGTAAAGGAATCAGTTGTGAAACTGAATCAAGGTCAATGAGCTACAACGATTTCCATCCTTTTTCAACTATACAAAGATAGCTGAAGAAATGGATTACCTTATTCCTGCACAATTATCTCTTTTTCTATCTATATTGACTACTGTGTAAGGGATTATTTTATCTTCTGCTCTTATACATAGTACGAATCCTATGACAGATTGTTCTAAAAGACTTCAGTGCTTGTTCAGAATTTTGTGATACTGATTAAGGAAATTCATTACATGTCGAAAATGTAAGCAAAGTTCAGTTAAATCGGGACCAAAATAGTAACATAGTACGATAAACTAACTATTTTATTTTCCTTGATGTAAAGTAGAGAATAGATAAATTTTGAAGCCGCTGGATTTCATGACTTGATTTACCATTGAGTTCGAATGTAAACTGGTTCATAGAGTCAGAAACGAGACTCGGCTGTTGCCGAAATCAAAATTGTATGGAACTGATTCTGGCTCAAACACTTAAGAACCAAAACTAGTTCGTAAAAAATTTTGGGTTCTAGTGGCAACCATTGGAAATTCTCATTTTCTATTTGACGAATTCAGAAAAAGGTATCATTAAATGATGAATCAAGCGACAGAGTAAATATATTAAAGCCATCAGGAGAAGTAATCTTCGCAACAAATTTTTGAAACCCTGATCTCGGATGTATTTTTATACACCGAATAATATTTCCTACAGCTCAAAGCATAGTTTAGGATCTATTCTATTCAAATCTAGACAACTACTCGATTTATATAAAAATAATAGCAGCTTGTGCCTCCTGTTACACTCTTTCACTACTTTTAAGAGCTTATGATTTTCAGCTATTGTATAAGTCAAAAGGATTGTACTACTTTATTTGGTACGAATTTTATCAACAACAGGCATGAAACGAATTATTGAATAGAAAAGAATTGGAATATATGAGTATTTTCCAAATGCTATGCCATAAAGCAGGATAGTATTCCTTCATGTTCGTTGACGACTAAATTCAGATTTGTATAATTCTCGAGCAAGATTCCATTAGTAAGGACATTTCAAAAACAGATTGTGAGGCGTGAAGCCTAAGTCGACCGATTTTCCTTGGCTTACAATGGTGAATCAATTAATTTGATACCTTCGAATGTTCTGTCTCATTCAATTAGAGCTTTTTGGCTATGGTTTCTTACATAAAAACAGTTCCCCCATTACGAAAATAGCGTTTCCATCCGGTGAGAACAGAACAAGGGGTACATTATTCGTGTTCTAAATTGAGGCTATGTTTAGAGCTGCAGGTTGCATCACATCTGAATACACGCAATACAACATATTTGATTGATCCAGAGAAAATTTTAGTGGAATTACGGCCAAAATTGCCTTTGGCATAGATGAATATCGAATATTGTCGATTAACAATTAATTTAGTCTACTTCATTTAGATTTAGTTTGACTAACATTTTACCTGTCATTACTAGAATTGACAGCCCGTCTTTGTTCCATAATTAACCGTCGACGCGAAGAAATTAAAAACAAATCGTATTTGGAACATTGCTCAAACAGATATACCAGCTGGACGCGGAGGCTCAGGGGCGGTAGCCGGAGCTAGTTCGATTCGCACTACTACCAACAACTATGACTCAGCTTTGCTGTCTATATCGCCTCGGCGTAACTAAATCGTCCTACAACTACGTCCCAGCCACAGCCAGGGAGGAGCTTGGGATCCTGTCGTGTCTATAGGAGTGGCGAACCCCGAAACAACAACAATCCGGATTTGTTTTCGAGTTACAGAAGCCTGCGATCTAGCCGATGGGAGACAACGGTGAAAATACGAGCAAAAATGCTCAAAGTGGGAGAGAGCCTTCGAAGAGCAACACCGCGGCGTTTCAAGGAGCTCAAGTCGCGGAAAAATCCCGGATCCAGAAGATGCTACGCTTTCTCTCACCTACGGATGATCTGGACTGCAAAGTGACCAAAGTTAAGCAGAACATATTACTGGAACCACCTTCACAAGACCCGACTGGATTTCAATTAACAGATGTAGCGGACATAATTCATGGCTTCCACCAGTTGACCAGTTACTAGAAACAAACTTCTTCGGACGCGCTACGCTCCCCTTCCGCCTCTTTCGACGCTCGTCAGATTTGAACTGGGTGAACCCAATTACGGAAGAAGACATGGACGCAATCCTATTATCTGAATACCTGAAAAAAGACAGTATGATGAGTGAACAAAGCTATTACTGTTACTTGTAGGTGCCGCGGGAACCAGAGTTTCGAACGTCTTCTCCGAACACCTCAAAGGCGACACGAACAATGCCAACCTAGCTGACAACCAATTCAAAAGAAACTCACTGAGTAGCCTCTGATTTCGGGATACGCCACACGTCGTTACTCTCCCCAGAAACGTTTACGACAGAGACAAGGTTAGGCAAGACACTAGTGCCGCGGCGCGTGCCTCAGGCAACATCACGGATCGGATTAAGAAAAATTTCACATCCCGCTCGATGCAACGCGGCGCCGAGGCGCAAGCGGTAAAATCTCACGACCCACCAGGGCTACACGGACGCAAATTAACAAGCTTTCAATCAACAACACAGATGATGTCAGACAACGGATATATACAGAGGAGAAGGGCCCGGGCAGTGGAATCTTACTTCCGAGACTCAAAGTTCTCTGGTGCACCTGAACAATCTATAGACAATCTTGTGCGGGATTTAGAAATCTGTTTCGTCCAGCAGTGTTTAGACCCGCACCAGATGTCGCTGTTTTTCGTGAACGCCTTGGACAATCCTACGCGATATTTTTTCTTGACCCAGTCCTCGACCCGAATGAGCTTTGCACAGATCGCTTCAATAATGCGTCGACACTACAACTCGGACACTAGGCAACTCCACTAGCAATCCGAGGGTGACGGGTTGGAATTGCCATCGTTTAAACAAAAACATCAAATCAAAAACATATCAACGGGATTGACAACATTAATGAACCAAATTAACGCACTCGCTCCCCAACCTCCCCTCGGTTTGGTGACGATGCACATTAGACAAGATATTTACGACGCGCAGTCATGTGCTACGAATGGGCTTAACAACCGATTTTACAGTTGATATACTCCCGCTACAACTTTTATCAGTTATAACTGCTTTGAACAGAAGTCTAGAGCTCAGAGATGTAACATCCAGAGCGTGGACTCCTGAAGTGAACTACGGGCAGTACGTCACGAATCCGCGCGATATTGATCATCTCAACAACCGCCTCGGCGGTAAAAGAACTTGGTCGCCGCGGCGTAGTGGTTCCAAATATCGCTACCCGAGCCGTTCATGCTCGCCCCACAGAGGTGAGACTTGAAGCGACCCTCACAGCCCGATGGTAATGAACAGGAGCCCCAGTTCAAGTTTTCCATGAGGTCGGAACCCGAATCTGGAGCTTGAAAGGTTCTGTTTAGGGTGTGGATCTCTGGACCACATACTTAGTGACAGGAAGCGCACAACAACCATTGAGGCTCTAAGGACAAGTGTGGAGACCACACGAATTGTAACCGCCAAGACCTCGAGCTCTTTGCTGAACAGTTTATGACACTCATCTCAAGATCTGATACACAACAGACATCTGGTGTGGATAACTTTCAACAAGAGTACACGCCACGGCGCAACACTTCTTTTCCGCCAAATTTCCAGTTCGAGGAGTCCTTATACGTCGCGAAGGAAGCAGAGACCTTCGAAGCTCACATCACTGCGGGCTTCTCCTAGGATACTTACCGCAGATGCTACGCAATTTTCCCAGATAACGCCATACGATCCTTAGATTGTTCACACATTAACGTTCCCACCAGGTCTTTTAGACTGACTTTCCGATGTTTGTGTTCACATGGGTGCACCAAGGTCTGTAAAAGGCCAACATCAGCTCAAAACTGTTCTTAAATATCTGGGCAAGAACTCTATACCTAGGATTCAGTCCTTGCACTCATTCCGCTTTGGAGACACGACGGTGAGATCTATAGGCACGTTTGAATTTGCCGTCAAGGTGCCGCCGCCACGGCGGCATATGTTCCTTCTCATGGACATCGTACCCGTGGGCATTCAAGACCTGTTGGGCCTCGAATTCCTGAATTCCGAACAGTTATACGCGGATAACGTGACAAACCGTCTTGTACACCGACAAATCGTTTCAGTCCCGGGAGCGAATCTGGAATGCGAGAAATGATGGCACGTATCGTTAACTAGGCACAATGGTCACCTGTATGATCGCATGGCCTTGCCACACAGCACACTCTACACTGTAAAGCAGCTGGAGAGGTTTTACAGACAATTCGCATATCTACCTGCAGGAACTTTGTACAACCTTCTCGAAACGGCCGGGTTAAAAGCTGTCAATACTGAAACACTCGAAGACCTTGAAGATATTGTTGTACGGTGCGAACCTTGCCAGCGCATAAGAAATGCGCCGCGGCGCTTTCGAGTCACGATTGGCCAAAAAGAAATTCGATTTAAACGCCGAGGCCTACATCGATATAATATATATTGAGGGCCGTCCCGTGATACATATTGTAGATGCGGCAACTCGCTTCTCAGTGGCCTGAATTCTCCCAAAAAGTGACAACTGACGCAGTTTGGGAGGCACTGGTCTTGTGCTGGTCGAGCGTTTACACTGGACTACCTAATTGTTTCCGGGTAGACGAATGGGCCCAGTTTCGCAAGATATTTGCCGAACTATCAGCCCTGCACGATTAGGAAATCAAGAAGAGCGGAGCCGAATCCCACAGCAGTTTGGGAATTGGTGAGCGGTATCACAAACCACTCCGCGACACGTACCGCAAGCTCTAGTTAGATGACTCTTCCATGCAACGCCAACTGTTACTAGCACTGACTGTGAAGGCCATCAATGATACCCTAGAGCCTGAAGGAATCGTCCCTTCTGCCCTCAG
>JAAUYH010080080.1_pt1 | contig 14541 bp, 11 predicted proteins | sample 7278061 | NCBI WGS metagenome assembly JAAUYH01 (sample SAMN14350203, study PRJNA611818) | marine sediment metagenome | isolation source: surface marine sediment (0.6m) | place: French Polynesia: Moorea | collected 2018-08
AATCGGCACCAATTCCAGTTATATTACACATCTTGACCGCTGTTCCATATTGCATTCTTGGAGCCTTTCAATTTCTTCCCAGTGTTATAAGAATGTATCCGAAATGGCATCGGCTAGCAGGTCGGTTATTGGTTTGTGCTGGTATAATTTCCGCCGTTTCAGGGTTGTGGATGACTCACTATTACTCCTTTCCTGATGATCTTCAGGGCGACCTCCTTTTATTGTGTTCGTATTATCGTTGGATTCGCCATGACCACTTATATTTTGCTAGGACTAGCAGCGGTTTTAAAAAAGCGGATTATACAACATCGGGCTTGGATGATCCGTGCGTATGCATTAGGTCAAGGAGCAGGAACACAAGTATTGATTACGATACCGTGGTTGTTGACTGTTGGAGAGCCAACTGGGCTAACTAGAGACATATTAATGACGATTGCCTGGGTGATCAACATAATCGTAGCGGAGAAGGCAATTAATAACCGAAGTAAGGAGATTCATAGAAACTCCCTTCAATCAAGATCCGTTAGGCTACCTTAGTGGAAGGCTGAAAACTTCCAAAGTTAGCATTATTCCCATCCACTACAATTAACTGGGTTTTTAGGATCTGAATCTTTATCTTGTGTGAGTTCCTCTATGTATTGCTGATTGGCTTTTTCATCAATTACCCACTTTCTCTTTTTTTCATCCCAATAACCTTTGTAAATAGCGTTTTCCCAATAACACGCTGATTTGATTTGAGAAGGAATAAAATTTTCAGCTTCAATGAGGTTGGCAAAATTGAGGTTGGCAAAATTGAGGTTGACACCATTGAGGTTGGCACCATTGAGGTTGGCACCATTGAGGTTGGCATCAAAGAGGGTGGCATGATTGAGATCAGCACGATTGAGGTTAGCACTACTCAGGGTGGCATGATCGAGATCGGTACGATTGAGGGTAGCACTACTCAGGGTGGCATGATCGAGATCGATACGATTGAGGTTAGCATTAAAGAGGTTGGCACCATTAAGGTCGGCACCATTAAGGTTGGCACCATTAAGGTTGGCACCAATGAGGTTGTAAAATTTCAAACTCTTTTTAGCTTTGACTAATCTTTCCAATGCCTCAATTCTTCCAGGACAATATTCTTGACCTTGACAGTTTTGAATTAATGTTTTGTCTGCGTTTAACCATAGCTCTCCAACTATAAAATATCCTGCAATAGCTGTTCCAATTAGAGGAATGACTAAGAATATTCCTAGAAATTTTATTTTTTCTCTTTTTTGATATTTACTATTTTGAGCAACAAATTTGGCAGCTAATTCTGACAAAGGATATTTTTCTTGTTGTTCTTTTTGAAAAGCCTTGGTTTCTTTTAATCTTTTTTTTGACAACAAATAATTTTTCTTTTGTCCTGATGCTTGCCATTCTTTAGCAGCATCTTCAATCTTTTGTTTTTGTCTCAGTAAATCGCGATATTCATCTAACCATTGACGTAGAAGTATCCAATTGTTAATTAAAGCTTCATAGGCTACGCCAATTTCTGCTTGTTGACTAATTGCAGAGTTGGGCTTTATGAGATTTTTAGTAACAATGAGTTTTTCATCAGCCAATTTTTGCACAACCTTATCGATTAATTCTTGGTTATGTTTAGCTATTACTAAATCTTGTTTTAAAATTCTTCTACGAGGGTCTTCTGTTCCTTTCCCTAAGGTAGTTAACGAAAGAAAAATATGTTGAGCGCAATCTTGTTCTTGTTTACTCAAACTCTTATATACATCAGTTGCTCTCTGATTTAATGTTCCTCCAATACCACCCAGTTGAGAATAGGCAGTAAAATTTAACTGATTATCTTTTCTTCTGTGCCAAAGTTCCCTCAAAGTATCTTGTAGTAAGGGGAGACTACCTCCTGAGCCTTCTACATCTTTGATTATAGTTTCAGCCAATCCTGATTCTAAACTTAACTTAACTTTCACAGCAGGTTTGATAATTGCTTGTCTTAATTCCTCTGTTTTCATAGGAGGAATAGTAATTAAGTAATCGTGTATTTTTTGACTTAATCCACTGTATTCGCGTTCTACACATTTGCTAAAGAAGTCGGCACGCATTGCCAAAATCAAGCAGAGTTTATTATCTGTTTGCTCCAAAGCTTCTAAGAGACATTGAAAAAAGGCTTCGCGTTCGGCTAAATCTTGACAAAGAGTAAATGCTTCCTCAAATTGATCGATAACTAAAATCACCCGATTAGTCCTGCTTGCTTGGACTAATTTTCGTAATCCTTGTCCCCCTTTTTGTAGTAAAAATTCGATATCATCTAACTGTTTGGCTCGTTCAGTATCAGATAAATCAGAATCAAGCCAGCAAAAAGCCAGGCTTTGTAGAGGATGTTGACCTGGCAACATAATCTGAATCTTCCAATCCTTTGAACCAGCTAGTTTTTTCCCTAACTTCAATTGGTGTAATAGTCCTGCTCTCAAGATGGATGACTTGCCACTACCAGATGCCCCAAGAATAGCGAGAAAATTATTTTGTCGAACTTGGTCAATAAGCTTATTAGTTAACTTTTCTCTACCATAGAAATATTTAGGGTCTGACTCGTTAAAATCGAAATATTCTAAACCTTTATAGGGACATATATCTTGACTATCCTGTCCTTTGGATGAAGGAATTAAGGGATCTAGAGTCCGAGTTAGATTAATAGGTGAACCAAAGTTATTAGATACTGGTCTTGGGTTTTCATAGCGTAAATTTTCATTGATAAAATCCGTTAAACTAACAGTGGTAATCCATTGTTGAGGACAGTGATTCGGGTCTAATCCTTTTAGAAGAACTTTAGTTACAACGCTGTTGTTACTCTTTAAATCTTTATCAGATGACTCAAATTCCCTAGAAGCAGCAATGAAACAACGAGCTCTAGCTTGTCCTTGTGCACCAGGGTCAGCTTCATTAAAGTTGAGTAATTGCCCACTATGACAACAATCTAACCAAATGATTTGCTGTTTAATAGGACTTTCTTGAAGTAAACGACGTAGCCATTGTAGAGATAGTCCATAAAAACTAAGACTAGGATTAACATTACTACTGGCTAAAAATTCTTCTTGAATAGCTATATCTTCTCTAATTCCATGACCAGAAAAGTAAAACAATGCAGTATCAGGTACTTGTTTTACTTCTGGTTTAAATAGCTTAACCAAAGCTTTTTTCAATTGAGTTAAGCTGAGTTCTTGTGTTTTGGCTACATAAGGCTTTCTTGTAGCTGGGTCAATAGCTTCAGGCAGTCGGCAAACATTAAAATCCCCATACTTTTCTAGGATTTGTGCGATCGCTTCTGCATCGGCAGCAGGAGTATCAAGATTACGTAATCTGTCGTCTTGATATTGATTAATGCCAACAACTAACGCATCTCTACTCATGATTATAAGGCTCTAAAAAAACTTTTATGCTCATCTTTTGATGATGTAGAGCTATTTTTTCTAGTCTTTCTAAATAATACAAAGGCAATTGAGATGAGTATATAATCCCAAGACCAAGTAAATCTTAAAGAATTTCTTAATTTATAGAGAGGTAGAATTTCAGGGGCGATTGCTCCGACACAGCCTATAATGCTGTAATAAATTACCTGAATTTTTAGACACTAATATTTTACCGATTGAGCAAAAGCATCTTGTTTGGATGGAGAAATTCTCCCCATCTTCTTAAGCGGGAGTTGCCACTTTTTCTGGAAGCTTGACCTCATTTTTGAGGGTATTTCCCTGCTCAAAATCAGTAATATTGGCAATTGTTGTAGTAGTAATATCATTCATAGCATTTTCGGTAAAATATGCTTGATGAGAAGTAATTAAAACGTTGGGAAAAGATTGCAGCAGTTGAAAGGTATCATCTTGAATGATGGTGTCAGATAAATCTTTAAAGAAGATATCACTTTCTTGCTCATAGACATCTATACCAAGATGTCCAATTTGACCAGATTTAATGCCTCTAATTACGGCTTTGGTATCAATCAGTGAACCGCGACTGGTGTTAATCAGCATCACCCCTGGTTTCATTTGAGCGATTGTCTGCTCATTGATCAGATTATGGTTATCTTCAGTAAGAGGACAGTGAAGGGAAATAATATCTGAATTAGCTAATAGCCCCGATAATTCTATATAACGAGCATTACCAATTGCCTCAAACTTAGGATTAGGATAAAGATCGTAGCCCAGTATCTGGCATCCAAAACCATTAAGAATCTGGGCTAGTATAATTCCGATTTTTCCTGTCCCGATAATGCCCACCGTGCGACCATATAAGTCAAAACCCATCAGACCATTAATAGAAAAGTTATCATCACGAGTCCGATTGTAAGCTTTGTGGATCTTACGGTTAAGCGTTTGAATCATGCCAAGTACAAACTCTGCCACTGAATAAGGAGAGTAAGCAGTGACGCGAGCCACCTTGATCCCCAGTTCTGCTGCTGCTGAGAGGTCAACATTGTTGAACCCAGTACAGCGCAGAGCTATAAATTGTATCCCCAAATCTGCTAATATTTCCAGGGTCTCTCTTCCCAAATCGTCATTGACAAATGCACAAATCCCATGACATCCATCTGCTAGAAGTGCCGTCTTTGGTTCCAGTCGAGTGTCAAAATAGACCAACTCATGACCAGTCTTTGAACTCTTATTAGCTAGCTCCAGAAATTTGCGATCATAGGGTTCGGTACTGAATACTGCTACTTTCATCTTCTATATCCTCCTTTATTAAATCCTCTGACAGATAGCAGAGGTATTACTTATTACTTATTACTTATTAGTTATTACTCAAATGAGGGAATTTTTCGGAGAATAGGAAAACCAGAAAAAAGAGGGAATAACCAGAAATTTTCCCTCTTTTTTGGACTAATCCCAAATCTTTTCCAGTTCTCCACTTTTGATTTTGTCATAGATCAGGGTTTGTACCAGTCTCAGTTCTTCATAACTGACTTTTTCATCGGCACGGATTAGAGATTTGATTCTCTCAAATTCTGTACCTGTTAACTTCCCATCTGCGATCGCACTTTCAATGATCCCTTTGAGTTTATCTAATTCTTTAAGTTCTTTTGGTGTGGGTTCTCTATCTTTGGGGGTTGAAATTTCCATAATTTGTTCTTTTAAGTAAAAGGAGAAAATAGCGATCGCGCAGCGCCTGCTTTCAGCAGACCACGCAGTGCCAGGCTTTGCCTGATCGCAGTTTAGATTTCTCCCAGTATAGCGATCGCTATTTAAAATTTAGTTATCAGTAAAAGCTGATAACTGTTTACTGATTTAGTAAGACCATTTCCAGTTAACTATTTCTGGCTTATCGATGCCTTGTTCGTGGGCATATTGGAGATTACTAATGATCTCATTTTTCATGCGCTCTTTAACATAGGCTGCTCTGGAACCAAGACTAGGTACGCGATCAATCACATCAATTACCAAATTGAAGCGATCAACCTGATTCAGAATAGCTAGTTCCAGAGGAGTATTGATATTGCCTTTTTCCTTATAACCCCGTACATGAATTCGCTCTTGGTTGGTACGGCGATAAGCAAGTTTGTGAATTAGCCAAGGATAACCATGGAAGTTAAAGATAATTGGCTTATCTTCTGAAAAGAGAGTATTAAAGTCTCTCTCTGAAAGTCCGTGAGGATGTTCACTTTCCGATTGCATAGTGTAAAGATCAACTACATTAATAAATCGGACTTTAAGTTGGGGGAACTCCTCTCTTAAAATAGCGGTTGCTGCTAAAGATTCCATAGTGGGAATATCACCACAGCAAGCCATTATTACATCAGGTTCATCTGGTTCTGTGCCACAGTCATCGTTACTTGCCCATTCCCAAATGCCAATACCTTTAGTACAGTGTTTAATGGCTTCTTCCATACTTAGATATTGGAGGTGCATCTGCTTATCAGAGATAATTACGTTGACATAATCCTTACTCTTCAAGCAATGGTCAGTTACAGAAAGTAAGCAGTTGGCATCGGGGGGAAAGTAAATGCGGGTAACATCAGCACTTTTATTAGTAACTAGATCTACATAACCAGGGTCTTGGTGAGAAAAACCATTGTGGTCTTGTCTCCACACCAGAGAAGAGAGCAAAATATTTAACGAAGATACAGGAGCACGCCAAGGTACTTCATTCTTACAAATATCTAACCATTTAGCATGCTGGTTAAACATAGAATCTACCACATGGGCAAAGGCTTCATAGGTATGGAAGAAGCCATGTCTTCCCGAAAGCAAGTAACCTTCTAACCATCCTTGTAAGGTATGTTCGCTCAACATCTCCATTACTCGACCATCAGTAGATAACAAGCTACCATCTTCATCTTCAGGAAGATAGTCTGCCATCCAAGCTTTTTGACTAACTTCGTAGATGGGGGAGAGGCGATTTGAGGCTGTTTCATCGGGACCAAATACGCGGAAATTGGTCATGTTTTTCGCCATTACATCCCGCAAAAATTTACCCATAACACGGGTATTTTCGACTTCTACTGTACCTGGTTGGGGAATTTCTACAGCATAGTCGCGGAAATCAGGCATTATCAGGTCTTTTCTCAGTAAACCACCATTAGCTACAGGATTGGCACTCATCCTGCGATCGCCTTTGGGAGCCAATTCTTTCAATTCTGGGATCAGTTTGCCATTGGCATCAAATAGTTCTTCTGGCTTGTAACCTTTCATCCACTCTTCTAACATTTCCCGATGTTGGGCATTAGAGTGCATTCCCCCCATAGGTACTTGGTGAGCACGCCAGAACCCTTCCACTTTATGTCCATCTACTTCTTTCGGTCCTGTCCAACCTTTGGGAGTACGCAAGATAATCATGGGCCACATAGGACGTTTGGCAATGCCAGTACTACGCGCTTTTTGCTGAATATCTCTGATTTTAAGAATACATTCTTCCATTACCCCAGCCATTTTCTGGTGCATGATCTCAGGGTCTGAACCCTCAACAATATAGGGAGTATAGCCATAACCCTTAAAGAGATTTTCTAATTCTTCAGCACTGATCCGAGCCAGAATAGTAGGATTGGCAATCTTATAACCATTGAGGTTGAGAATAGGTAAAACTGCCCCATCGTGAATTGGATTCAAAAACTTATTAGAATGCCAGGCAGTTGCTAAAGGACCAGTTTCTGCTTCTCCATCCCCCACTACACAAGCGACGATTAAATCAGGATTATCGTAGGCAGCCCCAAAAGCATGAGACACACTGTAGCCCAATTCTCCTCCTTCATGGATTGAACCAGGAGTTTCGGGGGTACAGTGACTACCAATATGTCCAGGAAAGGAGAATTGCTTGAAGAACTTTTGCATTCCCTCTTCATCTTCGCTCTTATCGGGATAGACTTCCGAATAAGTACCTTCTAAATAGACAGGGGCAAGTACTCCTGGCGCACCATGTCCTGGACCCGCCATAAAAATGGCGTTAAGGTCGTATTTATTAATTAATCGATTTAGATGGATATAAGAAAAACTCAAGGCAGGGGATGCGCCCCAATGTCCTAGTAATCTGTATTTAATCTGTTCGGGCTTGAGGGGTTCTTTAAGGAGAGGATTATCTCGCAGATAGATCATACCTACGGCAAGATAATTACAGGCACGCCAATAAGCATGAAGCTTGCGGAGTTCTTCTGGAGTTAGGGGCTGCTCTGAAGCTAAATTTTGAGAAATTGATGCTTGAACCATGAAAAATTCCTGCCTTTAATTTATTTAGTTTTTTACTATTAGCAAGGGAATTAACTAAATTAATCCCTAGTAAATTCTGACTTTTGAATTAGTTAAAGCTCAAATTAAAAAAATACTGTCATAGACTTAATCTTTATCTTATTTTTTGTTGATTTTTAGGCATTTTTTTCTAAAATTAATCAGATTTAAAACAAGGTTATATGACATTTAAATTAAAGATCAGGACCCATGAACCATAGTAGAGTAAATAGTAATTCCCCCTTAACTAAAATATTACTGTTCTAATCTATTGTTAGGCTGTCATAAATTAATCCCTAACCTGTATAGAAAAAATTAGAATTCCCCCGTTAGAATCTGAATTCCCAAATAACTAGACGGTTGTGTAAAATTTGCATTAACGTTTATATCTTAAATACAATATAACGGAAAAAAACTGAGAGAAGATAAATTAAAGTTTTTTTTAAGTTTAAATTTATGTTGTTATATTAACTAAGTCTTGTATAGTCTTGGAATTGGTGAGAGGAAATTATAAATGCCAAAAATAGCCTGCGATTCACAGAGTCTTGTTGGGAGCAGGTCACTTTTGTAAGAACAAAAATATTATTGGGAGCATGTCAGTTTTGCAAGAACTTTTGAACTATGTAGCTAATTGATCGAATACAACCCCTAGTTGACATGAGTACAGTTCATTTGTATCGACATATTTGACATGCTCCCGTCTTAGATTTTAAAAACATTGCCTAGAAAAATTCAAATTAGGCAATTTTCAAATACGCCAGGACGAGCCAAAATAGCCTGAAATAGGATTAACAAATGATTTTCTCTACTGGCTGCACCATATGACAAGAACCTTCTATTTAGGGCTATTAATAGAAAAACTTGTGTTTTAATAGACTATTTGTATTCTATTAAAATATTGATCTACTTTACAAAATAGACAATATTTAATCACAAAATCCTTACAAAATATTGTTAAGTAAAGTGACATAATTAAACTGAAAATAGATTCCCCACGTCCTAGTGTCGCCATGTGACGCGAAGCTTATCCGAAGGTGTATCCTTTAGGGCTCCGCGCCACTAATAAACTAAGTTTATTTATACCCACCTACTTATTTAAAAGTGAACTGAAAGAAAGATAGATAGATAGATACTTAATTAAGTTAATCAACAGTATCAGTTACTAGTCAAACCGCTCTAACTATACATAGATGAACCCAAATAATAATAAATGGAGTTTAATCCAAGAGATTGTAAGCCAATCAGTTAAGGGTCGAGATTTAACTGGTGCCAAACTGAGTTTGGCAAAACTGAGAGGTGCTAACCTGATTCGGGCCGACCTGATTCGTGCCGACCTGATTCGTGCCGACCTGAGAGGTGCCAACCTCAGAGGTGCTGACCTGAGTCATGCCAAACTCAGAGGTGCCGACCTGAGTCATGCCAAACTCAGAGGTGCCGACTTCAGTCACGCCAACCTGAGAGATGCCAACCTCAGAGGTGCCAACCTGAGTCATACTAACCTGAGTCACGCCGACCTGAGTCACGCCGACCTGAGTCATGCCGACCTGAGTCATACCAACCTGAGAGATGCCGATCTCAGAGGTGCTGACTTGAGAGGTGCCGACCTGATTCGTGCCAACCTCAGAGGTGCCGACCTGAGTGGTAGCAAGGTTAAAAATACTAGCTTTTGGAGTAATTCAGGTATTTCAGACTTGCTGAGACAGGATTTAATAGATCGAGGAGCAATTTTTGAAGATTCTCCACCAGGAGACGGAGATCCCTCAGGCGTTTTAATCTCTTTTTAGGCGAAGTTCGTCCAGTTTGATAATGTAGATGACTGCTGAAGTAGATCAGATTCTAATTGCTGGCTTTAATGAAAAATACAAAAATGAGCAAGAATTGTTACAAGCAATATCTTGAATTTTCCTGATGAAACCTATAACAAAAAATTCTATTACTCAAAAATACATCTTCAGCTTACTAGCAATTGCTGGAGTTTTTATTGCCCCTAATTCTTTAATATCTTTTACTCCACCAACTGTTGCTCAAACTCTGATTGCCCAAGATCTGGGAGAAATTTACCCTGATGAAATAACTGTCAGGGACATCAAAGGATTTGCAGGGGTAATTCAAACCATTGCCGTCAGCCCTGATGGGAAAAACTTATTTGTAGGAACGGGAGGAAATACTTTAAGTAGAGTCGATCTAAGAAAAGAAGAAATTATCTACAGCGAACTAGTTTTGCTTAAAGGTAATTCTCGTATTGCTGTCAGTCCAGATGGTAAGACATTAGCGCTCACAGAAAATATCAGAATCGGCATCTTCGATACAAAAAAAGGAACAAGGCTTAAAACTTTACAAGGTCATCCCCAGCAAATCAGTGATGTTGCCATTAGTCCTGATGGAAAACAAATGGTTAGCGTGAGTGGTGCAACGAGAGACATTCGGATTTGGGATTTAAAAAAAGGGAAACTTGTGGAAACATTAACTGAAGATATTGGAGCAGTTAGATGTGTTGATTTTACCCCAGATGGGGAGTTATTTATTACAGGGTCAATTGGCAATGAGAGAATTCTCCAATTTTGGGATGCTAATAGTCTAGAATTAGTCCAGACTTCTCCCCTACAACCTGGCTATATCAACGATTTAGCCGTTAGTTCTGATGGCAAATTAGTTGCTGCTGTTCGCAACTATATCAAAGTCTGGGATCTTAATGATGGGTTAGAACTACACAATCTCAAAGGTCCAAATTTAGAAATTAATGCTTTGGCAATTTCCCCTGATGGTAGCTATGTAGCGACGGCTAATAAAGAAGGAACTGTGATGATATTGGATATCATAACGGGTCAAAAAGTGGCAACTCTAGAAGGTCATAGGGGTTGGGTACGAGCCGTTGCCTTTAGTCCTGATGGCAAATACCTCTACAGTGGGGCAGAAGACAAAGTAGTTAAGGTGTGGCAACTTCAACCTGAGCCTTGATGGATGAGATCTAATAAACCATGACTAGCTTGAATTTTTTGACAATTTTGTTGACTGTGGGGATTACTCCTTTACTTCGGATTGGTGGGTTTCTGATACTTCTGGGAAGTTTAGGTTTTCTTGCCCTGCCTAAATTAAGTCAATTGCTGCTGGAACGTTTTGCTTCTTCACCAATAGCGATCGCGTATAAGCAAATAGTCGAGCCTTCTTTATCTTTAATATTGATTCGCCTATGTCTATATTAAATCAATTCCAATCTCACTAAGTTATGATAACTGTTCTATGAGAATTAGGAGACTATGTTGTGAAGTTTAATGACTGGCTAGGATTCCTGAGTCTAATTATTTCCCTGATCATTCTCTGGCAGTTTCGACAGATTTTATTGCTAGTGTTTACAGCGGTTGTTCTAGCAACCGCTCTAAATAGTTTGGTGCGATCGCTGATACGAAAATTTAATTTGGGTCGGGGAAAAAGTATTCTCCTCACCTTAATTGGGGTAATTATAGTTTTTGGACTCTTGGTTATCTTTATCATTCCCCCCTTTATCGATCAATTACAGGAACTAATTAAATTAATCCCTGTTGGCTTTGAACAGCTAGTATTTTGGGTTAACAGCTTTATCAAAAATCCCCCTACTTGGTTTCCTGACTTTGATTTAGAATTGCTGCCAGACTTTAATGCCATTTATCAACAATTAAGTTCTCTAGCTCCCCAAGTATTCAGCAACTTTTTGACCTTCTTTTCTAATTCCAGTGCTATTGTGTTGCAATTATTGCTGGTTTTAGTCCTAACACTGATGTTTTTGGGAGAACCCTTAGCCTATCGCAATTTATTGTTGCGGTTGCTCCCTGCTTCTTATCGTGGAAGAGCCGAGAAGATTGTGAGTCAAAGTGAGGTTGGTCTGCTGGCTTGGCTCAAAGGGGTTTCAATTAATTCTCTCTTTGTTGCTATCTGCTGTGGACTAGGGCTATTGGTCATGAAAATACCTTATGTCTTGGCTCACGCCATCCTAGCTGGGGTTTTTAATTTTATTCCCAACATTGGTCCCATTCTTAGTGCTTTATTTCCTGTAGCAGTTGCTTTACTAAACTCTCCAGGAAATGCGATCGCAGTATTACTCTTATATTTCATTGTCCAAAATGTAGAAAGTTACTGGTTTAGTCCTCTGGTGATGAAAAAACAGGTGAACTTGTTACCAGGAGCCACCCTGATTGCCCAGATTTTTTTTGCTACTTTTTTCGGCTTTCTGGGTTTAATTTTGGCACTTCCTTTAGCAGTTGTTGTAAAAACTTGGGTAGAAGAAGCCTTAATTAAAGACATTCTTGACCATCAGTAAAATTCTGAGACATTTAAAATAAATTAAATTAAACAATTAATCATGAAAGTAGGAATTCTTAGAGAAGGCAAAATTAAGAGTGATACTAGAGTACCTTTAACACCCAAGCAATGTCGATATTTGCAAACTCAAAACCCAGATTTACAAATATTTGTTCAGCCTAGTCAAGACAGGTGCTTCAGCGATTTAGAGTATCAAAGTCAAGGTATTCTAGTAACAGAAAATCTGGAAATGTGCGATCTCTTGCTAGGGGTTAAAGAAGTTCCGATCTCAACCCTATTACCCGATAAAACCTACCTCTTTTTCTCTCATACGATTAAAAAACAACCCTATAATCGAGAACTCTTACGTTCCATCCTGCAACATAAAATTCGCCTCATCGATTATGAATGTCTGCGTGACTCTTCAGGTCAAAGAGTAATTGCTTTTGGGCGTTGGGCAGGAATTGTGGGGGCTCATAATGCTATTCTCACTTGGGGACTAAGGGAGGGAAAATTTAATCTCAAACCCATGTATCAATGTAAAGACTGGGCACAAGCTCAGACTTATTATCAGAATCTACCTTTTTCTCAGATCAAGCTAGTAGTCACTGGAGAAGGAAGAGTTGCTCATGGAGCAAGGGAAGTGCTGGATTTGATGAAAATTAAGCGAGTTTCACCTCAAGCATTTTTAGAAAAAAACTTTAACGAACCTGTCTATACCCAACTAACTGTGAAAGATATGTATCGCAGGCAAGGGAAAACTTCTTTTGATGAGACTCACTATTATCAACATCCCGAACAGTATGAATCGGTGTTTGAACCCTACACCCATACTGCAAATATTATGCTTAATGGCATCTATTGGGATCAGCGTATTCCAGTCTTTTTTAGCAAAGAAGACATGAAGCACCAAGATTTTACGATTCGAGTTATTGCCGATGTGACCTGCGATATTGCCCCTAATTCTTCCATTCCTTCGACAATTCGAGCTTCTTCAATTGAAGAGCCGATTTATGGTTATGATCCTATATTAGAAAAAGAAACTAAACCATTCCAAAGCGGGTGCATTGATGTTATGGCAGTTGATAATCTTCCCAATGAATTACCCAGAGATGCTTCGGAAGATTTTGGCAATCAATTAATCTCAAAAGTCTGGACAGAGTTCCATCAAACCAATAGCCGAATGATTTATGAAGCGACAATTGCTCTCGATGGTGATTTGAACCAACCTTATGAATATTTGAGGGATTATGTAAGTTCAAACTGATTAATGTAGTTAAAACAGTAAAGAAAATTAATTAAGTAGTCACAAGTATTGGCTCAAATGCTACTATTCTCTTAAGTAATGCAAGTTTTGGGACTTATTCAAACTCATTATTTGCGAAGCTTATCCTTTAGGAGTCACTACTTATTACTCGTTACTTAAAAGATGACCAGTTACGCGATCGATCTTAAGCCTTTAGTGGATCACATATCTGAAGAGAATTTAGAACACTTATGTGCTAAAAATCCCGAACTTAAATTTGAAACTAATGCTGCTGGTAATTTAGTTGTTATGTCTCCCACTGGTACTCTTACAGGTGAAAAAAACGGTGATCTGTTTCTTCAAATTGGACTGTGGAATCGTCAATACAAGTTAGGGAAAGTCTTTGATTCGTCCACTGGGTTTAAACTATCTAATGATTCTGTGCGATCGCCTGATGTCAGTTGGATGACGCTCGACAAATGGAACAGTTTAAGTAATAAACAAAAGAGAGGCTTTGCACCTATCGATCCTGATTTCGTCTTAGAGTTAATATCTCCTACCGATGACCTAACGACAGTGCAGGAGAAGATGGCAGAGTACATGACTTGTGATATCAAACTGGGTTGGTTGATTAATCCCGATGAGAAGCAAGTGGAGATTTATCGAATCGGACAAGATAAGGAAGTTTTAAATAACCCCAGTAGTATATCTGGGGAAGATGTAATGCCTAACTTGATAGTAGATTTATCTGATATCTTTTAATGCCCAAAACTATTAACAAAAAATGTGCCACTTGTGCTTTTTTAGACATAACAGAATCAAGAGAGAAATCTTGTTGGGTTGAAGGCAAGTGTAAAAATACTAGAAACTATTAACGATCGACCATATTTGTGATTATGATATTGGCATAGGATCATTTTAAGAATACTATAAACGACTGGATAAAATAGTTAATATTTCCTCATAACTCAGTTGAATTGGATTATTCCGATTAGAAGTTTGTTTAGCAATCGTTTCTAAATCCTTAGAGATGAGTCCATAGTCACTCAATTTTGGAACTGTCAATTGTTCTATCCATTCACATAGAGTTTCTATCAAAGAATCTGCATAGTAGGCTTCAGATTTTCCGACTTCCTGGGAAAATATTTGACCTACTCGACTCATTTTTGCTAGAGCTGGATTGCTCGGTTCTCTGGTTTTGATTGCCTCTAATGTGACTTTATTAGCTATTCCCATTAAGGTGCCACAAACTACTCCATGAGGAATGGGAAATAAACCACCTAAAGGAGAAGCCAGACCATGTACAATTCCTAACCCAGCATTAGCTAAACA
>JAAUYH010160911.1_pt1 | contig 14540 bp, 8 predicted proteins | sample 7278061 | NCBI WGS metagenome assembly JAAUYH01 (sample SAMN14350203, study PRJNA611818) | marine sediment metagenome | isolation source: surface marine sediment (0.6m) | place: French Polynesia: Moorea | collected 2018-08
AGAATTCCCTCGAATTCAAGGGGCTGATATTGTTGGTCAGGTAGTAGAAATAGGAGAAAAGGTAGACTCAAAATTACTTCATCAGAGGGTCATAGTTGATAGCTGGATTCGTAGTAAAGATCCTAATAATTATCAATATGTTGGTAGTGAATTAGATGGGGGGTTTGCTGAATATGTAGTAATCCCAGCTACTAATGTTTATCCGATTAATTCATCACTTTCTGATCTGGAATTAGCTACCTTTCCCTGTTCCTACTCCACAGCAGAAAACATGCTGACCAAAGGCAGAATTACCCAAGAAGATATTGTTGTAATTACAGGAGCTTCTGGGGGGGTAGGTAGTGCTTTAATTCAATTAAGTAAAATTAGGGAAGCAAAAGTTATTGCTATTGTTAGTGCCCATAAAGAGCAATTTGCTAAGGATATAGGTGCTGATTATGTCTATCGTCGAGATGATGACTTAGAGAAAAATTTAGCGAACCACCAAATTACTGTGGCTTTAGATGTAGTGGGAGGAGATTATTTTAATTTAATACTGAAGGCTCTTGAACCAAGAGGAAGATATGTATCTTGTGGAGCGATCGGTAATCCCATGGTTACTCTAGATTTACGGGATTTAATTTATAAAGATTTAGAGATGATCGGAGCCACCCGCCTCGAACCTGATGTATTTCAAAGGTTAGTTGGATATTTAGAATCAGGTCTTTTAAAACCTTTGGTTGCCAAGGTTTTTCACTTGTCTGAAATAAAGGAGGCTCAGCAATTTTTTCAGACCAAAAGCTTTTTTGGAAAAGTTGTTATTACCCAGGCTAAATAAGCTATTGCTAAGATTACTATATATGGAAACACAAAAACAACGCTTTGTAACAGTTGGCGGTAAACGCTTCCATTACATCTGGTTGCGCGACAATTGCTTATGTCCTCAATGTCGCCATCCGACTTCTTTTCAGAAGCTTTATGATATGAGCGATCGCACTTCTCCTCCAGAACCCCTATCTGTAGAAGAGCAAGATGGGGAATTAAGAATTACCTGGAATGAAGATCCCGCTCATTTAAGTAAATTTCCAGTTTCTTGGCTTCTGAGTCATGCCTACGATAATAGAGATGACTATATCAAAGTCGAGCAAGAAATTGAAGATTCTAGAAAAGAGATTTTGTGGGATAAAACTTGGATTGAAGAGCATTTATCACTGTTGTCAGAAGTTCTTACGTTTGATTCTAATTTGTGGCTTGAGCGAATTTATACTCTAGGATTTGCCGTACTGAGGAACATAGACTTTAATGATTTAGAGTCAACCTTATCGTCCATTGGACCAATCTACAAAAGTGACCACGGACTATTTTCAACTATAAAAGCGCAAGCAAAATCTAATGATTTAGGATTGACTGGTCACGCTCTTAGTTTGCACACTGATTACCCTTATTGGCACACTCCTAATTTGCTGTCGTGCTTGTATTGTGCAGGAAATGAGGCATTGGGTGGAGAGTCAGTTATGGTAGATGGTTTTAGAGTTGCTACTGATTTTCGTCAGGAGCATCCTCATCTTTTTAATATTTTGTCTCAAACTCCTATTCAATTTCAACAGTTTTATACACAATGGCAATATTATTACTGTAGAACTCAGCCTATTATTGAATTAGATAAGTTTGGAAAACTAGCTAGAATCAACTTTGCCCATTCCCACAGCTACAATTGGAAGTTACCTTTTGACCAAATGGAGCAGTTTTACACAGCTTATACTACCTTCTTTCAATATCTAAAAAATCCAGTTTACCAATACTGTTTTCGTCTCAAACCGAGAGAACTACTGCTGATGAATAACGCAAGGATTCTTCATGGACGGCAAGCTTTTGAAGGCAATCGACATATGGAAGTTGCTTGTATTTCTTGGGATTTCTTGAATGCACGAGAACGCTTTCATCAAAATAAGCATCTTTATATAGGTTGAGCGTGATGTACCTCAACAAGATATTGTCCTAGTCTATCATGAACCTTATATGACGCTCCTAAACGTAATTTAAGTCCAACAAGGTTTAAATCTCTATGAATCTTGTTGATTAGAATTAAATAAAATGCAGAAGTCTAATTCTCGGTGAGTTACGCTGATGTTAACAACACAATAACGGAGCGCCAGAATATTTTTATGATCCAAGCCTCAACCACGACCGATTCAACCCTAGCAGCCATAGAAACTGCCTTACCAATTGACCCTCAATCTTACACTATAGGCGATCGCCCTACGGGTTTAATTATCGTAGACGTAGTAAACGGCTTTTGTACTGTCGGTCATGGTTCTCTCGCACCAACAGAACCCAATGAACAAATAGAGACAATGGTGGCAGAAAGTAACCGTTTAGCTCAAGAATTTACGGAAAGAGGTTTACCAGTATTAGCGTTTTTAGATACTCACCAACCAGGTAAACCAGAACCACCTTACCCCCTCCATTGCGAGAAAGGAACAGGAGAAGAAAAGCTAGTTCCTCAACTGGAATGGTTAGAAAACGATCCCCATAGTACCTTGATTGAGAAAGACTGTATCAATGGTTTTATTGGTTCGATTGATGTAGATACAGGCAAGAATAGCTTACTGCAATGGGTTAATCAGAATCAATTAGAAGCCTTAGTAGTAGTGGGAATCTGTACTGATATCTGTGTGATGGATTTTGTGGTCACGATGTTATCGGCGAGAAATCACGACCTGACCCCAACCCTCAAAGATATCGCCGTTTATAGCAAAGGTTGCGCTACCTACGACATGACCCCCAAAATGGTAACTCAATTAGGTCTACCAAAAACAGCAATTCATCCCCAAGCCATTGCCCATCATGTCGGTTTATATACCATGGCAGAACGGGGAGCGTTAATTGCTTCGACAATTTTATCCTCGTGATTATGGGTTTAATAATTGTCTATTAGTATGAATTTAAAATACTTTTTCTCCCCCTTGTGTACTCTAGGTTTCTTGGCACAGGTCGCTTTTGCTAATGCTCAATCCATAATTCAAGAACCAAGCTCTGAACTGAATCATCAACATCAGGCACTAAACTTTCTTGATTTTGAAGTACAAAACTATAGTTTAGCCACCGAAAATCCTATTGCTTCATCGCCTCCTAAAGATCAGGGAATTTGGAAAATTTTTTTCTCGGAACCAAAACAAGAAATAACTGTTCCAAAAGGTCAGGGAGAAACTATTAAAAATATTCGAGTACGCTTTGTCGATCAAGATGGCAATCCCACTCAGGGTAAAACCAAACCTGATATTATTTTGCGCGAATTTGCCTTAGAAGCGGGAGATATTTATGATGCTAATCTCGCTAAGTCTGGTTTGGTGGGAGTAAATGATTTAGCTCCAGTACAAGAAGCTAGTTTGACTTTAGAGTCAGTAACATCCCGTCAGGGAATCAATGAAGTATTAATGATCGTCACTGTAGAAGAAAGAAGCCAATTCTTTTTTAGTTTTGCTCTTACTTTAGAACCTCCTACGGCATTGGAAGGTTCAGCAAGACCAGTGACCGTAGAACCTATATCTAATAAAGCAAATGGATTTTTTGGCGGATTTCGCTTTGGGGTAATTAATTTAGGTGGTAATAACCAAGCACTAAGTCTGGGGATTTCAGGAGGGGAAAATAGCTTCGGCTTCGATCTCGATTATCGCAAATTTATTAGGCATGATCGCGGTTATGCAGTCAACTTTTTTAACAATCGCAATGTCGAAACAGAATTTGATGAAGGGGAGAATGATGTTGACTTAGTTGATGGAAGTGACCCTTGGGTTCATCGTCTGGGTGGAGGGGTAGAATACTTTCACCCCCTAGGGGAAAATTTTCAGGGTTCATTGGGAGTAACTTACCAGATCGTATCGGTAAGAAATGATTTTTTTTCAGATGAACTAAATTCTACTGATGCTTTAGGTAATTCTCTAACGGTTAGTGAAGATGGACAAGATGAGCTATTAACAGTTAACTATGTAGCTGCCTTAGACCGTCGCAACCAAGAGGATAATGCTTCTCAGGGATTTAGGTTACTTTTCCAAACTGATCAATCAATTCCCGTAGGGGATGCTAACATCTTGTACAATCGTCTCTCTGCCAACTATACTCAATATCTTCCTGTTCCTTTATTTGGCTTTACTAAAGGCGATCGCAGTTTAATTCTTAATCTGCAAGGGGGAACTATTCTCGGTGATGCTCCTAGTTTTGAGGCTTTCAGTTTAGGTGGGTCTGGAGCAGTTAGGGGTTACTCTCGGGGAGAACTAGCTACAGGACGCAGTTTTGTTCTAGCCACTGCCGAATATCGTTTTCCCATGTTTTCCTTTAAGGCTATCAAAGGCAATTTTAAGGTGGGAGGAACTCTGTTCTTTGATTATGGTACAGATTTAGGGTCTGATGATGATGTGATCGGTCAACCAGGTATAGCAAGGGATAAGCCAGGGGATGGCTTTGGTTATGGCTTGGGATTACGAACTCAGACTCCAGCGGGTCTAGTGAAACTAGAATTTGCCTTAAACGATCAAGGAGATGGTCAAGTAATTTTCAATATTGGCGATCGCTTTTAAAAATAGCTACTCACCCAACAAGAGAGAGTTGACTGTTGACTGATAACTGATGACTGTCTTTTCTAAAGGCTGTTCTGTCTAGAGCCTAAAATTGAACAAGCGATCGCCTATTTTCTTAGCAGTTGCTTGAGATATTTCTCTCATTCTGACTCTTCGAGACAATGCCGACATCAATTCTACTTCAACCAGTTGACTTAAATTTAGCTCAGATTGCGATCGCATTAATTCTTCAACTAGATCGCTGAGGGGTTCTGCCCAGTAAAAAGGAGCAATAACACTGGTGTCTAAATAAATCAATATTGCTCCTCTTGACGTTCTGTGATTACTGTATGACTTAAAGGTTCTCCTATTAAAGTTAAGGAATCACGAAATTCTTTCATCTCAGCTAAAAATTTTTCTTTATTTGATGGTGGAACAAGACGAGCTACTAATTTGTTATGCTCGACTAATATAATTTCTTCCCCTGCTGCTACCCGTTTCAATAAAGCTTTTAAGTTATGAGCAGCTTCTTCAACACTGACTTTAGACATTGAATTTATTATTGCTCCCTATATTAATTAACAAATTTTAGCTTTTATTTATTGGTTTTTCAGACGATTACGCAATAAGCAAGAGATCGAGGAAATCTGCCTTGGTTAAAAAGATTAATGGAGAGGTATCAATAGCAGGAGCTTTAACCACGGTCTAATTCTCTTTGTAGATCCTTAAAATCAACAGTAAATACATCAACCTTTTCTCTTGCCAAAGCAGCAAGAAAATCCCTGCGGTTTAACCCAGCAACCGATTAGGTATTCCCAGCCTTTCCTATAAAACTTCTTCGGGCAAATTAATTGTAATCTCTGACATGGCTTGTTGTGACATTCTCCCGACACCAAATCAGAGATTATGGTGCGGGCTTCTACCCTTACAGACAGCCTCCCTGGTTGCCCTGGATTGTAGAAGTTCCTGCGTAATAACGGGTCTTGTCTAGATAAGGCGCAAGCACCTATCCCCGATCGAGATCCCCTCTTTCAGGCGGTTTGTTTTACTACCAGGATGCGTCCCACCCCAGTAAATATGAATTTTATGTTGTAAGGATTCTACTTTGTCTTGTACTTGTCGCGTCACCGTTATATTTGCTTGGGTGATATTTTTCTCGACGATCAAACAATCGGGGTGAATAACTTCCCTGTCTACTTACTTCGGGCGAACCCGTATAAATGTATTGTACACTACTTGAAATTGTTGATCTATCAAATTTTGATAAATTGATTATTGTCGGCTTTCATCCCGACGCTGAATCAAAGATTACAGCCCGGTGCTTCCCGCCGTTAAGCTAAAGTTTATAACTTAGATTTTATTTGTTTTTAGGTACAGAACAACTATCAGGTATTGCTTGAGGAGAACGTTTTATTTCGGTGTCGGTATTTGAGTAGGCGGTTAAAGTTACTTCTCCTTTGTCGTTAAACACCCAACCCATAGCGGGAACAGCTTCTGGTATTGAGTTATCTGAAGGAATATTATTTGCTCCTACTTTCTGCTGCGGAGAAGGAACTGTTTCAATTAATCCTACTTGTGCTGATTCACTATTAAGGGATTCATTAACATTGGGAGGTAAACCACCTTTGCCAGTAACAATAAATTCACTACCTACTCCTTGTTCACAGGGATTCTGAGAAATTTGATCTGAGGCATCGCCGACAGATGCAGGGAGGTTAATTAAGCCTGTTGTGGGATCGAAATCGGGAGTGTTAAGAGAAAAATCGCCTTGTAAACCAAACTCGGAACTAGCGTCGATATCATTGGTTAGATTGGGTGGTGTAGATGCTCTTTCTTCTAGCCCAAAAATAGCCTGGGTTAAAATTTCAATATTGCCACCACGACCTTGTGAAGCGTTGGCAACAATATCGTTATCTTGGTTGGGAAAAGCTAAGATAAATCCGTCTTTAGCATCAATGGTAACGTTACCGCCAGTTGCGTTTTCTAAAGCACGAGCCGAAATAAAACTATTATTTTGCAGGGTAATGTCTTCGGTAACAGTCAGGTTGATGTTGGCACTATTGCCAGTTTGAGAACGTGTTGTTGCACTAATAGCTCCATCGTCTAAATCAATACTATGAGCATTGATTGTAACGTTTCCTGGTAGACCGACCCCAGGAAAGAAAACATCAGATGAATCAAAATTACCTGCTTGAATAATGCCGTTGTTGGTAATAGTCAAATTGCTGGTAGATATATCTATGTTACCTCCATTAGCATCTGCAACTACTGCACTAGAAGATATACCAGCACGAGAATCTTCTATTCCACTAATAAAAATAGATTCTGAAATATTAATGTTGATATCTCCAGCATTTCCTTGACTTCCTGTACTTGCGTCTATTGAAACTCCATTCATTAAACTAAGATTGGTAGCAGAAATGGTTATTCCTTCAGCATTTCCTATTGCCCCAAGAAAAACTGTGCTAGTAATACCCGAAACCAAGCTGTTTTGTGATATTCCATTGACATCAATATTGCCTATGGCAGAAATATCAACTAACCCTGCATTCCCTCTACCAAAAGTAGTAGCATCAATTATACCTCCATCAGAAAGCATGAGGTTGGCGGTTGAAATAGTTACTCCTCCCGAATTTCCTATTGCATCTTCACCTACCTGACTATGAATACCGCTTGGAAAGAAGCCATCAATAGTTTTTCCTTCTCCATCTATATTGATAGTGTTTGTTACGTTAATGGCGATTTTTCCCGCATTTCCTTGACCTGCCGTACTAGCCTGGATTATTCCACCATTGCTTAAATTAAGATTATTCGTAGAGATATTTATCCCTTCAGAGTTTCCGAATGCATTCATGCCAACGAGGCTAGTAATGCCACTTTGAAAAGAACCAGATGCAGAAACTCCATCTACAGTAATACTATTGGTTGCATTAATATCAACTCTTCCTGTATTTCCTTTACCCGAAGTATCAGCACTAATAATTCCACCATTAGTCAGATTAAGATCATTTGTGAAGATGCTTATTTCTCCTGCATTTCCTTCTGCATCAGAATTAACTAAACTAGTAATGCCACTAGGAAAAGAATTATTTGGAGTTTCTCCATCTATAATAATATTATCCGTTGCGTCTATGGCGATTGCTACCGCATTTCCCCGACCAAAAGTAGAAGTATCTATATCTCCACCGTTAATTAATTTTAAAGAAGCAGTATTGACAGAAATAATTCCTGAATTTATTGTAGTTCTTCCAGAATTAACTTGATTAACAATACGACTATTATCTAGAGTAGTGTTGTCAGTATTAACAATAATATTTCCTCCCCCTGTACCGCTAACATTAATTTCACTATTAGTAAAGGTAATATTAGTTTTGGTAAGTTCTTCAGAGAAACTAGGACTACCATCTTGGCTTAAATTCACTATTCCCGCTTTAGCTAATCCACCAAGATAAATACTTCCACCTCTGGCGGTAGCTCGACCCGTTTCAAAATTTATATCGCCACCAAGTAAAGTAATATTTTCACCTTGATTCACTTGTAAACCAACACCATTAACAGCAGACTGATTAATAATATCCCCAGGATTATCGCGAAAACTTGCGCCAATGGGAATATTCACCTCCAACAATGGTGGTGCTTGAGGATTTACCGCACTAAATTCTGTATCTCCCTCAAATAACAAACTATCCGCAGTACTGGCAAAAAATGAACCACCAAGATCGAGTCTGGCATTTTGCCCAAAGATAATCCCGTTGGGATTTATTAGATAGAGATTAGCTGCACCATTGGCACTAAGTAACCCGTCGATAGATGAAACACTACTACCAGTTACTCGACTGAAGATATTAGCGATACTATCAAGATTATTAAAGGTAGCGGAACCACCTGTAGGGACAGAAAATTCATTGAAGCTATGGAATAGATTATCATTAATGCGATCGCCCTGCTCAATGGTAAAATTATTCCCATCCTGATTAACCGTCGTTGATGTCGTCCCATCGGTCGTTACCTGAGCTTTGACAGTCAAAGGAATTAAGCATCCCAGAGTAGCTACAGGAAAAAGCGATAACCAAAGCGAATATTTCATATTTTTTACTATTAACCCTTGAAAAAGACTGAAATCAACTAAAAATAAACTTTGTTTTTTCTAAACTGCGATCGCAAATTTTTGTTACTTTCTAATTCTTTAAGTGCTTTATTAATATCCATGAAAAGTTACTAAAAATCGGTGTTGTCCATAACAGGTAATTGGTATTGATAACTGATCACTGTTAAAACGGACTGTAACTAAGGGAAAAGTAAACACCATTTTCTTGAAGTGTATTATCGGTATCTTCCACATCCGTTAAAGGAATACCATAGTCAAAACGGGCATTCAACTGATCCCCCATTTGCCATTGCAAACCCAACCCTAAACCAACTAAGACATTATCTTCGGGATTATCATCACTATCATCATTCCAACCAATACCAAAATCTAAAAACGGTACAACAGAAAACAAACCCTCGATTGACTGGGCTTGATATATGGGTAGACGCACTTCCGCCGAAGTAAAAAAACCATTGTCGGTTAATAGAGCATCTTGACGATAACCCCGTACACTCTGGATACCACCAACGCTAAACTGCTCTAGAGGAACTAAACTACTGGTAGCTAACTGCAAGTCGGAACGGAGTACCACGAGAGAATTTTGTCCGATGCGTCTCACATATTGCCCTTGTCCCCGCCAAGCGAAGAAGCGACTATCAGGAATCGGGTTTTCATTGGTAGTTGAATCCAAAATATCTAATCCGACGTTAAATTGCGATCGCACTGCAAAGACATCTTGTAGTGTACGTTTAGTATATTCTTGATTAAATCTCAGGGCAGAAATCCGCGTTTCGCCATTTTCATCCGCACCAGGGGAGAGTTGAAAGTTTTCTCCTAAGACTTCCGTATTACTTTCCTGACGAGTACCTGAAAGCCCGATGGCAATTTCTGTAGTTGGACTACGATACACTGGCTGGCGCACCCCAAATTCAAAGTTAAAGGAGTCTCCCTCAATATCTGCCCGATCAAAGGGTTCTTCTACTACTTCGGTAGCAGTTACACCACCTTTAATATCTACTGTCGTATTGCTGGCAGTAATTGGCACAGAGTAACTTAGATCTACCGCATTACTACCATCAGTATTAACATATTCTCCCCCCAAGCGATCGCCGAAACCCAATAAATTTCCCTCACTAAAGCGTATTCCTCGCCGAAAACTACCTACACTAGGGGCGCGAGCATTATCGATAAACAACTCAGTAAAAAAAGGATCGGCTTCAATAACACTTATTTCTAAGACACTTTGATCAGGACGAGTCCCCGCAGCTAATTCAGCAGATATGTTCTGAATTAAAGGGTCTAGCTGTAATATCTGTAGTTGATCGAGCAGCTTATCTCGTTCTAGAGGTTGGGATATCCCTCGTTGGATACGATTACGAACATAACTTTCTTGGAGTTTCTTTAAGCCATTAATTTCAATATTTTCCACTCCTCCTTCTACTACCTTGATCGTAACGACGGCATTCTCTTGACTAAAAGTTTGGTTAGCAGGAATAAACGCCCCAGAGTTGATATAGCAGCGTTGCTCAGTCTCTTCAATACACCCCGCAGTGTATTTATCTTTGATGATTTCCTCTGCTTGTAATAGCTCGGCAAAAGAAATTGATTTTCCAGTTAATTTTTTAAGTTCTTGGCTTAATATCTCGTCGTCGAAAGCACTGTTACCCTCAAATTTAAATTCTTTAACAGTAATCGTACCTGGAATATCTGATAGTCCAGGTGTTGTTGCAGGAGGAGACGGATCTAATTCTATCGGTGGCGCAGATTCAGTTTCGGGTTCTCTAACTGGTGGTATTGGTCTTCTGGGAGTATTGGGATTGGGAAATTGAGCCTGGGCTAGGATTATTGGTGGGAATATTTTGCTTTCGAGTCGTTGGTTAATCTGACTTATTGCTATATCATCGTCAACCCTAGTACTCGATAAATCTGTTGCTGAAACCTCTTGCTGATGGTTGGCAATCAATAATCCTAATGTTGTGGTAATTGCCAGCTGACAAACCCAAAACGACTCGTAACGGCTCATGGGAAAAACGTTTTTTCGCTAATTTTAGGATAATGCTTTAATTTTTACGAGTACTTAAGAACTTTAGTTCTAAATTTCTTTTAAACTAATTAAATACTGTTGAAATTAAAGTGTCATTTTATTAATATCATCTTTTATAGATTAAACAGAATGGTAAAAGCAAATAATTACCTTTAGTTAATAATTGATTAATAAATCTTCGGTGAATATTTATTACGATATCTTGTTTAAATTTCAAAATTATGATTAAAACTGTTCTTAACAATCGGTATCAAATTATTAAACAGTTAGGTAGCGGTGGATTTGGCACTACTTATTTAGCCAAAGATCTGCAAAGATCAAATTCTTTATGTGCAGTCAAAAAATTAAATCCTGTTCGTGCTGATATCAAGACAGCGCAAAAGTTATTTAAACGAGAAGCAGATATACTTTTACGCCTCCAAGAAGTTCCACAAGTCCCTAAGTTTATCGATTACTTTGAGGAGGATAATTGCAGTTATATTGTTGAAGAATATATTGCAGGTCCCGTATTAGATACATTACTTTCCCAAGATTGGCATGAGCAAGATATATTTAGATTTCTTTGGGATATATTATCTATTTTGCAACTATTACATGAAAAGAATATTGTTCATCGGGATCTAAAACCTTCTAATTTAATTCAACGAGATAAAGATAATAAATTTACGATTATAGATTTTGGGGCAGTCAAAGAACTCGATATCAATCAAAAAAAATCAGCAACTTGTGTATTTAATCGTGGTTATAGCCCCATGGAACAAATTGATGGAAGACCACAGTTAAATAGTGATATTTATGCTTTAGGCATGACAGCAATTCAGTTATTAACCAAGCAACCCCCAACAGAGGTTATCCGTGATCAACTAGACCATGCTATTTCACCACAAGCAACATTTACGTCACCATGGTTAATTGATATTTTAAATCAAATGGTGCGGTCAAATTTTCAAGAGCGTTACCAATCCGTAGATGAGGTACTAAAAGATTTAGGACAAAGTAGAAATGACAGCGAACCCCAAGATAATCCCCTAAACGATGAGTCAGAAACCTTAGCTACAAATTTAGTCAATCAAACTGAATCAACTAACAAACAAACTAGTTTGGGAAACAGATATCGTCATAAATTCTTATATCTCTCTTTAATATTAGTTCTATTACTGTTAGTTACTAGTGAATTAGTAAGACCTTGGATTAGACCTTGGCATTACTTAAATCAAGGAGATAAATTATTAGATAATAACCAACCTCAAGCATCTTTAGCTAAATTTAAACAGGCGATCGCTCTCCAACGAAACTATGCTGCTGCTTGGAAAAGTAGAGGTGATGCTCTATTTAATTTGAGACGCTATCCTGGAGCATTAGCTGCTTATAATAAGGCAATTTCTCAAGATCCCAAGAATGTCAAAGTCTTAAACAGTAAAGGCAAAATACTATCTAAGCAGGGTCAATTTCCACAGGCGATCAATATTCATCAACAAGTAATTGATCTCGAACCCAATAATGCTAATGCTTGGAGTAATATTGGTCTGGCTTACATGAACCAGCAAAAATTTGATCAGGCTTTAAAGGCTTTCGAGGAAGCCCAGAAAATCAAGCCCGATGATCCTACTTTTTGGATTCAAAAAGGAATTGTCTTAAAAAATCTTCAGCGTCCACAAGAAGCAAATATTTTTTATCAAGAAGCTTTAGCTGTCTATGAAGAAATGATTGCTAATAATAATCAAAATCCCGCCACTTGGTCAGACAAAGGATTCGTTTTACTACAACTAAATCGTCCACAAGAAGCTTATGCTGCTTATGACAAAGCCTTGCGGATCAATGAAAAATTTTACGAGGCGTTATTAGGTAAAGCAAATGTTCTGACCATCTCTCAACAACACGAAGAAGCACTTCAAATGCTAGACCAAGCCATCAGCTATTACCCTCAAGATTACCAAGTTTGGCATAATCGAGGTAATCTTCAACTTCAAGTTCTCAACCAACCAGAACTCGCACTTAAATCTTTTACCAAAGCAGCCCAAATAAATCCTAATTTTTCCCCCGCATGGTTAGGGAAAGGATTAGCTTTAAGTAACTTGCAAAGTTATTCAGAATCATTAGTTGCGTTAAATACAGCTAAAGACTTAAATCCCCAAAATCCTTTTGTTTGGCTGAATTTAGGTATAGTTTATGAAGCATTAGGAAAACCAGAATCTGCTATGGAAGCATACAAACTGGCAGCTATTGAACTAAAGTTTCAGCCTGCTAATGAATATCTAGAAAGATTAGAACAAAAATGAGGTCTGTAATCAATATTATATTTTTTAGCTAGTAGTCGGACAACTTTGTTTTGAGGAATAGCATGATTAAATTTTCTTCCTTGTCTCCTTGTCCTCCTTGTCTCATCTCAACCCCTCAATTTAAAATTGACGAGCGACCCTCTAAAGGGTTCAGCAGTTCCTTCAAGTCGGGGAACCCTTTCAGCATTTGCTCATGGGGGAAACCGCGCCAGTTCCTACAACGGAGGGAATCTCCGCAACGGACTGGCTTCCCAAGACCGCAATGCTTCACCAACGGACTGCTTCACCGCGTCGGCGTGAGACGCAAGGGAATGCTGCCCTAGCAAGGGAATGCGCGAGTCGTGGCAGACTACTAGTGCAGATGGGTGAAAATAATTAGCCAGGTTGAAACTTCAGTTTTGAATATGGAATCGGTTTAAAAGCTAAAAGCTAAAAACCAATAAACTTGAAGGTCACATTACTCGTTACTCGTTACTTCTGTTTTTGCCATTCTTTCATAACAAGCTTGAGCTGCTTCTGATTTTCCCTGACCCTCGAATAGTTTACCCAATATCAAGTAAGCTTGATTAAAATCTGGCTTAAGCAGAACTGTACGACGCAAACAGGAGATCGCTTTATCTACTTGCTGCTGCTGCAATAGCTTCTTCGCTAGCAGAAAGTGTTCTTCTGGTTTTATTTGTTCTACTTCTAGGGTAAAAGCCTCGTACCAACAAAGAGTTGCCTGCAAGTCTTTTCCTGTTTTGCTGTAGACTCTAGCCAAGTTACGGTAAGCTCTACTTAAATTGGGATCGAGTTCCACTGCTTCTTGATAGCAGCTAATCGCCCTTGTATACTGTTGTTTTTGAGCATATAAACTGCCTAAATTATTCCAAGAGATAGCCGAATCTGGCTGTTTTGTCTCAGATTGCGAATTAACTCCCAGTTCAATATTATTAGTTTTATTAGTTTTAGCCTCTGGCAAGAGTTTTGATGCTGGACTATTAACGGTGGGATCAGCCTCAATTAAAGATGGAGCAGCATTGTCTGATTTATGGTTTCCTACTCTAGAAGAACTTTGTGCAGGTATTCTGCGTCGAATAGCCTCGTTAAGAGCGATCGCATTTTTAGCTCTAGATTGAGACTTAGAACGGGATAGTAAATTTTTAATCGGTTTATTCTTGTCAAATGTGTCTTGATGTTCAAGGCTATCATCCGACAAAGCAAGCAACCTATGATAGTAAATCACTGCCTGCTGCCATTCTTCCAGCTCTTCCAATATTTTGACTAGTTGCCCTAGCTCCGATTCCGCCTGGGGATTGAGCTCAACTCCATGAGTGTAAAAAATACTGGCTTCTTTGATCTTGCCTTGCTGGTAAAGTTCTTGACCAAAGCTAAAATATTCCTGGGCAGTCAGTTTTTCAGGCTCCAGATTCACTGCTTGACAAAGACACTCTAAAGCTTGATTGGTGTCGCCCAATTCCTCCCAAACCTGTGCCAAGCTACGATATACGCCAGCCAAACTAGGATCGAGAATTACCGCCTGTTGATAATAATCCAAAGCTTGTTGCCAATTTTTTTGTTCAGCATAGAAACTGCCCAAATTAGCGTATATA
>JAAUYH010029019.1_pt1 | contig 14539 bp, 11 predicted proteins | sample 7278061 | NCBI WGS metagenome assembly JAAUYH01 (sample SAMN14350203, study PRJNA611818) | marine sediment metagenome | isolation source: surface marine sediment (0.6m) | place: French Polynesia: Moorea | collected 2018-08
AGTGGGACAGTACTAAGATACTCAAGTACTCCCATGCTGGAAAAGCTAGCTTATTAAACGTGGGCAACAAGGGACTACTACAGGTCGGGGACTGAGGTTCATCGCAGCACATTCTCCGCCAGGAATGCAGCAGGGCAAGACATGAACTGTGGCGTCGTTTAATTTTTCAAGGTACATCAGTGCTTGGTTGCCCGATTAAGTATAGAAAGAAATCTAGATGGAATTCAAAACTGACTTTTACAGAATATGCTGGCCGTACACAGAACAGTGCATGATTAGGTCAGAAGTTTCTAATCATAGGGCAAATGATAGTTTCAGATGACACACTAACAGTGAACAATCTATCAGAAATTGATTGAAGCTCAGTTTGATAAAAAATCGATTTCAACAAACCTGCCATGTCGGTGCTTACACATCCAAGCTTATCTTCCATGAGATTCAAAAACAAAGAAAGGTCCCATTTTTATTGATAAATATAGCCTAACTAAACGAATTTATAGTTTACAGTCAATGTATGGTTTAATTACATTTGTTTTTAGCAATGTTTCTGGCGAACTACAATCAAAAAATCAATCGATTAATTTGAAATTCTTACGAAAGGAGAAATCCACAGGAATTCGCGCTACGTGTGAGGGATAGATCGAGTACTGTGTTCCCATTCCTCATTTACCCTCAGACATACGTCCAGCCGTCACTAAAAACAAGTTTCATTAGAAGCACGACTTACTCAACCGTATTTTCCATGCATTAAGCAGGACACGATCAATTGGGAATAAGAATCACATTTTCATCCCATTTCAACAGCACGCTGCTTTCGATACTGCGTTGAATTGAGAACGCCATACCTCCGATTCCCGAACAACACCCAGATATTCGAGCTGTTCTTCGACACATATGCATCGTAAATTTTCACAGTCCGGTCTTGTTAGGGTCCTTCCGATCAGGAATGAGACAGAACACTTGAATAATTTGGCTAAGTTGGCTAAAAATAAGGAAGTTTCAATCATTTCATTTTAGACCTAACAGTTAGGTTTGGTGGGCGCCCCCGCAATTGAGTTATACCAAGACATTGAAGTATTGATTTTAACTTGCAAACGGTTTATAAAAGACCAAACTACCAATGGTCGATCTTTTCGTGTTCCACACATGAATCAAATCTAACTGTAAGTCATGCATGCTGTACTGTACGGAATTCGCCACATTCATGTTCATGTGGGTAAAAGAGTGGTGCCGATGCATCTTTGTCTCCACACTGTAATTACACTCTGTTGCCAACGTTTACTAAACGAGGAGTACAAGCTCAATATTACCTTCCTATTACGGCACGAAACACTACTCTAGTCTACGAACACAGGACGCAGGTCGTTCAAAAACGCCGAAAACAGAGCTTGACATCCTGCTCGCGCTTCTGGTAAACGCAGATTCCTCCAAGCGGCCTCATCTAAGTGACTCTGCAAATATATGCGGTTACCTCTGGCACGTTTGTACCAACTTTTGGGATCAAGCCACACGCGTTCAATTCTCTGAGTATGGAACCCAGCGGTTGGGTCCACAAAACTTTCTGAATGATTCACTGATTGATGAGCGTAGCTTTTAAGTGAATAATTAGAGTAGGCACTGAATGAATCTGTCCACACCCGATTTCTTACCTCCACTTACCTTTGAACAACAAACTTCGTAGTCTCTTGTTTTCTATTCTGGACACGAATAAATCGAACCTTTTCATTTGACCTGTCCATACGAACAACCCACAGCCATTCATTACAATCTTCGTTGTACACAGAGCCGTAGTGCTGCTGTTGATTCCAATCTTCTAGCTCGTCGTCGTCATTTTTCTGCTTTCGGTCGCCATGTCGCAGGCGTCTCTTATTGTTCTTTCTGCGTCCCGAAAAGAACGATTCGTCGACTTGTACGGCACTACCAGTCGCACCAACAAATTTTGGTTCCAACTCCATAATACCTGTGCAAACCTGAGGGCACATCCCCCACTAGTTCACGATGGTATGTGTGCTGTGTTTTGTAAGTTGTGCAGCATCACGGGTTGTGCCCTTCATGAAATGGAACAGCCAGAAGGTTCGATTTGTGTCGTACTTCGTTTGTTGCAAACGAAAAGAACGCACATCCAGCACGGAGTGACAATTCTTAGCGACATGCACGGGTGTTACACCGCCAAACGTCGTACTTCTTGTTCTTCCTCTTCCGGTACAACCTTATAGGTTTCCCACAAGACCTGCCAATTCTTCCAGGGCACTGCATTGTAGTTCGCAGGATTTTGTTTTGTTGGGGCAAGCGTACGGCACAATCTTCGGAATGAACGTGTTCGTGAAATCGCATTGTCAGAGTTGCGGTGTCTTTCACGAGAGCGTCTTGAGTATTATCGATGTTGTTAGCCATAATGGGGTAGGTAAGACTAGTACGAGTGTATAGAAAGGCGCCAAAATACGTAAAGTTCGAAAAACAGTGTGGGAACAAAGATTCATCGGCAACAAAAGAGTTACACCAATGACTTTCAGTAACTAGATTGTGCCCGAACGATCCAAAATACAAATGAATTAATCAATGTCAACAGCTATTTATGCTCCTCAAAAGCTGATCTTGCTTCACGGACTTGCTCCGATTCGGCTCGGTAGGTCCATTTACTACGTAGTTCTCAATAACTACAGTTGCACAAAACATGACCTGTGGCTCTGCATCATTTTTCAGGATACTTCAGTGCTTCATTGCATGATTAAAGGTATGCAGAAATATAAAGAAAACAACAGTTAGGCTCGCCGAGTAGAGTAAATCTTGTTCGCAATGATTATTGTTTTGAGTAAGAGCTGCCATAGTTTCAGCTGCAATTTGCAAGAGTGTATTTGGTCCTTAGAAGTGCAAGGCGCATGCTTCCAAAAAATTGAAACGATGAAGGTGGAGTATTTAGACAGAAAGTACTATGCATTCCAAATACAGGATTAGCGGAAGTAGGGATTTGTAGTTTGCTGTTTACTGCTCCACGGAGGCTAAATATGAATCACGGTTAATTCAAATAGGAAACAACAATTGCGACTTAGATTTGCAGTTGATCTCTACATTTAGGGGAAATTTCAGACGTGGTTTGTGGTTAAGATTTGCGGACAGCTGTCTAATCCGAAGTTGGAACAGCAAACTACAAACTGCATTTTCCGTTCTTCGTAAACTCTCTAATAGTATTGAACCCGGTTAGAGTCTCGATACGATATCCAAGATGACCTGGACTACCACGACCTGTGCTAGAACACGAATTAAAATGTTGAAAAATAAACCAAGTGACTTGAATGGGGGCAAGCATTCGTCAATTCATCAACTAGATAGTTGAACTAAAACGAATTCTCAATAGCAAAAATGTTTTTATCCATAAAATCTCATGAATTTTAAAAAGAAGAGAAGGGGCGTAGAAACAGTAGCATTCAATTTAAATACATTTAATGTAAAAATAACTACTCTCGAAATTGATTAATAGAGAGTATTTTTCAACGTTTGTCGTTCAGTAAACTTTGTGACCTACATTAATAAATGACTATAGAGCTATTAATGGCTGTACAAATTCACGCACAAAAATTATTTGAATTAATTCTTGAAAATGTAAACGAACACTTCATGCTATTCTTAGCAGGGTAGATATTTAGAATGTAGAAAATTATGTTTTGTGTTACGAAAAATTATCTCATGAAATTATGAGACTTTGAACGTTACTCGGGAAAATATAGTGCAGTTCTAGCTTGTTCGGCATCTGAAAGTAGCAATAATGCAGTTAGTTCTCATTGATGAAAAACAGGTGTATTATGAATCCAAAAGTTCTAGAAAAGCATTAGAACGCTATTACGGTCTCGACTATCATCCCAACAATAATGCTCAATAGATTTTTAGTTTTTTCTAAATGGTTATGATGTTTTGTTTACGGGCGAATCGAAATCTGGAAATTTCTATTGTCAATACGTAATGTTTTTTGCTATTAAAATTCAGAAAATTCTAGATCTTCTGAATACGGAAGTTATTTCACGCTCGAATAATTTATTATTTCGTCCTTTTAGACGGTCTAGACCGTGCTATTATAATAATATGTTGATATTTGAATCTTAAATGAGTAAAAATTCAAGGAATAGAAACATGTTTCGGATCATATTCTTGACTTGTTGTTATCAATGACTGTGATTCAGAAAAATTATGATTGTTGGTCAAGAATTAAATTCTCTGGCGTCTGATTCCATCTTATAAATTACTATCTGAATCGGGTTCCATGGTGAGAACAAAAATTAAATTTTTACGTCCAATTATCCCGTAGGCAACACAATTTATTTTACATTATGTCATTGTACAATCTAATGAAATGCAAGAACAAATCAAAAAAGGTTACAGATTGGCGCTGCATGTAAATGAACTGAATTTACAATATTAGCTAGAAAAAAATAGGAAAACAACGACGAACCATTAGCCATTCCTGTCCTGTTGCAATTATAAAACAGAAATGGATTCAGTTGCTGAAAACATCCATTGTATTGTGAATAAGTAAGAGTATGTAGCTGATGAGACCTGCTCATTGCGTGTTTTAAGAGCATTCAGTGGCGTAAAATAAGTTTATATGGGTTGTTTAGGCGAAAACGCTGTCGAACAATTAAATTCGGTGAAAAGCCTTAGTTTTGTCGCCATAGACTCGCGCGAAATTTGTAATGCAACAAAGTTGTTCTCTGTTTTGTAAATCGTTGTTACGTTAGACGTAAAAGACTATTAGAAAATAACAGGGCAATTAGCCCAATTTGTTGCGCTCTAGGGGCGAAGATATATCTCTGTTTTTCCTGTCTCTACTTTCATGCCAATGTGTGCAGTATTAATGTAGTTCCATACTAAATTAAGGGTGATTACCCTTTTCCGTGTAGTTAAATTTCTTTAGAAAGAATTACTATGATTGAAAGATTATAACTCAGTGAATCATTAGATTTGTCGTATAAAATTTCAGCGCTATCTGTACATAATTCTGTGTTAGAAAAACGACGTTTTGAATGGTGCAGTAGTTTTTGCTCAAAGTACAGTAGCAGCATATTTTGTTCTGCCATAAAAATCAAACATGATGAAGTGTGTTAGGGGCTAAACAATATTCAGTACCGTAGTTCAGTTTTACTTTTATGAAGCATTTACAAAAATTTCAATATTTTGAAATTTTATCTTTGAATTTGTAGATTCAATAGTATCTGCTACTACTTCGTTTCTTGTCAAAGCTTTTATGTAGGTCACACAAACATATAAAAAGGAAAAGGTAGTCAACAAGCCTTTATCAGTTCTGTGTGACCTAGAAAAGAAAAATATGAAAAGAAGTGGTTATACCAATGCGGAGAGAGCACAGTTTGTTCATTGGCGTTCTCGAGGTTCTCGCGCAACAGAATTTCAAAATTTTTTCCAAGATTCATATTGAGGGAGCCATCCAGCTCGCTCCACAATGCGACAAAAGCGCAATGAATACCACACCAGGGGATCGCACAATCATAGAGGTGGAAATGGACGCCCAAAATTGGTAGTGCATTACGAAATGAGATACGAGAGCTATTTCTAAATGATCCTAGAATATCCCTCGGTGCAGCAGCAAAACCAACTGGTGTGTCGCATTCAGCAGTATGGAACGTCATACGGAGAGAGTTGAAACTTTATCTGTACGAACTTCAAATGAACACAGCACTGAATTCACAACACGAAAGGTCTAGACTGCGTTTCGCTCATCAATGCCAGAGAAAGCTGAGGTAGGGTTTGAGATATCTTGAACGAATCATTTTCTCCAATGAACGAAAGTTTTCGCTTTTCGGAAAGGTGAACAAGCAAAATCGCCAAATCTGGTGTTTTGAGCGCTCGAATTAGATGTACGAGACACTAAGCAACTCTTCGTCTGTTATGATATGGTGCACTTTATCTAAAAATAAAGGTACACTGTTTTATTTTTTGAGAACGAAAACGTCACGGGCTGCACGTACAAAATAATGCTCCGCTATTTATTTGTTTCCCAAGCTCCAAGGGTACCGCAAAACATGAAACTCTAGCTGGATTTTGCTCCGCCGCACTATTCCCTTAAGGTACAGTAATATCTGAATCGAAAACTCTCCAATCGATGGATGGGCAGGGGTAGACCAATTTCATGACCCGCACGCTCTCCAGACTTAACACCGTGCGACTACTGTTTGTGGGGCTATCTAAAGGAAAAATCATACCAAGAACCTTCTAAGAACATAAAATTAGCTTAATAAGAAAATAAGGCAAGTTGTTGCTACAACAACTTATTGTCTTGCTGACAGCACACTTGTGAGCTATTTAAACAAAGTTTTCGTTCCTGTTGTTTTTCTTTAAATTAGTGAACATCTGAAAAATGTGTCGGGCAGCTTTCAGTATAACGAGGTGAAGCATTGGAGCCGGCTAATGTAGTGCTCAAAAGGTTGAATAATTCTGTCTTGAATTTTTATATGAACACGCTGTCGCGATCAAAAATGATATTTCGTGGTAGTAAATGGGTTCGATTACCATCATTTTGGACTCTTTCATAAATTCTGATGCAGAAATGTTTCCTGGGATTTTTAAAATTTTACTATCCGGGAGCCTTTACGGATATCGTAGAGAATTCGACGTTTTTCTTTACTCTTCTTAAGCAGAAGTAGAATAAAGTCGACATTGATGAGTTCTCTCAAGAATTAAGAGGGTATGTTGACTGAAACCGGTCGTGAGATTATAGTTGCGAACCTTGGTTTGTTTTCATAAGGAGTAACTCTTTCTATATACTTTAAAGTTTCTTTACTACTACTCCAATAGTAGGGATGAAGAAGAAATATATCGCTGAAAGTTCTGCTAAATGTTTGCTATAAGGTTTCGAGTTAGATGAGTGCTACAGCGTAGTTCCCGTCATTCCATTAAGTCTGAAGAGGCTACATCGACGAAATATCGAAAAATCATTACTTCAAACAGTTTTTTGATAATTTGAAATAACCTATTGAACACAAAGCTTATTGAAAGAACCACGCATTGTTCTAGCTGGGATGATAGGTGACTTAAAAATCAGTAATCAATTCGGTTTATATAGACTAAAACATGTATGATTACGATACCTATGTGCCAGCACGCAATACAGATGACACTTAATGGTTTTGCTCATGCTGACACTGTAGCCAGCTCGACAGTGGAAGATGAAGCGCCATACGTGATACAAAGCTCCTCATCATGGAAGAAAAAGGCAGTCGTGACATCAAGCAAAGTAATGGTGATAATATAATACGTAAGGGTTCAAAGACAGCGTTCAATTCGAAATTGAAAATATAGTCAGTGAGTACAGATCAATTGAACACACAATTTTACTTTGCGGATCCAAATATTCAATCTATATCTTCTAGGATCAAAAAATGGAATAAACAGACAAAATTATGGTTGGCTAATTTGTTTCGCATCTACTAAAATTTATAAATGTAATCCACAAATATAGAGCTAATCCTCAACTATTTGCGAAATTGTTTTACTAATCCGAGCAGCAATATGATGATGTCAAACAAGTGTTTACTAGGAAGCATTTCTATTCCTGGCTTCACCTAGGTGCAATTGACAATGCAATGTATCCAAAAGTTTGCCTAATGATTGTTGTCCAATTTCGAAATTGAGCCTAGTGCGATTTTATTAATTCTAATTTGAAGACAAATAGAATTCAATGATGACCGAGTATTTATCAAAGGTAACCGAAAATTGAAAGGACTTCATGATTAATTTTAATTCGAAATTGTTAAATTACTAAAATCTGAATGATATAAATTTCAAATAAACCATTATATTGTTCGATTCGTAGCCTATTGAATTAAATATAGGTTCAATAAGGAAATATTTGTTGTTCATACTCTACTAAAGCAACTCTGGAAGATGCGAAAGAAAAGCAGGAAAAACAATTTTTATTGGTTTACTCAAAAAAGGGCCAACTATGTATCAATGCAACCATTGAATCCGCAGACAAGAAAATTGAGCAATTCAGAGAGATGTTCAATTGTAGTAGACCAGTCTTATCTCTTAGCCTACTTTAGCACTATTTTTAGTCTCTATAATTTTTAGTTATTGATCCTGTGATAGTTCGATCCTCAAGCAGTCTTTATTCGATTCTATGTTTCCCATTATCCATCGTAGGTTATACGCCTGTTCACGGATTTTTTCGAGTAGCCTTCTAGATCTTGAATTGCGAACGACGTATTTCTATGCTCTTTCGTAATTTCCATCGAGATTCGCACTACAGCAGTTGATAAAGAAAATCGTGCGTTATCACTTAGTACTCTGGCATGGTACGAAATCGGTCATGAGACATACTACACTGAGTTTTCTTTTTTCAGATTTTCGTCGATTTCTGGGCAAGTTCGGTTTCCAAAGGCTCAATAAAAGAAGAATCTACAGTGCTTCAAAGTGTTTTAAGCTAATCTAACTAGATTGTGACGAAAAACATTTTAAGAACAAAAAACCAGACTGAAAACATATCCGAAATTTCGGTGACGGTTAAGAGATAGAAATGTTCCAATAATTTGCAACTAAAAGTTATTCCGAGTCGAGTATTCCGGAATTGAGCGAACCATGGGAGCCCAGTCCGACTAGTGCTAAGTGAAGCGTTTGAGTAATACCTATCAGTGGTACTTAGGATAGGATCCAGCTTCCTATGTATTCCTAGCTTGCTGGAAGCATATACGATTCAAATTGAGACAATCATGCATCACTCATTCAACCTTGAAACTCCACAAAACAATATTTTGCACTCAAAATCTAGAGAAACAGATGAAATAGTACGACAAGCAACTTTCTTTCGAACTCTAATTCAATGAGTCAATTGTACACAATCTTTATGTTCCGTACTCTCTGTACTAGCCCGTTGAATCTTCGAACCTACATGTCCTAGTGAGATCCTCACTCATGCTTTAGAGGATTGTAATTCCGTCTCGTACCCAGTTTTGGTTCTGAGAGGGCTGTACTGCCTTCCTGTCCCCAATTACTACCCATTTCGTCACTGGCCACGAGAGATAAAGTCGATGGAGCTCTCATTTTTTGGTCGAAATCGTATTGCTTGGTCAGTAATCTGTATTCTTTGGATGCAGCTCTCGTCTTCGGCGACTCCAATACCAAACCTGCTGACTGCAGGGTCTGCACAATCGCTACCCTCGTTTCGCAAATTTTCGGCCCAGAGGTCTACAACGTATTCGAAGGTGTCCCGTATAATGGGCCTGTCGCCATAGCTAGTCCTGCTCATATAAAGACGTACTGCACATGCAGCGGTTAATAAAAAGAGGCTCATGAGAGTCAACGCCCCGTACGCTATCATACCAACGGGAGTAATTGTCGGCCGCTCGGAATGTCCTGTAATGTGCGTCTGCATGCTTGTATTAGTGAGCACCACGTCACCTAGCAGTACTCCAGTCGCCGCGCGTTGCGCGAGAAATCCAAGTTCGCGCTCGGTTCCTTCTGCACCAGCTCCCTTATCATCGTACAAGTAAGAACCAGGTAGAGTTAGATACTGAATCAGGATGTTTGGGTCCAATCTTCTATTCACGGTGATGTTGAAGCCTTTGTTTAGCATCGCAATATCAAATCGTTGATAGTCAGTGTGGCCAGTCTTCGACCTTAAGGCCGAAAACCTCTCTGCTCGTATCGTGCACAGGTCGCTGCAGTTGATTAACTCTAAGCATACTCCAGTCGCGTTTTTCACTCTGTTGGACATTAGACAAGACTTGTTGTTGGTATGCAGGTACATGTTTCTCCATGCCGGGTTGAATTCCAATGACGTCGTGCGTGGAAGTGCCGCAGCCGCATCTGAATCGGTAGTTTCCCAAATGACAGCTTCTTTATGGCGGCAAGTGTAGTGTATGTCGATAGCAACACTGACAACAATATTTTTCTTATCGTTTAGTCTGATTGAAGTGCCATTAGGCAATGGCAAATGAATATGGTCGTTCTGCCGATAATGTCCTACCCAGATCCTGTTGTGAGTCCCACGTAATTCAGGTGTGCAGTTAACGGGTAATACATCGCCTTCAACGCCCTCTCTGACGACTTCGAGCCTATTGATACCATAATAACGTGATGTTAATACCCAGTCGACTCTCTCATCCAAACGACGATTCGTGCAAGGTTCCTTCCAATCCTGCTTCCAAGGAGGTGGTTGCTCACCCTTAACAGGAAATTCAACCGGATATATTCCTCGAGAGCCGTTGCTTAATCTGCCACAAACTACGCCCATGTGACTGTAGTCACCAGCGGGCCCGCGGTTATTTGCGAAACCTCTACCCAGCACATCTTTGCGCCACACATCGAAACCGAACTCACCAGTTAAGGATACGCTCGTAATCAGGATTCCGCCTATGTATAGGGTGGCCCTTGAGCCTAGGGAATACCATTTGCCGTGTAGACAAAGGTGAGCCAAACGTGACTCGACCCACCGTACAGGTTGCTGGACTCGATTTTCGCGTCTTCGAGTACTTGATATATTCAAGTATCTATAGCTTTCCTCTATTAGAGGCGTTATGACCAAAGAGATAATGAGGAATTTGAGGACATTGAAGGCTCCGAGAGGCAGGTCAATCTGCATAGTTTTCCTGGATGCTACCGGAATTCTCGTTGTTGCAAGCAAAGAATTGATCTTTATATTGCTAGTGATGCTTCGAAGACGAAAGAACCAGGGGCAGATCTTTTCGTTTTACAAATCAAAATCGAATCTCTCAGTGAGTCTATCATGCCTCACTTTATAGAACCTACCATATTCATGAGCAAGAGATTAAAAGAGGTACATCAATTACTCTTCAGTACCTGACCCATACCCGGATGGTCCGAAACACAAAATGGAATGAATTTGTGAACATTGCTTTGTATGCTTCTGAGGCGCTGATCTTGCTTTGCAGACTTGCTTGGATACGGTACGACAAGTCGGTTACCTAGGTAGGTTAAGTTGTTATTGGTATCAATGCATTTTTCTCCCTTTACTGTTCTTAAAACATTATTGATTTTGGCGTCTTTTAATACACTGATACTCGTCTGAAAGCCTCGTGTCGAACTATATGGCGCTGCTGATATTGGCGTACTAGGTCGCAGCGGCAGCGCGGCTACATGAGGTGTTTTATTGTAGTGCATAAATGCATTGCTACGACAGTGTACTAATAACATCATAGGTAATAGTGACGCATATGAGCGATGTTCCTCGGGCTAACAATCGTTAATGTAGCAGTTTAGGCTTGGGTCCTAGACACTGCCACTATTACAGTTACACTAGTAGCGGCAGTAGAATTAGTAGAAAAAGCAGTAGACCATTGTTTGCGCTAATACAGACGAACAATAATCAGGTTGAGTAGCAGGTGCTATCTCAGGGAGCTCTCACTCATGAGATTGAACGCGCGTTGCTCGATGCCAAGTGTAGGGACAAGCGTGCCCTACACCAAGCATGTACAAAAATCTATTTGCGTTTAAAAGGTTGAGTTAGTTGGTTACCGTATTCACCGTTAAATCATGCCTATTTTCACGAAATCAGGAAGAAATGTATGGTAATTTTTTCGCCTGGCTGTCATGTGCTAGATTCATTTACAGTAAATTATTAGAATCTTCTTATTCGGCTTGAACCCATTTCTGAAAACTTGAACCAATATGAATCATTTCTCTAAAAATATGGAACACAAAATAACTTGATTCAGCAACACATCAGGTACACTGTAGCAAAATTCCTGAGTAGGCAATCTCTCTGGAGCTTTTCCGTGGTCAACAAGTACGAAATTTCTAGAAAAAGATGCGGACTAATGTAATTTCCTTACACTCAGATTGTGATTTGAGTCATCATGCTGGAACGATGCCTAGCCGTCGATGATTTACTTTAGCCTTGCTGTCTGAAGTAAATATATTAAAAAATATTTTGAACAATATTGGGCAGTACTAACTCTTACTGGTACTGTATCTTATGAAATGTTGGAAACCAACACAATTACAGTTTAGAGACGAAGCGCATTGACACCGCTTTTTCCAACAGCACGGCAGTTGGACAAGGCATGAATCGTGGGACTGCATATTTGATCAGAGAACTTAAGTTTTTGCTAGCCCAACGAAGTATAAACAGAAATATAAGAAACAACAGTTGGGCTCGACGAGTACAGTAAGCCATGCTTTCAATGAAACATGGTTCGAGTGTGATGTAAAAATAAAAACTGGCGCCAGAGTGTTACTGCACAAAACCAGCTCCCTTAAAACAGTGCTCTACTACCTAATTCGTACAAATTTAGAACGCTTTTATCTGTTTTGTGGTTTGAACTCTCAGTGAGAGAGTGAGGGAATCACCGCGCTTTTTCGATAGCCCTGGGACATATTTGTTGGTGAATATAGAGTAGCTAAAAGAGGGATAAGCAAATGAGTTTTTCTATTGTGTCTGCGATATCTGGAAATGTTCTTCGCTAACCGCAACCAAACATTCAGTTCATTCCATTCAAAATTCGTGTGAAAACTGTAATTCGTTGGAATTACCTGTACCGTATAGAGTAAGAGCCCTGTACAATGTTTCAATCACTCATTTGCCTTCACACAAGCAGTTTCCTGTCCCTAAACCCTGTTTCATTAAAAGCTCGACTTACTGTATTGCATTATCGACGCATCGAGCATGATGCGATCGACTTGAATAAACGAACCATCGCATTCTCAACCCATTTCAGATGCTCGCTTTCTGTAATATTACTTTGAATTGAGAATGCCATAACCCTAGTTCCTAAACGATTGCCTATGCTTGAACTGTCTTTCGACATATGGGGAGTGGCGATAGAAACTCAATAATGTACAGGGACAGAAAAGGTTAAAATTACTTCGAAAACTGTCTTCAAATATGGAACAAATGTTTCCGTGTTCACATCTTTCATTAGTGCAGTTAGATTTAGATTAAATTGAGTATTCGGTCGAGAAATCATTTTTAGATGGCACAGCGTAGTAGAGTAGTATCTTTCGTAGCTTATCAATGCAGGATAACACTTCATTTTCGAGTTCTATGGTAGTGTACGTACAGCCCCGTTGCGGTTTACAGTTTTCTCAGCAGATCTGACAGTAATGCGACACGGTTTTCTGGACGAAAAGGATTCATGTAAATAGACGTATCTGAGCTTTGCAGTGCACTTTTCAATTGCTTCAGCTTTTTAATGCCGGCAATCTTTTTTTTGGAACGACACACGAAAAAAAATCAAATGGTACTCTGTTGCGTTTTGCCTGCCGCTCTCCCTTGTACGCATTGTAAATTTGCATGGTTTGATCTCCATGGATTTTGTGGACGCCTCCGTAATTGCAGATGCACCAAGACCTTGAAGGATTACCTAGATATTGCTAGTCGTGTTCCGAAGACAAAACAACGCATGGTTGGTCTTTTTGTCATGCACACCTGTTTAGAATCTAACTGTCAGCCATCCATGCTATACTGTACTGTACGGAATGTTACACATTGACGATAAGGAGAGAAAGGTGTACATCGAAGAAACTTAGGTAGCTGAATCGTGTCCCGCCGGCCCGAAGCACAAAAGAAGTAAAATAGTTGACAGCTATTTTTACTAATTAGGAGCTCACCTTGCTTTACAGATTATCTTTGATTCGGCACGGTAGGTCGATTTACTACGTACTTCGAGCTTTTCCCCCAGGACTACAGCTTGACAAGTCCTGATCTGTTGCGTTGGGTCATTGCTGATGGTAGTTCAGTGTCTGCTTGCTCAATTGAGGGTATGCAGAAATAGTTAGGCTCGACGGCTTGAAAGGAAGTATAATTTGTCGTACGAACTACTTCTACAGTTGGAGCTTCAGTCTGCGGAAGTACATTTTGGCCTTTGTACGTGAAAGCCACATTCTTCCAAAACAATTGAAACGATGAAGGTAAGACATTTATGCAGGTAACATTATGCATTCTTAACGATACGATAGCCAAGATTTTCTGCGCTACCACGACCTCCTGAACCTGCACCCGAACACAACTTCAAAGTGTTGAACGATGGAGAAGTATGCAAATTGATTGAAGAGATCAGGAAACTGGACAAAGAACGCAAGCATTCGTCACTTCATGACCTTTACGTTGGGCTAAAATTGAATTTCAATTCCAAAGTAGTCCTCATACTTCTACAATTTCTGCGATTACGAGAAAGAAGAACGGTGGACAGAAATGGTGATCTAAATATCTTGGCATCAAGAATAACGTTAATAATCGAAAGTGAGAAACGTAAACTCGAGGCATTTTTGTTCAAGAAGAAATGATGCTTACGAAAGTATTCTTTGAAGCTCAAAAGTTCAGTAACGTCTACGAAATAGAAAAACAATTGCAATTAAGTGATTTCTGACAGTAAAAATTCAAGGCTCGTCGAGATTTCGAAAGAAAATCTTTTCGCTGAGAATATTTTTATTTGATATTAGAACTTTTGCTTTGACTTTTCAGGAGGTGCGAGAATATCGGTAAATTCATATGCCTTTCGTTGACCACGTCACAGCCGGCTTGAGATGTTCCCGCCTTTACAAACACGAGTTCTGAAATCGATTCTGTTGACCGCAG
>JAAUYH010140818.1_pt1 | contig 14535 bp, 9 predicted proteins | sample 7278061 | NCBI WGS metagenome assembly JAAUYH01 (sample SAMN14350203, study PRJNA611818) | marine sediment metagenome | isolation source: surface marine sediment (0.6m) | place: French Polynesia: Moorea | collected 2018-08
ACAGAAGGCGAAGCATTACTTGCGAAATAGAATCATCGCTTTAAATGATTTAGAATTTCTTTGAAAAGCTTCAATCCCAACCCGGCATTGAAGAGTCTGGGAAAATCAAAGAATAAGCATTTGTCTCCGGCAAGTTAACTTTCTTGATATGAAAAATAGCTGAGAAAATTGGAAGACTGAAATGTACGATGCATTTCAGCTATAATTCTTTTTTATTTTGCTACACTCTTTGTAGTGCAACATTTGTCGGCGCTCTGGCTGCCTCTTCCTTTTTTTGGCTAAGGTATCGCCACCTTACTTTCTCACGGTATCCTGTTGGTGAGACTCCAGTCATTTCTGTGTCCCTCCTACTACTTAATTATGTACTATTTCAGATTAATATTTTTACTAGGTAGTATTTAAGGCATCCATCTTACTTTCGAAAAGTATGCTTCTATTGCCGTTAACCTTTTTGTTCATGGTATTTACAGCGATTGCCGGAGGTTATTCACAGCTCCGTCCGAGCTACTCAGAAATTTCGTTATCCCTCTGTGCCTAGGTAGTTACAATGCATTGGCATGCTTGGAGTAGGTATGTTTTTCTGTTGTACATTGTTTTATAGCCTGTACTGTCGGGGTGACATTAGAGCCAATTAGGCTGAATGCAGTTGTTCGAATCGAAATACGGAAGCTTTCACGATTCTCCAGATTGTTCCTGCTAGCAGTTTTGATTTGGAAGATTCGAGAACGAACCCCAATGTACTGGAATTGTAGTGATATCCTCTGGTTTACAGGGTTCATTAGCTTGCAAGATTGAAGTACTTTTCTCATCGGAGATGAAAACATACGTATGCCACGTATCGTTTTCTACACAAAAAGATACTACCTCAATTTCAAAAAGATTTTCACTTTACTATTTTTCGAGTACCATTTGATATGTACGGTACTTTAGCAGGCTCGAATTACGTTAAATTAGAAAGGACACGATCTTTTTGAAATGGAGGTAGCAGTTCAATGGGATGAGAATAGGTTTCTATCGATAGTTAGTTAAAGAAGAACTATCAAAATAGTTGTCCTCACTGTAAGCACGAAAAAAGCCATAATGCTTCAACTACGACTGGTAATTCATGGCACAGAGGGAACAAATGTGATGACCGACAAACCTCTTCTTCGATACATCCTTTTGTATTACATTAGTAAGCAGTACAGCATCTGTTTTTGATTTTTGAAAAAGAAACTAATGACCAACTTAACGGTGCGCGGTGCGATGGGCACTGTCAAATTCTGTAACCGCTGAACCTGAAATTCTATTGACTTCTGAATCGAAAATCTCCATACTATTGCGAGACATGCAGTAAATTTCAAACAAGGAGAACAATTTTAAGACTAACTGCATCAAGAATACTCGAAGATCATATCTCAAACAAATGATCAGCAAAAGAACGTTTCAGAGTACATCAAAGTCAAGTAGAAAAATTTATCTCAGTGGTACTAATTCTTTACTAAGTGAACTATGATAGTCGTGAATGTTTGTCGATAGTGTATATCGTTTGAATATAAAACAGAACTGAATTTTTATTTAAGCATTGGGTTGAATCATGAAACAGTCGGAATTTCCTTTTCGATCTCATGTTTCATGAAACAGTTACGCTACCCAGTAGCTCAATACGCTCCAACCTGCCAGGTGCAGTAGTCTGTGTCGTTGTCGCAAGCACATTGCAATTTCCAGATCAGGATAATGATTCTGGTAGCGCGTCAGTTCCACTGATTCTGTATGCCGGATTAATCAATATAGAACCGAAATCTAACAGCCGTCACTCCTCTGGCGCTCATCTACTCCTTGCATCGCCTTCTACTCTCCCTCACAATTCGTCTCGCCAGCTGCACAGGGTCGAACACAGTCCTCTGATATGGGAAACATGCCCACATCCCGGTGGGCAACGCCCAAAACTTAGGCGCGAGGTGAAACCGCTTGGCCTCGTCGTGCGTCTCATAGTACATACGCGCGTATTTCTTGAACACGTCGGACTCACTCTTCGGCCTCCCAGCTCGCTGCATGCAGCTTTCAAATCGTTCAGGATCCGGAGGCGACAACAGCTCTACCCGACGGGCGTGCACAGAGTCGAGCATGCGCCGGAAGCAGAGTCTCAGCAACCAGCCGAATGGATAGATTTCGAGCACGGTCGTTCCGCGCCGCAGGAATATCAGGTTAGACAGCTCCGCACCGTGCGCGGTGACTAGCACATCGGCACGCTGCATTAGCGCGACCTGTCCAGCGAACGTAAGGCGGGATAGGTCTTGCACAAATTCGAACGTTGCGCTGTGGTTCGTTCTTGTGAGTTCGGCCCGTAAAGCAGTGCGCAGATCCACCAGCAACTTTTGTGGAATCGCGCGCGCTGCTTTTGGCTTTCGTGACACGACGATGATATGCGGTGCACAACGCGGCCTTGCACTTTGACGCACAACTCCAGTACTCCGCAGCAGTGCGTCGCGCTCAGGGTAGTCGATGTCGTACTTCACAGCATTTGTAATAAGTGAGCGGAAGCAAGCGGGAGTTCTTGGTTTTACTGGCGGTAAGTAGTAGAGAAGCGGTTGATGGGTGGCATCGGCGATGTAGTCCATGAACTTCCTAGTCCACGTTCCTTTGCGTGTGTTCAATGCTGAAACCGCAAAACGTGGATTGAGGGGTTGTGCATCGCATGCCATACTTGCACCGTCAGGCGCGGTGCAGGTGGCGGTAAGCGAGTAGTTGTTGCCCTTTGTCGCGAAGAAACTCATAGGTACCATGACAGAGTCAGTGAAATCGACCACGAAGTGGGCAAAGTGCTTATAGAACTCGCTGTGTAACGGTGGACCGAGCACATCAATGGGATGTTGTTCTGATGTGGGCAGCATAGTATTGTCCGCGTCGTAAAATTGCAACTTGTACAATAAGCTCTTGGGGAAGCCGGGTTGGGTCAGGAAGTTTTGACATCGACGGATGAGTGTGCGTTGAGAACGGTAAATGGCCGGTAAGTGTAGCTCGCGGTTCTCGTAATGCATTTTTATGCAGACGTTGGGGAGTGAGCATGCTTGCAGCACATTTTCGGAGTTGTAGTAAGCAATAATCGGCTTTACAGGCGATGGTTTTGTGTGTTTATGTGTCAAAAAAATTTTGCGAAGGGTCAATCGTTGGACGTAGAGAATCGAGACCGAGCCAAAGAACAGTAGTTGCAGGAAGATAGCCGTCTGTATCTTTCCACAGTGCCTGATAGCGAGGCGGGTTATCAACAGCTTAGCGTTGAAGTCAGGGGCCATTTGATGGGACGGAATGGGACGGGATCGATGGATGGATGGAGTCGCAAGTTCAGTGGGTCACGTTTAAGAAGGAGATGAATCGAGGTACGGGTCTCAGCGAGAACGAAGAAGGGAAGGGAACTAGGCGAGTTGCGCAAACTAGAAAATCGAGCAGCAGTACTACATTCCATTGCCCTGCACTCTTGCAACTCGAGACAAAGGGCACACTGATCCTAGCATGTAGATACTGATGGAACAGTTTCGTAGGGCTATTTAGCGAGAGGTTTCAACGTGGGCTGTTGTTTGGAAGAGTACTGTCCTGGTCCGTACTGGAGTACTGCCTTTAATATCTATCTCGATAATCATTTGTCAGTTTGGCTAAGATAATGCTGCTCTGACAAGGCGCGCTTTTCGATAACCGTAGACTTCCAACGTGGTTGCTGAAGCTCTGCACGGTACTGTACTGTAGGGCACCATCGGAACCGTTTTAAGCATCATTAACCTACCAGGATTCATTACCGGTTGCGGGTTTCCGTTGGTTGGTTAGGTAATATTGAAACAAATCCAATTAGGTGAATAGTGGATTGAGCTAAATTAAATACACCCTAGATATGCATGCCACACATTTTGTAATTCTTCCCTTATCATTGATTAACTACCATCGTAGATTAGGAGAGGCTACATTTCTAAATCATGTAGTTAAGCGAAGATTGAAACGGGTCGACACCTCGACGAACCCTACGGCATGAGGTGGCCAAAATGAAAAGTAATTGTACGTACTGTACTTCGAACTCCACGGTAAGGAGGTCGGAAAAATATAGTGTACTTTAAAATATGCGAATTAGTCAAGTGAGTTATTTATTTGTGAGAGCAGCCGATTAAGAATAACTTGTTCTTCGCAAATACCTAAGCACGATCAATTATTCATCCAAACCGGAATTAAATTAATGAGTAATTCTATCTGTTTTACGAAGTGAGGTTGCTTCAACTGTGATTTTGATACTCCTACTAATGTAAGGAATAATAGTCACATCATCTGGCAATCAAATAAGCAGATGAAGCAGCGAGCGAAATCGAGTAAAGAAGAAAAATAATCAGTTCATATAAGCACGGACTACAATCGATGATCTGACCATTCGAAATCAATCCAGTTCAATAAGTAAAGCAATTTGTTTTTCTTTTCAGCTCCTGATGTTTCAAAAGCACCAGTTTAAGGTCGAAGATATATTTGTCTACATCATGCGTTGAATTACAAAGACGCTTACCATCAAATCATATAACTCACAATCATGGCATCTGAAGCACAAGAGGATTTAAAAATCAGGAATGAACTTTCTAGGACTGTGAATATTGTAGTAGTCTTCGATGTCTCATCACACTTTCATTACGAAGTTCGTAATGAATGTGTAATTGGGTTCATAGGATCTTTCTTGGACGGCGCATGTGGGCTTTTAAATCCTTAGTTGGAGAAATCAGAATTATAATAGAAGACAATGCGTCTGATTCAGCATTGATCATTGCATATATTGTTCGTGAACGATTAGAGAAGCGCAAGCAAAACTATTTCGTATCTGATTCTGCACCGGTGAACAAGGCAGCGGTGCACGAGTTTATTGGACATGATGGTAATCGGTCATAGTTCCCATTCGACATACACTTTTCACACAGTTTTTGAGTGAGGCTGTTGCGTCGAACGCCAATGGTACCCGAAATGTTGCAGATGAATCAGGTGAAAAAAATTAAGATTCAGAACAAAAATACGATCCATTAGTTACTATACCAGAATTGAAAGAAAATGATTAATACTCAAGAATTGATTCGACATGCTATGCGATTTGGATAATGATCAGAAATTCGCATGCATAGGATAACTTATTCGAAAGTTGTCAGAAGGAACTTTAAGTATCAAAAAAATAAACATGGATGTAAAACTGGCTTCTATTTGTGGGAACCGCATATGTTTATCGGACTGACGAAGTGCACCACACGTATTGTCATGCCATGTCACCTATATTACAGTCGAACTGTGAAGTGTATCCACGTGCAGACATACATTTTCGTGACTTGCAATCCACATGACTGCCGAACTACTTCTTGAAAACTCATAGATAGCGTAGAAATTGAACGAGCGATGACAGTAATAACTTAAAAACAATTTCAACTTGACTCAAATCAAAATTTACCGCACTATTCGGCGCTCGAGATTACCAAGAGCTGTATACAGGAATATAGTTTCCAATACACAGTTTCGTCAATCTGTGCTGACTTGTCAAGGATAGACCTTCTTAGCGATGCGATCAACTGCACAGATTCACGATAAAGTAGTCTGGCGTGGAAAGTTCAAATGAAATCGTTCTCAATTATTTCAGTAACCTTATTATCAATTTCTTCTGTTGTCTTCTATCTCGAATTACACGAGTAAGAAAATTGTCCCTGTAGACCATTCTTATCTTTCAGAAAGGCTTTAAGGCTGAAGAAAATGTATGTGTTCCTTATTGAATCAACTGAAAGACTTCTAATTTATTTAGAATTCTTGGTGGTGCTACTGTTAGACAACAATCCGCATGGTTTGCATTCGTTTGATGAAGTTAAGTTCTATCTGCAGTTCTTCTAAGCTGCAGTGGTATCGCCTATACTTTAGTGTCACGCATGCTCTACTGTCGCCTACGCTGTACGGTCGCATACACTCGGTAGTCCCCTACGCTCTATAATTAAGGGTCCAGTACTCCATGCTTTGAATATGCCGTGTCCTTTAGATAATCCAACTGCTACTGCGTTGCTGCTCAATTTATCGACAATTCGCTAGATGCAAGTGTACCGTTTTCGGCATATCACGCATTACTTCCTGAGATAGATCCAACTCAATTCTTTTTATACCTTTTTTTCGTACGTTTAGAGTGCCGCATTCACCCTTCCACTGTCATTGCAGATGTGAGACTCGATGTCTAATAAATACAATCGCAACTCCTGCTGAGAGATAGGCAGTTCTGACAACTCAATGACTAACTTGGGAGTTTTATCCCTATCTCGTCAAGCCGGAGATAGTGGACACAGCCCAACTTCTACCTACCTTATCTGGATGTACTTCATTGTTTCTTTGGGCTTTGAAGTACCATTTCCCTCTATTTCCTTCTTGTTCATTTCTTCTGAATTGTCTACTATTCCCTTTTCACTTTTTTAATGTACTATCTCTCTATGTACTCTTATCAATTCTATTTTCCGTTATTTCTACGTTTAATGATAGAACCGAACCGTTTTCTACAGATGTACTTGAACCTGAACTTTCCATGATTCATCTTCAAGCCGGGAATTTTTGCGATTTTCCCATAGACATGATTTCCACGTATGACATCAGTACTTTTACAGTTAGGTAAGCTCTATCTACACTGTAAGCACTTCAGGCGTTCCGTCTGCAAGGTCATTCTGTGAGCAAGGCTGACACTGACGACTATCCTTCACCAGTGCATATTTTCTATCTTTTCTTCAAGCTATATATAAATACCTCGCCCTCCGATTTTTAGGTCACCGATATATCCTCCTGAGCCGCTTCATCTTGGTTCCCCTCAGAATTGTGGCAACATCACGCCTTTCGTTCGGTCGCGGTCACCATTGGTACCCGCTGACAGCTACTTTGAAACACTTATTTTCCTTTTCATCCTTTCCTTTTAATTATGCTTTTTCCTTCGTTTCCTTTAATTTGCTTTTCTTTCATTTCTACTTTTCATTAACCCTTTTTATCTTCTTAAGCTTTTATTTCAAGCTTACACAAGCTATCTGTCAGCAGTTAATCTTCACTATCACCATCCGCTGACACAGAAATGAACTATTCCCCGAATCATTTGCTGACACAGCATCAAAAACTATTGCCAACATTATCTGCTGTCACAGTAATGAACCACTGCCAGTATCATATGCTGGCAGTGCATTTGCCAAATAATTAGTTCCTATCATACCTACCTAGTCTATATAAACTTGATCGGCCACCGACTTCTCGGTCACCGATATACGAGCCTGAGCTCTACCCCTGTAGTTCCCTCATACTTGTACTGAAACCTTGCTTTTTTACTTAATTCTGGACGAATAAATTAAGATTTTTCTACTCATTTCAGGAAGGTGAAGATGTAGTCGACGAATTTTTCATAGGATTCCTACTCAACGATAAATTCTGTATTCAATATGCTGGAAAATAGTTAATTTCCGATTTCATCAGTAGAAACGATTGATAACATTCTACAACGGCTCTGAAAGAAAGCTAGGAGGCAAAAACATACTGTTAAGAGAAAGAGTTAAGCAGGAGATTAAAATTTGAGGTACTTAGTTTGTAAAATTTCCAGTAAATAGGGCGAGAAAGTTTACAAACATTTATGTTACTTGCTTGACTTTCATAAATAACTAGAAATCATTGATGAAAATAAAATTTCAACTATCGTACAGTAATACCATTCTTGAAAAGCTGAAAAAAAGCTGAATAATGGTCATGTTGCTTATAAAAACTATGGTCTTACATTCCTTTCATGGAAATGAACCAAATATTAGTTTGTTTCAATATTTTCCTGCTTTGATGCTTCCCCGATTGCGTGATTGATTCCTAATTTGCCTTTTTCGCCACCATCATATACTTCTGAGAATAAAATTCAATAGTTGATAATTCATTGACCCAATTGCAATAGACGTTATACAGCAGTGCAAGACGCACTACAATTTATTTCATTTAAGACGGATATCGGTAAATTTTTAGAAACCGGAAATAGAAAAAGGGTATTTCCACAAGAATTATACTGGTATTTAATTCATATCACTATTTCAAATTCTTAGGAAATATATTTTGTGATTTTAAGAGCCCAAATATGGCAATTGCCGTATGGATATTTTTGAGAAACAATAGTACAGAAAATAGGAAGAAGGGAGGAGGCAAGATTGAGACGGACAATGGGAGTTATGTTCAAGAGCTGTTGGAGGAAGAGAAAAATAGGTTCTAGAAGTCAACATATGGAGCACCGCTGTTCTTGTCAAAGAAAAAGATAGGCTGCTGCGAGGTGTAGTATTCATCGATATCTGAATCGAATTGCAACGAAAATCAATGCATCTTTGCCTCGGCCAGATGAAACATTTAATGCTTATGAATATGCTAAAGTTTTTTCAAAATAGTCTTCAAAATCGAATTTCACAAAATTCAATCAAGCCTTAAGACATAGAAAAGACAGCTTTTACTACACAACAAGTTCAATTTGAGTATTTACGTACCAAAGGGATCGTGTAATTAGCCTGGAACTTTTCCTTCGCTAATAAACCTTATGATACATTCATTGTGGCTTGTATAGATGATTTGATGCTATTCGTCAAAGAAGAAGTACCTCATCTGAAACATCTGAAAATATCATTATCTAATCTCAAAGTTCATCAGCTGTACGCCTTACCAAGTAATATGGATTTATGAGACCAGAAATTTCATTCCTTAGAAAGGTCGTTGGAAGATAAAAGATCAAATTTGACCCGAAAAAGATCGACGTCTTACGAGATTGGCCTAACCCAATGGCTTTGACCAAAATAAAAACTTTTATGGGTCTCCTCCAGCTCGTTGGAAGATTAGTCGAAGAATTTAGCATCAAATTCATAAACATTCCCTGTATGATATTTATATGTGAAAATCACAATAATAGGAAAACAGTTCATTTAAATGAAATTTTGCTCTCGTCAGTAGAAAGGCCTTCTGTAGTTCTCTGACTGTTACCCAAGCTGATTCCGATAGTATCAGATATTCCAGTCCTTTCAAAAGTTTTTTTGGCAGCCAAGGAAATAATCCTGAATTCTAGAATTCAATCAAGCGTAGGAAACAAATAAATTACAGTCTATTCAAAGCTTATTCAATTATTTTTCCTTATTCTAATCATTTGAAATCCCGCGATGCCAAAGGACAGGTTCTTTTCGATATATATCTGTTGTATATTCTTTTTCAAACTTTAAGCAGTAACCGCGTTAAATGATTAATCCAGTCAAGTATTTAAATACTATCTGCTTTGGAAAAGGCCTAGGAGATGTCGAGGTTTTTTTGATGTGAAATTGGTTTATTCTAGTTTCGGTGCCTGATATAAGCCTTTGCGGCTATTGCATATACCATCCTGCGAACAATCGGTATTTGAAGTGCAAAACTACACCACTATTCAAACTGTGGCATACTGTCACGAAAGTGCAGCTCAATAACGACAAATATCTTTTTATCTGTCCTCTGCAACCATCGAGTACCACATTTTAAATATCAGAATTAAAACATCAGATCTACACCATAGTTTTGTCTGGTGTTGAAATTTGAATACTACAACTTTTTCTGGTTCATTTGGCGATTTAAAATCTAATTGCAAGAGTCTGAAAGAAATCTAACAAGAAAAATTGAAATCTGATTTTCAATAACTTGCTATGATTAGTTAAATTTGTCTGTCCGCAGAAGTCGCCATTCGAAATGCTCGAATACTCATCCATGTCTTAGATTGATCTAGCAGTTTACTACTGATCAGTAATATCGATTCTCAATTTTGTGTTCTTCGTAACTGGTACTTTTTGAGAACGATTTGCAGTTCCTGTGCTTCCAATAAATAATTTCTGGCAACGTCTTAGAATAATGAATAACCGAGTACAAGTGTTCAATAATAATGGATTTCAATTTATTTTTTATAACCATTGGCTAATACCGATGATAACTACAAGACTGCTGCCACAGTGGACATGTAATGTATTTAGTTTGTTTTCGTGCAAGTAACAAATTCCCAACAGAATTTTGCTTTGCACGGTCCCTCAAAAATAAACCCTGATTTCTCATTTTCGAAGACACCTAGAAATAGTTATTGAAATGTGAAAATTGGTTTAGTCCATCAATCAGAGACATTATCTTACTCACTGAATCAAATCAATTTGAGAAAATTTAACATATAGTACCCAATTTGAGTTCAGATGGATCCAAAAAGACAACACACGCGTTAAGATTGATCAACAATTCAACATTCAGAATTACATGCGGCATCTACTGCTGGTCAGATTGCAATTCTGCAGGTAGCAAGCCTACAGTTGCTGCACAACAATATGGTACGAAAGCCGGACGCAGGCTAGATAATCGAGCTGCTTCCTACACTACTCTAGCCGATACAATAGAATACATCGTTCTTTTTAGACCTAACCTTCCAGCTCTACAGTATTCCACGGCTATTGCTTGCACACGTCAGAGGAAATACAAAAATCGTTGACTGTACAGTACAGCCCTGCTTTTATTTTTGGGGCAAAATGTAAGTAGCCAAATACTGTTTTGTCAGCCGAACTAAAAAACTGTTTCTCGGCTTCATAATTGTTGCAGCCCTTATTGAATGTCGGTTGGTACATGTCACACTTACATAGTGCTGTGGGACTTAGCACGTCGGCGGTTACTGTATTGTTTTAGGTATCTACAACAATGCAATTCAATACACGATACTGTATGTCATTGACGCACAATTTTCTACGTACTGTATTGCGATCTGAAATGATCCAATTCCAACGTCAAATTACAGGAAAGTCTGCTTAGTGGCGCCATTCTGAACTGTCGCACTTCGTGCAGTATTTGCTTTTGTGACTGGTTCGCGCCTTACACTTACAGTTGGGCATTCATCCCAAAACTATTAGCAAATGTAGATTCAATGACTGTGAGTAAGTGCGTTCAATGATGAACAATCGAAATTCACTTCTGACTGCAAGTTTCAGGAAGCAAGCAAGCTACCAGCTGCAGCACCCCGACGATTAGCTCAATGAGCACAGTCTGATTGAGGTCGATCTTTTATATGGATCCAAAAATTATTCGGGGAATGTTGACGTCTACTTTCGTTGAGCATCGTTTTTTGAACTATCTGGCCAAACAAACTATAATACACATCCGAGATTTCATAGTCTACGAAATTCTGTAATTACTTTGCTGATAAGTGTTCTCACAATCCGATCTGCCGTCTACTTGCCTAGTCATGGTCGTGAACACCGTCACGATTATCAGACTATGAGGATGCACTTGGTAGACTGCTAGTTGCACAGATCGCGATTCAAAAACAAACGGCTGTAACAGGCCCGCCCTCGAACTACTTCTCGCATCGCCGTTTACTCTCCCTCACTATGCGTCTCGAGAGCTGCTCCGGGTCAAACATGATCCTCTGGTACCTGAAGCATTCTCCCATCGCTTTGGACAACGTCCAAAACTTTGGCGTGGTGCGAAACCGTTGCGCCTCGTCGCTCGCCTCGTCGTACATGCGCGCGTGTCTTTCGAACACGTCGAGCTCACTCTTCGGCCTCCCTCGACGGCGCATACAGCTGTGAAATCTGTCACGATCCGGGGGCGCCAACAGCTGTACCCGTCGGGAGCGCACGGAGTCCAGAATGCGCATGAAGCAGAGATCCATAACCCAACCGAAGGGGAAGATCTCGAGCACTGTCGCCCCGCGCCGTAGGAATATGGCGTTGGACAGCTCCGCGCCGTGCGCCGCGACCAACACGTCGGCACGCTGCATCAGTGCGACCTGCCCAGCGAAGCTGAGGTGTGAGAGGTGCTGCACGAACTCGAACGTTGCGTTGTGATTCGATCTCGCAAGCTCAGCGCGCAGCGCAGCGCGCAGATCACTCAGCAGTCGGTTCGGAATCGCGCGCGCTGCTTCCGGCTTTCGTGACAGGACCACAACGTGTGGTGCGCATCGCCGCCCTGCACTGCCGCGCACCACTCCGGTGTGACGCAGCAGCGCGTCGCGCTCGGGGTAGTCGACGTCGTACTTCACAGCATTAGTAACAAGCGAGCGGAAGCAGGTGCGCGGAGCTGGTTTCACAGGCGGCAAGTTGTAGAGCAGCGGTGGTATAGTGGAATTGGCGATGTAGTGCATGAATTTCGCGGTCCATGAGCCTTCCTCTGTGTTCAAGGCCGAAATCGCAATACGAGGGTCGACTGGGCGTGCATTGCATGGTGTGGTAGTGCCGTTAGGTGCGGTGCAGGTAGCAGTCATCGGGTATTTAGCACCTTTCGTCGCGAAGAAGCTCACGGGTACCATGCCGGATTCAGTGAAATCGACAGCAAAGTGGGCAAAGTGCGAATAGTACGTGCTGTGTAAAGGTGGGCCGAGCACGTCGATGGGGTGTCGTTGTGACGTGGGCAGCGTCGTGTAGCTCTCGTCGTAAAAGTGCAGCTTGTACGCCATGGTCTTTGGGAATTCGGGTTTTGTCATGAAATTTTGGCAACGGCGGATGAGTGCGTGTTGAGAACGATATACGGAGGGCAGATGTAGCTCGCGGTTGGAGTGATGGGTTTTTATACAGGCGTTTGGTAGCGAGCATCCTTGCAACACCTTTTTGGCGTTGTAGTAAGCAATAATGGGCGGTGCCGGAGACGGTATTGTAGGTTGTAGGAAAACATGACTGCGAAGGGTCAAGTGCTGAATGTAAAGAAGTGTGACCGAGGTGAAGAACAGCAATTGAACAAAGATATGCCTTTGCACTTTGCCGCTGCGCCAGACGGAGATTCGGGAGCGCAACGCCTTGGCGGAGAAGTTTGGGCACATTTCCATGGGATGCGATGCGATGCTCCGCGAGAACGCAACGCAGTCAACAGTACGCCTTTTAGAAACAGTTCTGTACAGTAGTTAATCGACTTAGCAGACAGCACAGCGAGCGACGAGTTGAACATCAAATTTTGCCAGGCTCACTTATTGAGAATTTGCCACATGTTGTAGAGAAAAGTTCTGCACAGCACATTGAAGAGACACGAGTTCGGCAAGATAGTCGGAATTCCAGGGATATTGCGCAATAGTTTCGTGCTGTTGCTCTAATGTGCAAAGTGCGTCGTATCGCCTGTCTTCCAGCACGGGGTTGTTGTGGGTTTGGTGATGTGATGTCTCCGTTATCTTTTTCTTTAGTTCAACAGCACGAAACCTATCTTTGTTGCACTGTAGGTTCGAATTTCCAGTGAAATACTGTTCCAAATGATTGTGACTTGCAGGCTTGAACGCTTTTGTTTGTTTGGAATACCTTTGTAAAAGTATTAGCGTGGGTCTTTTACTCTACTTCGCGACAAAAATTTGCTATGTTATTCGTCAACTCCTCACAAAAGGAAAAGGGAGAATGTAGTCGCTACCAGTTGTGAAAAACCAGAAGATTAGAACTGTTGCGCGAATACGAAACAATGTGGGAAATTTTGTGTTAGAATTCTAATTATCTTTAACGTTAATCATCTTGAGAGGAGCACTGAAAGCTGAGCTGTAAAGCATGCTCTACGGAAAAACCTGACTAGGCTGCGGAAAAATGTAGAGCAAAAGTCCCGAAAGCAGCTGAACGGAAGATTTTTCACCTAGGATCTTCGATGACGGTTTTAGCAGCACAAATAATATTCGACGAATTCCCTATGATAATGTTTTAAATGTCAAAGTTTTTCGAAGGCAAGCTGGTAATTATGCTAAATTTCGTCTAGAACTCTTGTTCACAACTCAACTGAAAATCAGAAGTACGTAGTTCGTAGTGCATGAAGCTCCTGTTTGGATTACGTCTATTTGAGGGAAACATGGAATTGTTTCTAGAATTTATTATTCGTTATGAATTCATGCCAAGCCCGATTGATTCCATATCGACTAATCTTTAGCTTTGTAGGTGTGGCAGAGGATAAGTATCTTGTAATCCGTATGTAGAGAAGTCATTTGTTATTTTGAAGATCTAAATTCTAAGTAAAGTGTTCAGAGTCTTCATTTTGAACCTTGAAGCTAAAATATGGACCAGAAAAAATAGAGAAAAATTCTTGACTATGACATGAAAAGTAGTTTTGTCTCGGCCTTCTCCAGACTCAAATAGTACAGAATTTAGCATTCAGGAACTCAATTAGAATTTCCAAAAAACACGGTCCGCAATTTTATTATCGGGAGAAGTGAGCCATTATCACTTGTGATGATAAAAACCAGGTATTATGACCCTACGAAACTGAGGTTAATATTTCTTAGAGTGTTGGACAACAGAATCCGTGAGGTCAGTTTAACCCGAACAGTTTTTACAGGAAAGGTAGATCTATTTCAGATGCACAATTCCCAAATATTTTCAATCCTAGATGCAACATATTTTGAACGGCTTCAAAAAAATGTCGTGGAAAAATGAGTATTTAACCACCTGTTACTGAGATAGCTTGACCTGTGGTGGATGCAGGAATTGTATCAATAAAACACCAAGAAAATAATTCGTTTACAATTTTAAACTATACGTATAGATTTTTTGTGGCCAGGTTCAGTCAATCAAATCCTGTCTATAAAGC
>JAAUYH010177232.1_pt1 | contig 14534 bp, 12 predicted proteins | sample 7278061 | NCBI WGS metagenome assembly JAAUYH01 (sample SAMN14350203, study PRJNA611818) | marine sediment metagenome | isolation source: surface marine sediment (0.6m) | place: French Polynesia: Moorea | collected 2018-08
AGGGGATTTCCGAACTTGTTTATGATTATCTTGGTGTAGTTTCCCCATGATCAAGTTTTGTTAATTCACAAAAAAATTAACTTTATTTTATTGTTATGAGCTTGAGGCTATGACTTATAAAACTAAAGTGATTGCAGTATTAAAGACAAAAACAAATACTAATAATTGATAATGAATAATAGATGAGCTACACTGCTGATTGAGCGCGAGTTTGACAATTTGCCAGCTTATATGGAAACAAAGTATTTAAAATAAAAAAATGTATATTAGTTAAATTAATCAATTATCGCCATTGTTAATATCTGGAGTAACCTATGAGTAAGTCCCTGCATATCTTGATTGTAGAGGATTCGCAAGATGATGCAGAATCATTAGTCAAAGAATTAGAACAAAATGGCTATCCCACAGTTTATCAAAGAGTAAATAATCAGGTCGGGATGGAAACTGCCTTAAATAGTGAAATTGCTTGGGATATTGTGTTAGCGGAATATTATCTCAATCAATTCGATGCGGTTGCTGCTTTACAACTATTAAAAGAATATCAAATAGATTTACCATTTATTATTGTTTCTGGCAAAATTGGCGAAGATACGGCAGTAGAAGCAATGAAAGCTGGAGTAAATGATTATATATTTAAAGGCAAACTAGCTCGTTTAGTACCAGCAGTAGAAAGAGCATTACGAGAAGCAATTCTGCGGGCAGAACATCGTAAAGCTCAGGAAAGACTCAGATATCTAGCTTATTATGATTTATTAACTGGTTTGCCTAACAGAACTCTGTTTTTAGAGCATTTATCTCGGCAATTCGCCCAAAGTCAGGAAAAAATCGCAGATCACAAAGAATGTTTTGCTGTTTTAGTTGTCAGTATTGATCGCTTTAACGTGATTAAATATAGTCTAGGTCATGATCTCGGGGAACAACTTTTGATCGCTGTTGCTAAACGACTAGAAAAATTTCTTACCAATCAAGATATTGTCGCTTGCATCGAAGCCAATGAGTTTGCCATTTTGCTTACTAATTTACAAAATCCTCATGAAGCCTTAAAGAAAGCAGAAGATATTAATATTCATCTAACAGTTCAGTTCCAACTTCAAGAAATTACTATTTTTTCTACTTTTAGTATTGGCATTGCTATTGATACAATTGATTACGATAAACCAGAAAGTATGTTGCAAGCAGCTGATACAGCAATGCATAGTACTAAGGGAGATTTTATAAATAGTAGAATTTTCTTTAATCCCCAAATGCATATCAATGCTTTGGAAAAACTACGATTAGAAAATGAGTTACAACATGCGATTGCTAATCAAGAATTACATCTTAATTATCAACCAATTGTTTCTCTAAATACAGAAAATATTGAGTGTTTAGAAGCTTTAGTTAGATGGAAACATAATTATTTGGGGCATATTGCAGCAGAAAAAATAATTTCCTTATCAGAAGAAACAGGTTTGATTTTACCTCTTGGTCAATGGGTTTTGACCGAAGCTTGTTCAAAGTTAGTAACTTGGCTTGCTCAATTAACTGATCAAGGTCGTTCTTTGATTATGAGTGTTAATTTATCAGGAATTCAGTTGTCTCATCCTGATTTATTATCTCAAGTAGACCATGTAATGCAGTCATTAAAAATATCAGGAAAAAATCTCAAACTAGAGATTACCGAAAGTACTTTGATGAATAATAATTCAATAGTGTTTAAAGTATTAGAAAAGTTAAAAGAAAGAGGAATTTCTTTATGTATTGATGATTTTGGTACAGGTTATTCTTCCCTCAGTTATCTACGCTATTTACCTATTGATACCGTAAAAATAGATCGCTCTTTTATCAGTCCTAATATTGATCATAAAAGTTATGATATTCTCAAAGCAATTATAGATTTAGTTCATAGTTTAGGTTTAAACGCGATCGCAGAAGGGATTGAAACCACAAGTCAACGAGATATTTTAGTTAGTTTAGGTTGCGAATATGGACAAGGTTATCTATACTCTGATCCTCTGGAAGAAGATGATGTTTTGTCTTTATACGATGAAAAGGAAACAGGGAACAGGCAATAGGCAATAGGGAGTAGTAAATTCAATATTATTATCAAGTAATCTTTGTATTATTCGCGGCTAAGCTAATTGCTTGGGGTAAGATTAAATGCTCCTGTACTTGAATTCTAGCGTGAAGAGTTTCTAAGGTATCATTAGGCAAGATTGGAACAGCAGATTGCATAATAATTTGACCGCTATCTACTTCTAAACTAACCAAATGTACTGTACAACCAGTAATTTTTACCTTGGCATTTAAAGCTTGTTCAACGGCACGAATTCCTTTAAAACTAGGTAACAAACTGGGATGAATATTAATAACGCGATCGCGAAAGCCATCTAATAAAACTGGGGTGACAATTCGCATCCAGCCAGCCATGATTACCCATTCCACATCATATTCTTTGAGAGTAGTAACAATTTTTTGATCTAATTTTTCCCGTTGCGGATATTCGCGATGATTAATCAATACGACCGGAATTTGCCATTTTTCGGCACGAGATCGCACTTTAGCCTGTGGATTATTGTAAATTAGAACCATTATTTCTGCATTTAGTTTACCATCCGTGATCGCTTGTGCCACAGCTTCAAAATTTGTACCACTACCCGAAGCCATTATTCCTAATTTTATTGGCTTTTGTGATGATTTATTCGGCGAAGATATTGCAGGAGAAACTAAAGATAACTGAGAAATATCTGACATAATAAGTAGCTGGACACAATAAGTTACCTAGGGTTGATAGGTTTTAGGTTTTAGGGGCAAAAATGTGTAAACAATTTTACCTAGATACTTAATTAATAATTGCTTTGAGATATCAATTAATGCTCAATTAATGTTCAATATTCAATGTTCAATGTTTAATGTCAAAGCTGATTCGAGAAAAGTAATTAAACCATCAATATCTTGATTTTCTGCAATAAAACATTCAGGAGGATTTATTTGAGGTTGAAAATGCAATAATTTAACTTGCCCTTCACCAATAGCTAGAATTAAAACTTCCTGTTCTCTTTTATAACCATCAATCAAACCCAAGATTTCCTGGAGATGTCCTTTGGTACTTTTATTGAGTTTTTCTAGAGATTCTTTTGTACAAGCTACAAAATGAGGTTGAGGTTTGAGATCGATTCCCAAAATATTATCAAGTTCACCCCATTCTTGTTGTAATCCCCAAGCTAAAGCAGCTAATTTTTCTTCATGATCATCGACAAAATTATCTAATTGCCATCGCCATTTTTCTTCGGGGATATTTTTTTGACTACTACCAAATTGCATTATTAGTTATTGTGAAGTAATTAATCGCTTTTAGTGACAACTAAATTATATAGTATTAAGTTATTTAGATCGTCATTAGTCCAGAATTAATAATCATTTTCTCAGCAAGTATCAATCCATAAACATGACTTAAAACCTGCTTCAACCACTTAAAATTAATCTTTTCTCCGTCCATTTGTTCTAATCTTAAGTCATGAAGCCATTCTAATACTTCTGTTTCTATGTCTGGGAAATAACTACGCACTGCCTGCATAAATTTAGGTTTTCCTCCTAAAAATACGTGTTCATTGAAAGTATAGAAGGAGACAATCTTCCACATGAGGAAGAAATGGCCCTGTCTCATTAGTTCCGACAAAAACTTTGTGTAGTATAGGTTCTACTGTTTGTGTAAATTCTTCTTCTGTAAGAACGTGCATTTTAAAAAAAGTAAAATCATTATTTTATTAGTATCTTGTAACCCAAAAAGCCTTGTCCATAGAAATTTCAAAAATAGCACATGGGCATAATGAGCATGAACCCTCAATGATTAAGATATCTAACTTAAATGAAGTCCAAATCTGCGGAACAGTCTAGTTTTTCCTATAAAAAAATATTAGGGCTATTGACAGCTTGCTTTTATATTTTATTTACCCTGGCACCTGATAGTCATAGCTTGATGGTGATGTATCCTTTTGTTTCCCTGTGGCAAATTGGGTTGTTATTACCTGTAGTCTGGTTGCTTTTATCACTTTGGTCGAGAAAAATCTATTACTTGGGTAATGGTTTAGATTGGCTGATGGGTTTAATTGTGATGGGAGTTGCCATATGTACGGTTTTTGCTCAATTTCCTCATCAGGCTCTTTGGTATGGTTGGGTAGTTATCTGTTTTGTGGCTGGTGTTTACCTGCTCAATTCTTATCTGAGAACTAGTCAGCTCCGTTATAAATTGTTAGTTTTCCAGGGTTATCTTAGTCTAGCTTTTGTGGTCATGAGTTTATTCCTCTGGATAACGGAAACTTTATGGCCAGAATTAGAACGGATTGCTCAACTTAAAGCAAAGGGGATTAATCTTAGTTTTGATTTCTCAGTGTTGGAGTTGCGCAACTGGGCTCCCTTGGGACATCAAAATTATGTTGCTGGCTATCTACTGCTTTGTTTACCTTTATTTGTTGGCTTAACTATTTTTACCAAAGGTTGGCGACGGTGGCTATGGTTAGGCAGTTGCGCTTTAGGGTTAGTGGATCTCTACACTACCAGTTCTAAGGGTGGATTTTTGGGCTTGGCAATAACTCTAATTATTAGCTTAATATTTTTGCTATTTTTTAGTTCTTTACCGCGGTTATGGCTATTTATGGGGGTAATTGGCAGTTTATTACTAGTTTCGACTCTGATTCTCGCTAATAATCGCTTATTGAGGACAATTAACCGCATATTTCAAGGTGAAGGTAGTAGAGAGTTAGTTTATCGCACGATTAATGCTGTGATTGGTTATCGGATGGGAATGAGTGCGCCACTAACGGGAGTAGGTTTGGGAGGAGTACCGTTACTGTATCAAAAATATCATCCGGTTTGGGCGGGGGGAGAATCGGAGTTAGCCTTTCAACTTCATAGTACTCCTGTTCATTTATGGGCAGAAATGGGAATTTGGTCGATTATCTATGGTATTGCGATTATAATACTACTTTCTGCGATCGCGGTAAAACTATTACGGAAACATAATAATATTACTTTCTCGGATCGGGTTTTTGCTTGGTCTATTTTGAGCAGTTTCTTGGGCTATGGCATCATGAGCTTGACTGATTATCAGTTAGATAACGTCTGTATTAGTGGCATTATGGTGCTGTTTTTGGCTTGTTTAGCGACAATCTTTGCTCCTACTCAAACCTCACCGATGAATATTAAATTTAAATATTTCAGTCTTGTAGGATCGGGCATGGCGATCGCAGTTATGTTATGGTTAATTCCAGTACATCGCGCTTGGCAACTTTCTAGTGAGGGGTTTATTGCTCTAGCGAACGATGATTTGTCTAGTTTTGAGGAAAATTTAACCCAGGCAAACCGCATTGCCCCTTGGGAACCCTATTATGGTTATCAATTAGGCTGGAATTTTGGCGATTTATCCCGTAATCTGACAGCTCAAAAGCAAAAGCAACATTTAGCAGCCACAGCAATTAAATATTTCCAACAAGCCAATACGGTTTCTCCCTATCGAGAGTTTGGTCATAGTAATCTAGCTTGGTTGTTACTCGATTTCAATCCCGCCGCCGCAACTACTGAGTTTGCTCTATCTGCGAAGTTAGCACCGACAAAAAGAGGAGTTTTCTTTGGTTTAGGTTTAAGTCTTTTGGCACAAGAAAAACTAGACTTGGCAGTCGAGGCTTTTAGTTTAGAGATGTTACGAGATCCCTCATTTTTAACTAGTCCAGTATGGAGAAACCCCAATCTTAAAGGGATTTCTCCTCAAATCTTACAAAATTTGGAACATACTTACGATCAATGGTTAGCTAAAGAAGCCGATAATGAGACTTGGCATCGCGATCGCGGTGGTGTTTACTGGTGGCAAGGTAAAATAGCAGCAGCGACAAAAGACTGGTCAAAATATGGTAATAATTGGCAAAAGATATTACTAGATATTAATGCTGAGTCGAAATTAAAAGCCAAAATTTCCCAAATGCCCCTATCTCCTACTAAATTGTTACTGGATGCTTGGTTTAATCCTCAGCAACGTCAAGATTTATTACAACAAGCTTGGCTAACACAACAACAAACCCCCATTAAACCCGAAATTTTAGAACAATTACAATTAACCATGGCGCAATCTCCCAATTTAGAAACCTGGTTAAGATACAATGCTCCAATCTTTCCCTATCGTGTCAAAATAGCAGGATTCGGAGTGCTACATCGTCATATTGATGGAGTTAACCCCTTTGATTTTTATGTTGTTATGGATAATTCTGCGATCGCAACTTGGTTTAATCAAGTTTATTCTTATGTAAGATATCAACCGGAACTAGATCAAATTTTACAACCAAGAAGAGAGCAATTATTGAATAATTTAAGTTAGTAAAAATACTATTGTCTGTTCCCTGCTCCCTGCTCGCTGTTACCTGTTCCCTGTTCCTTATTGCTTGTTCCCTTTATCTCCAAAGATCCCAGAATCTTTTTCGTTATTTTCAAAAATTCTTGATACTTAATATCTTCTGCAATATAGGTAAAAACATAAGCATGATTCCCTTTGACTGTAAAAATTTCCATCTGTTGTAAATATTTAGACCCTTCTTGTCTAAGATATACTAAAGATCGAGCTTTATTGCCATCTAGATTATCAATATCTCCCTCATAAATTACAGTATCTGGAGTTAACTGTAATTGAATTCTTTTAAGTATAATTTGACTATATAAATCTAAACTATTGACTTCTGCTGATAATTCATCGATAGATAAATAAATCTTCTCTTGAAATAAATCAAAACCATCTTCTGACGGTGACGATAAAACTGCAATCTCTCCTGTAATCGGATCTTCTAATTCTTCAATAGACCAATCCTTGGGATATTTAAGAGAAATGTTATATCGATCATTTTTATATTCTACAAAATCACGATACTTATTTGCATTATTAACTATAATTAGCATTAACAATATAATAATAACCAAAGGAATAGCTACAATACGCCAAAACTTAAGGTTGAAAAAGTTAAATTGAAAAGTTTTCCGAACTTCCTGGGGAATAGAATTTTGCTTAATTTCCAAGATATCGTTTGCTTCAGAAGTCTCAACATCAAAAGGAGGAGGAAAAACGACCACATTTTCTTCTTGTTCTAGATCTTTTAAGACTTCTGTTACAGATTGATAGCGCTCTTGATAGGAATCACAAGTCATTTTATTTAAAATATTAGCCAATTTAGAACTAATACTAATTTCCTGATAATTATTTAAATCTTTAATTACAGATCGGGCATAATTGTCTAGATTATTAATTTCTACTCTGTTACTTTTTTTGCCACTTAAAGCATAAATTGCTATTTTACCTAAAGAATAAATATCACTAGCAATCATTGGATTGCCTTGTTGACATTCTGGAGCTGTAAATTCTTGATCTTCTAAATCTTGATTACTTAGGAATCGAGGCTGCAAGTTATTACCTTCTGCCAATTTCTTGATCTGACCAAAATCGGTTAAAAATATTTGTTTATCTTCGTGACGGCGAATTATATTAGAAGGCTTAAGATTGAGATGAAGAATATTTTTTTGATGAATAAAATCTAGACATTTCAGGATTTCTCGTAAGAGAATGAGTACTTCAGATTCTGTTAAAGTATAATGGGAAATTTCTTCTGCTAAAGTTTCTCCTGGAATAAATTCTCTAACAAAGTAAAATTCTCGATCTATAGCAAAAAAATCTCTGATTTCAGTAATTTGTGGATGATTATCGACCTGCTTGAGATGCATTAATTCTAGGGTGATAATTTCCTGTAAATCATGCCAAGCCTGAGAGGTTAATTTTTTTTCTTCTATTTGAATTTGTAGTCTTTTAACAATACAAAATGTATCAATAGGAGCAATTCTATCTTCTGCAAGATAAATAGTCCAATAGTTTTTTTGTGCTAACTGGCGAGCTATATAATAATGGTCTTGTAATATTTTTCCTAATAGCGACTTCATTCAAGTCTCAAACATTGATAAATTGATCAATTAGTTTTTAGCTCTTAGCTTTTAAAAGGTAGAAAAACCTTGGTAAAATACTCCCCCATAAGCAACTTTTGTAAGAAGTGCTGAATCTGAAGGAGATCTGACCGCTGGGTCGCTCGCCAAAACGTTGACGAAGTCAGAAGGTCATCATAAGTGGCTGGGGTTTCCCCAGGCAACATGACCTCAGAAGCTGCGAGAACATGCATCCAGCAAAGCTCTGACCGCCCGCACCCGAAAGGTTAATAGCCAAAGGCTAAGAGCTTTATAGTTAAATATACATCTTAGTATATTTAATATATATGATATATATGATATCTTGAAAAATCTATGTTACCAGTCCAAGAAGCAGAACAAATAATTCTTGATTTACTCACACCATTAAATGTTCAAAAAGATACAGAAATAGTGAATCTTCAAGACGCTAGAGGACGTATTTTAGCCAAATCAATTAGCAGTAAATTAGATTTTCCCTATTGGGATAACTCCGCTATGGATGGTTATGCAGTGCGTTATGAAGATGTTCAACAAGCTGCGAAAGAAACACCAGTAACTCTAGAAATTGTCGAAGAGATTCCTGCAGGTTTACTTCCCCAAAAGACAATCTCATCACAGCAAACCGCTCGTATCTTTACAGGAGGTATGTTACCAGAAGGAGCGGATACCATTGTGATTCAAGAGAATACTCAACGCAATGGTAAATTAGTCACAATTTTCTCCTCACCGCAACCGCAACAATTCGTCAGACATCGGGGTTCTTTTTACCAAGCAGGAGAAACGATGTTAGAATCTGGCATAGCTTTAGATGCACCAGATATTGCTATTTTGGCTACGGCTCAATGTAATGAACTCGCTGTCTATCGTCGTCCGAACATAGCTATTTTGTCTACAGGAGATGAATTAGTGACTCCTGATACACCCCTTAAGCCAGGACAAATAGTAGATTCTAATCAATATGCCTTAGGAAGTTTTGTGACAGGAAATGGGGCAACCCCAATCTTTTTAGGAATCGTACCCGATCAACCAGAAAAGCTCAAAAAAGCTATGGCACAGGCGATCGCAGAAGCTGATATAGTTTTATCTACTGGGGGAGTCTCTGTTGGTGATTACGATTATGTCGATTCGATTCTGGAAGAGTTAGGGGGACAAATCCATATTCGGAGTGTCGCAGTAAAACCAGGAAAACCGCTAACGGTGGCGAGTTTTCCAAATTCTTGTCTCTATTTTGGCATTCCCGGAAATCCAGTTTCGGCTTTAGTAAGTTGTTGGCGTTTTGTCCAACCTGCGATCAAAAAGCTATCAGGATTAAAAAATAATTGGCAACCTACTTTTATTAAAGCAGTCACTAAACATGAATTACGCTCTGCTGGCAAAAGAGAAACCTATTTATGGGGCAAACTTAATATAGTTGAAGGAGTACCAGAATTTTCTCTTGCTGGAGGTAGTCATAGTTCTGGTAATCTCATTAACCTATCCCAAACTAACGCTTTAGCTGTTGTTCCGATTGGTCAAACATCTATAGCCATTGGGGAATCAATCAGGGTAATGTTGACTAAACAGCTATAGCAATTCTCATACTGGTGAGGTACATAACGCTCTGCTTTAGGGAACAGGGAACAGGGAATAGGATGGACCTCATGACTCTGAGAAACGCTATGTATAAAATTAGTTCATATTTAATTAAGTCTATTTAATTAATAGGAGTCATCATCATGTTGAAATTTTACTATTCTCGTCTTTCGATTAATGCTCGTCGGGTTTGGGTAACTTTACTAGAAAAGAATTTAGAATTTGAACCTGTATTAATGAAACTTAGTGGTGATCAATTTCAGCCAGACTTTTTGAAATTAAATCCTTTTCATCATATTCCTGTATTAGTTGACGATGATTTTACCGTCTTTGAATCCTTGGCAATTCTCGATTACTTAGAGGCTAAATATCCTCAACCTAGTTTCATGTCTACCGATGCTCAAGAGATTGCGAAAATTCGGACTATTGAATTAGTTACAGTTAATGAATTGCCTTCTGCTTCGATTATTTTAATGAAAGATATGTTAGAAGTTGAAGTATCTCCTCAGCAAATTGAAAAAGCCAAACAAACTATGGCAACAGCCTTGAAATATTTTGAAGCTAATTTAATAGATAATAGTCCTTATTTTATTGGTGACAAATTTACTTATGCGGATATCGTAGCAGGAACAGCAGTAGCTTCTATTCCTTTTTTAGGCATTAGTTTGGAACCTTATTCCCAGGTAAGTAAATGGTTAGATAATTTACAGCAACGCGATAGCTGGAAACAAACTGCTCTAACTCCCGAACAGATCGAACAATCAAAAGCTGTCATGAAAGCAATTTTGCAAAAAAGAAATTAACAGAAGGCAGTAAGTTTTTTGATTTCAAATTATTCACTTCGCCTTCAAAGGCGGCGTTGCTGATTTAAAACATGAATTAAATAGTAATACTAATATGGCTCTTAGGTTTTGGCTCTTGGCTATTAGCTTTTTGAGAACATATTATAGAAGATGATAAATTTGCTTTTCATAGCTTGATTCGGCAACGCCTCAAAGGCTAAACCTCGTCCAGATTAATACTACATCTCTAGCTTTTTGCGATCGCTATATCAAATAGAGTAAGAAGTTTCCCAGAGCAGCAGGATTTGTTTAATCTTGAGATATGAGTATTAGTTGATTGAGATAGATGAATGGAGTAAGAGCTTGAATAAATATCTGGATGCAGTTGCGATCGCACAAAGGGTTCGCAATCAAGAAATTAAAGCAATAAAGATTATCCAAAATACTTTAGAACAAATTGAACAGCGCAATGACCAACTCAACTGTTTTACCACCGTAACCAAAGAAAAAGCGCTCGCTCAAGCGTTTGAGATAGATCGACTAGTTGCTCAGGATCGCGATCCAGGAGCCTTCGCGGGAGTTCCTTTTGCTGTCAAAAATCTTTTTGATATTGAAGGAGTAATCACCCTAGCAGGCTCGAAAATCAACCAAGACAATCCTCCCGCTACAGAAAACGCTACCGCTATTACCAAGCTACAAGCAGCAGGTGCAATTTTAGTCGGAGCTTTAAATATGGACGAATATGCCTATGGGTTTGTCACCGAAAACAGTCATTATGGCGCTACTCCTAACCCCCATGATCCCAGTCGCATCGTTGGTGGCTCTTCAGGAGGCTCCGCAGCAGCAGTCGCAGCGAACTTAGTTCCCCTAACTTTAGGCTCGGATACTAATGGCTCAATCCGCGTTCCCGCAGCTTTAGCAGGAGTTTATGGGTTCAAACCTACCTATGGAAGATTATCCCGTAGAGGAACATTTTTATTTGCCAGTAGCTTAGATCATATCGGTCCTTTTGCTCGTTCTGTGAGGGATATTGCCACAGCCTTTGATATTTTACAGGGAGCAGATGAGCGAGATCCCGTTTGCACTACTAAACCACTTCAGCCATGTTTGCCCACTATTAATCAGGGAATAGAGGGATTAAGAATTGCCGTTGCCGATGGCTATTTTGCCACAGGCGCGACGACCAAAGCTTTATCTGCGGTAGAGAAAATTGCTCACAAGTTACAAGTTACCCAAACTATTACCATTCCCGAAAGCGATCGCGCCAAAGCAGCAGCCTATCTTATTACCGCTGTAGAAGGCTCGAATTTACATCTGACTAATCTGCGATCGCGTCCCCAAGACTTCGATCCGGCTACCCGCGATCGTTTTCTAGCAGGAGCATTAATTCCTGTTTCCTGGTATCTCCAGGCGCAGCGATTTCGTTCTTGGTATCGTCGTCAAATGGAAACTATTTTTCAACAAGTAGATGTCATTCTGGCACCGACAACTCCCTGTGTCGCGCCGCTGCTTGGTCAAGAAAAGATGACAATCGCTGGAGAAGAAATTTTAGTTCGTCCTCATTTAGGTCGTTTTACCCAACCCTTATCCTTTATTGGATTACCTGTTTTATCAATCCCCGTTATCGAGCCAGGAAAATTACCTTTGGGAGTTCAAATTATTGCTGCTCCTTTTAATGAATCTTTAATTCTGCGAGTTGCCGCATTTTTAGCAAAGGGTAAATAATCCCCATTCGGGTATACAAGACAGACAAGGAAAAAGATATTCTGCCTCCTGCCCTCAGCCTTAGCCCAAATCACCTCTCAAAAAGATTTAGTAGCATGATTGATGCCCAACCTTCACTAGAATTTATCCCCCCAGCCTTTAATCCCCTAGTCTGGCATGGATCGCGATCGCTGTTACCATTATGGTTGCGCTACAGTCAGGGAATTACTGAAGTTAGGGTAGATAATGCTGCGGAATTAATCGAACTTTATCATCAGTTTCACCAGAAAAAAACACGATTTTTGTTGGCATTCCGTCATCCTTCTACGGTCGATCCCCCCTGCATCAGTCAGTTATTGTGGAATTTACTTCCCCAAATTGCTAAACAAGCAGGAAAACCTCTACCATTTCCTGTGCATACCCATTTTATCTACGATCGCGGCATACCTCTGTGGGCAGGGCAACAGATAGGATGGTTAATCTCCCAGTTAGGAGGCACCCCAATTCGCCGAGGGACATTAGATCGCCAAGGATTGCGCTCGATTCGAGACTTATTTGTCAGAGGTAAATTTCCCCTAGCCGCAGCGCCAGAAGGAGCTACTAATGGTCACAATGAAATTATTAGTTCACTAGAACCGGGAATTGCTCAATTCGGTTTCTGGTGTCGGGAAGATTTACAAAAAGCGCAGATTGATGCTGAAGTCGCGATCGCTCCTTTAGGTATTAGGTATCATTTTTTTGCAGCACCTTGGCAATCTTTAGAACAAGTCCTATCTCAACTGGAAGTTGATAGTGGTTTAGAAAATCAACCAACAGCTAGCATGGGCTTGGTTAATGGGGTTGCTCTGACAGCAAAACAAGAGCAAATATTTTATGAACGACTGTATCAACTGGCGGAACATTTACTATCATTAATGGAAAATTTTTACAGTAAATATTATCAGCAGACTATTACTTCAGAAAATACTGACTTACCATCCCGCCTCCAAGCCTTATTAAATGCTGCTCTGAGCGTTGCCGAACAAGCTTTTGGTGTTAAACCCAACGGTAATCTCAGCGATCGCTGTCGGCGAGTGGAACAAGCGGGTTGGGATCGAATCTATCGTCAGGATATCTCAGAATTAGAGACTCTCGCCCCAGCAGCTAAGGGTTTAGCGAATTTAGTAGCGTCAGAAGCCCAGTTGCGCCTCTGGCATATGCGCCTAGTGGAAAATTTTGTGAGTGTCACGGGGCGATATGTGGCCGAAAAATCCACTGTAGAACGTTTTGCTGATACTATTCTCTTGATTTGGAAAATGCTGGCTCGTCTCAAAGGACAATCTAATGTGAAACCACCATTTTTAGGCAAGAAATGGGCACAGTTTACTGTACAGTCACCTTTGCTAATTTCTAATTATTGGGATAATTATAAGTCAAATCGTCGTCAAGCTATTGCTAATTTAACCCAAGATTTACAAACTTCTTTAGAAGATGCGATCTCTTTAAAAATTTGAAAAAATCCTCATTGATTGTTTAATTGCTGGATAGCTTTTACTAAAGAATTGAGGTTGAACTTCTCTCGAAAATATAACAAAATGTAGATTTTTTCCACCGACTTAGTTAAATAACTATGATTCAATTACCTTATCTGCAAAAAACAAAGTATGGGCAAGATGGATTTGGACTATATTAACCGGAGATAAAATTCATTGCCAACACTGGTTCATCAGCGACAGAGCGGTTACTTTTACTCTCAACGAATATGAAACTGCTTTAAACTACAGCCTTACTGTTGTTGGTAGGGATTTTTGAACCTTTTTGGGTGATGGAATTTCTCAAACAAAATATACATCCTAAATAGCTTACTATCTTGTCTTGACTGTTTGCTGCCGTTATAAAAATTGGTTTCCAGGAAACTTGAGTTGATTTTAAAGGAGAAAAATCATGCCAAATCTCAATAAGATTACCGCTAATAAACAACTATTTGCTGATGGTTTCTTGGCTCCAATTCGTAACGGTTTAAATAATTTTGTCATCCAAGATCCTGTGGTTGCCCATATAATTTGTGCAACTATTCCCGCTCAATGCCCTTTTGCTATAGAAGTCAGAATATTCGGGCATACTATTTTACGGATTCCTCCTTTATGTAAATTAAATCCTCTCTACAATGAGTTTGTAGCGCTACGTTTTCGTGCTCTTTGTTATCTAGCTGATGAATGTAGTAAAGATATAAGCTCTTACTGCTAAACCCCATCTACCGTAAAAAACACTGAAAAAGTTTTAGTGCCAGCAATTCTAATTTTGAAAACTCAACGGCAGGCGTTGCTGAATCAGCGTATGATTTTGGTTGACGCGGGGAAGTTTAAAAATTATTACTTAAGTACTTCATGTCTTAAGTCAGCGGTACTCCGCCGTAAAAGCGGTGCGACCCCGGTCGGGTTCCCCGACCTAGCGGTCAGACCTCCTTCGGATTCAGCACTTCTTACAAAAGTTGCTCATGGGGGAAACCCCCAAGACCGCACTTTTGCG
>JAAUYH010161676.1_pt1 | contig 14527 bp, 7 predicted proteins | sample 7278061 | NCBI WGS metagenome assembly JAAUYH01 (sample SAMN14350203, study PRJNA611818) | marine sediment metagenome | isolation source: surface marine sediment (0.6m) | place: French Polynesia: Moorea | collected 2018-08
CAAAAATCCATCAGACACGCCGCTCGAAACACGAAATGAACACGTATTCAACACGCTGCTGATTGTTGCATGGTTTCGTGCTATATACGCCATAATTTAAACCTTTCGCGAAACATTTTTGCTGGTCTCGCATTGCAAAAAGAGCCTATGACGTCAAAGAATAGTAAACGATTCACCATTTTCAAATCTGCGAAGAGGCGAAGTGTTTGCTACTTTTCTGATGACTACTTTATTTCCGAAGTATCTATATATCTTACGATCACATTCATGCACGAAATGTTACCTAAGTATCCTGAGAGAATATATAGTCTCTTCAATTGCTAGATCGGCAATTTAAATATTTAAAAAGTACTACAGTTCGAAAGGGTCACCCGTCAAATAGATACTGATTCTAGAGACGCGAACGTTAATAGGTGCAGTCAAGTTCATTGCGGGACATGGCAGCAATAGGAGGTTTCTAATTTGGCACTAAATAAAAAGTTTCGTGATAATATTCCGGCTTTTGGATGAATTTTTCTAAGGATGTTTGGGTATGGAGGTATAGGAGTTTGAAGTGGTAAATATCTCTAATTCACAAGTGCGATGGATGATATATTTGCTGAACAAATAAATATAGAACTCGCGTAATCTAGGTGCGTCCGAAACCAGTAACTGTTATCGGAACCGTAAATCGAATAAGAACATTCATGCATCAACGTACTTTGCTATGACCTACATGGCTAGCATTGATGCCGGACCACTGTCAGTACCAAACCTCTACTTTTTTAAAATGCTTACTGCGTGCTTAGAAGATAGCACTCTAAGTTCGTAGAATGAAATTTATGGAACTAACCTACGCAATTTGTCAAATCTTCCTAGGATGTGAAATCAAAACTATGATTTGCTGCCGTTAGAACAATTTCCATTTGTACGGTCAAGAATGATTTTCCTGATGGGCATGGAGAATAAAACTGTCGAAAAGCAGTTATACCGTTTCAAGAAGTTTTCTCGAATTTATCGAACTCAATACCAGCGGTTTTCTGAAGGTCGATAGACACATCAACGTTTATCAAATATGGAGTTAATGGGTCCCTTTAGGAACTTCTCGTTGCAATGCGCAAATGGTACCATTTTAGTTACTCGATCTGACGATTCTTAGTAAGGACTAGATATCATGTATGTCATTCGACGTATGCGTTTCATTTTGAAACATGGATCATGCTCTATAACTCAACTTCTGCACTGCTTTTAGTGTATTTTCTGCATCTTTCTGCGAATTTACTGTCGCTGTACTTCCGTAGAAAGTATTGTTGTTTATTTTGAAGCTCCTAGATGCTCGAGATTTTTCCGCTACTCACCCATAGGCAATAGTTGCAGTACAAGTGAGTGAGAATTGCGTAACATACGTGCTGTTGCGCTCGATAGACTTGTTCGAACTCTACAATGTCGCGTACGATCAAACTTATTACAGTTTTGGCTCGTACGCTCGGCTTGGCATGAAGTGTCCGCTGCCGCATACGATTAACATTTACTATCAGGTAACAATACTGGGTGTTCCCTATGTTTGGGACTACTACCCTTACATATAGTTTATGAGCTTTCTATTGGTTTTCTCTTTTCTACTCGGTTAGAAGCCTGCTAATATAGTAGAAATCAATTCTCATTATTCTATTTTTGGCTCAGTTTTTTAATTAACAATGTGATTTTAGATAGTCAATAAATAACATGGAACCTATTTTTCCTAAGAAGCATTCGATCATCACAAGCTACATGTACAGCGTTTGTCGCTTGAAATCTGAAGAGGATTCTATCTTCGAGTCACTCATTTCTGGGTTACGTTTTCGATTGTGCCTCCTGGTACTCCAGGCACCTGCACTAAGTGAAATCCTATGGGATGTTCCCATACTTGTTCGCTTCGTTGTGTTTAGTTGTCCGCAGACCGGCAGCGACGCAGCCGTTTAAAAGTCATCTGATCCGCCGACCGCTGCTACACACCGTATCCCGTGTCGGGTTTCACCCAAAGCTATCGTAGGCTCTGTGGCAGCGATTGTTTCGGCTGTTAAAATAAAATCATTACACTAAATGTCTATCGAAATATAATCTGTTCTTCTATGAATATCCGATCATTGTCGCCTTGTCGCCAAACACAATCTGATGTGGTCGACTCGGTTATAATTTCCTTCTTCGCAAATGCTTCTGTTGCCGTCTATCACTTCAATCGAGGTTCCGAGCGCGTGTCTATTCTAGTGGCTAGACAACTTCCCATTCGAACTCAGGGTATTCTCGTTATGTTTTTGTCGCGTAATTGTTTGTCGCGAGCATTGGATCTGTTTCGGATCAGCATTGCGTTACATTCGCAGTAGATAGTCGTATTATTACAGAATAAACAGAGACGCCGCTTTTTAAACCATTGATTTGTTTCCTGTGCCAGTGTTTTGGAGGTTGATACAATTTATCAAGTTATATGGATATGAAAAATTATACTTCCAGTAAAATTCCATGTTCTAAAGATATCTACTCAAAACAAATCATTTAAGGAGCGCTTTACTTCTTTAGAAATCAAATTTCCACATCACTGTTACTTCCAGAAGCGTGAAAATGGAACAGTTAATTTTCAGCGAGAAGTCTTTCGAGCTAATTTCATGAATCATGTGTTCGAAAAATAAATCAACCGGAGGTTTTGTAATATTTAGTTAATGCTTTTCTAGCTTTCTACCTCACCGTGCTATGAATTAAATATATCTATTCGATCTTTCCGCTGAAACTTATATTCGACAGAAATTCTATTTTTGCCAATATTCTAACGTATTTTAGCAATACTGAAAATAACGGAATTTTCAATCGCTGCGCACACTTTCTGATTTCCATAAACAATTCTAATGTATATTTTAGTTAAAACATGAAAACAGGGCATGTAGGAAAAGACAGAATATCTGCAAATTCAAAGTACTTCTTTACTGCTAAAGAACATATTACACTAAGTCAGTACCATGATGGTTGAAATCAAATCGTCGAGATTCTAGATCTGTAGGTGTGGCAAAATCTAATCCTTGGCCCTTCATTAAACTCAGAGGTAGGGAGAAATATGTTGTATCTCATTATATTAAAATTATTCAAGTGAGTTGTTCATTCGAAGGAGCACCAAAGTAAGAATATTTATTCCTCGCTAATACCAATGCCTAACTATTTATTCATACGAACTGGTAATTATTCAATAAGTGATTTTACCTGGTTCAGGTAAGCCCCGACAACGAATATTCAAAGTCCTCGTACGATCTTGGACGTAAGAGCAGTGATACAAGCTGCTTGCACGTGATCACAGCTGTCCAGGATGGAAATTGTCGATAAAAAATTAAATGATCGAAGACTACTGCAGCGTATAACACTTTTCTATCCGTTTGATTGTCGAAATTCTCTTATCTGACTAGTTTTTTTAATTATTTATATTTATTCTGTTGCCTAGACCAAGACGATTTATTTATTTTAGCTTCGCCTATGACCCTGTTACTTACTTCCGAGGAGGACACCAACGCAATATTCCGGAAGCATAAATTATTTCCTATTTTTTACTCAAACTGCTGTATCCCAATATCTATTAGCATATCTACTTTCTTTCCTTTTCTTGCAAGGTAAGAAGAGATTTGCAACCAGAGTAGAGTAGAAAGTAGCTAAAGATAACTTAACCTATGCTTTGAACCTTCTACAATTTGTGTCAGCCCCGAGCAACAAGAGTTACTGGAGAAATAGTCTTTCGTTCTTGCTCTGCGAAATCGAGCACATTCTTAGCCAGGGCGTCGGAAAGTGCGGCACGCACTGCGGGGGTCAGAGTTTGTGGTTGCAAATTTTCCAATCCCGGTGGCGTCGCTGCCCCAAGTCCATGAAGACGTACTATTGCGGCGAGGAACGACTGGTCCGCAAACACGAGCGTAATCACAACGGGTGTTCCGGCGTGCAACGCCGCCATTACCGAACCAGCACCACCATGGCACAAAAACAACGATGCTCGAGGTAATAAATACGAGTACTGAACCGATTCATGCTCTGTGAAAACTCTGCCACGAGCCCAGGCAGCTAGGTCTGATTTCCGGTCGAGTAACGATCCATCTAGACGGGCATTCCCCGGGACAATTACAACGCGTTGCACGTCGGCGTCGCGTAAACCAGAGAGAACGGCAAGCATTAGTTTTTTTGAGTCCGCCGTAGATCCCATCGATCCATAAGACACTACAACAGGCGGAGGACCGTTGTTCAGGAACTTGCACAATTTAGGATGTGCATCCTCTGGACTGTAAGATTTTGGTTTGAACGACGGAGCGAGAGAACCGACAACCTTGGTCATCGGGTTCCAATCTGGTGGCGCTGGTGACAAACGAGGAGAGCAGGCAACGAGTGAAGGAACTTCTGAACAACCCTCAACAATATCAATAGCAGGCTGTTTATCGATAGGTAACAGTCCAAGTCGGACACGATGTGCGTTCAACGGCTCGAGATACTCTGAGATAATGATGTCGTTCAAACAAGAATAAGTAGAAGAATTTCATAGTCTACTTCTGGAGACTCGTCGTTGAGCAATTTTTCAAAGGCTATTGCGACTTTCAACGGTCTCATGAACAGATTGGGCACAAATAGCGACCGGAGACAGGGTTGAAAGGTGAGCAATACAAACGGCACATGTAGCTTTTCCGCCACAATATGTGCAACCATCCAGGACAGCGTGGTTGAGAGCACGACGTCAATCGAGGAGTTCCATGCCACCTCTAGCACAGCGTCTACGGAGGGGAGAACAAAATTTGCACAGAACTGGCCACGTGCGCACAAGGTTGTTTCGATATAAGTTTCATACGGGCTTGCGAAACTCTTCGCATGCGCAAACGACGTTAATATATCTCGGATGGAATAAGGTAATATATGTGCTCTTGGTGCAAGTGACTGGTATTCTGGTTGAACAAACAGAACCGGGTTTTCCAAATCTGGCGATTCGGCGAGTGCTAAAATCGGCTCGAAATTGCCGCGGGTGTCAGCGGATAATAACAAAGGTCGTACCATGTTAGTGGGGCTAGTAGATTTCGGGATGTAGCGATTTTTTCGTCCCTTGGTAGTGACTTTGGAGAATACATGAGGATGAAAATTGTTGTCGCCCGATTCAATTAGGTGACGTCATAGGGGTTCCGAGCACAGCAGGGTTGCAGTTTGGCAGTGCGGCAGTTAGGCATTGAAGGATTCGAGGAAAGAGCCTCGCTGATTGTTTTCAACAGATACCTGCTGCCAGCTGAGTTTTGTTAAAGATCACCCGAAAATCTCAGAGATGCTACACGTGTACAGACTATTGATCGAACGGATATTTCTTGCTGGAATGCTAACGATTTGCGCCCGCTGAACCATGTCTGCTTTCGATCCGTTTCCCATTATATTGTTATTGCAAGCTTTCCATAATTCTTAAGCTTGAAGGACATGCAGGCACTAGGCTGGCAAAGCATCACAGATGAATTATAACTACTTATGTGATTATTTTGTTACGTCATTTGTTTTTTTTTGAAACGAAGAGATTGGTGAAAGACTACTGGCCGGTTGTATTTGATATTAAAATATGGCATGTGAGAATAAGAACGAAGTGGGTATGGAGAACGATATTGAAACTCGTACGATGAACGCTTCTCATTGTTCCATTTTGGACTCGGGTGCCACAATGTAGAGGGTCTTCTACTTTACCTCAATGCAAAAGAGAAACACGAATTTGGATTTCACCAACCGAAAGTCGGTCTCTTAGTTAAGGCAAAACTATTTCAGTGCCAAACGCACCAGAAACCATGACCAAAGACATACTTACATCGATGCCTAATTGAAAAAAACTCATCTGCGCAGCTCATTGAATACTAGATGATGATTGTCAAAACGTCGAAAGTCTTGTCGATGGCAGTTCAAAAATTTACAAAGTGACAGCCGTTGAATCAATCTCCGCCCGCATTGGAATTTGCATTTGCATTTGCAATTTTCCTACGGACGGTTCTTTGATGAAATCGTCCAAAGAAATTCTTTCAGTCATGCTTGTATTTGGCAAGATAAAGGCGTCTTCGAGTATTTCGTTATAGATTAAGTAATTCAGAGCAAAGTACACCCTCCGAATCTTGATGAGTGTTATCCTGAATTCTGCCCGTTTCGAACTTCAGATGAAGTAGAAGGGACGAAATCATCTCATTTACTGCAGACTCATAGAATAATTCAACATTTTCTCATCCTCTGTTCGAAGCAAATCAACTATCGAATGGCCGCTCAGTGTCTTCAGGATTCCGTTGGTATGGTCTTCGTACTAAATTGCTACATCAGAATTTACTAAATGTTTTCGAATATCTCGAATAGAAAAGTTAGATTCTGCTTCACATACAACTTGAGTCAAATACGATAGTAGAATAAGAGGTAGCAATCTCAGAACGAAATAAATTATGACTGTATGCGGAATAGAAAGGGGAGGATTACTGGGACGGCTGGAGTAATGCATTCTGTTATCGATTGCTGCCGAAGTTTTGCAAATACTCTAGGTACTTTCGCCCCACTATTTTCAGCTAATAGCACATTTACCAGGGCTATGTTGGCTACCTTTTCTTCTCCACTCTCTCAAAAACCGTCGAACGGCGCACATAAATTCGCTAAAGCGGCGAAATTTGACTGAAGCGTCTATGTTTGGGGCATATCAAGCTGCTTGCTAACACCGGAAAACATACAACGTGCTATTTTGGGTTCGAAAAGAGAGCTTCGAATTTTAACTTCTTTATTTGACTCCAAAATTATACATCAGGTAATTTACATCGGTAGACTTACTCCTAAAATGTAACCCATTTTTTGTTCCCATTGTATAAAACAGCAACCTATGATCGAGTTCTATAGGTAAGAACCAGAAAAACAAATTTTACCTTCGTTTGTGGCCCTGAATTTTCAGATTATCATGTTGTTCGTCTTGAATCAGTTCGATAAATTGATTTCAAGACCACAGACCGTAATTTCGAGTTCCCTTTTTGCAGTAGTACTGAAGTTCTGAAATTCATTTTTGAATGGAATGAATCACAACTTCTTCAGGCTACTATTCTCTGAATTGTTCTCACTTAGAATTTCAGTTTAAATTCAATCTTGCTATTTTTTGTTTATTTTATGACTGGAATTTGAATTCTGATTGGAGTGACCATTTTTACATTTATAATTTTTTATAAAACTTTTAAGGTTGCATGATTGCTGCCAGTATCTAGTGAATAAAGTGATTAAATCTGGAGCCGAAGAAATCGAATTCATACGAGTATTCCTGCAAATTGGTGTCCACTAAAGCACAGTTAAGGATGAAAACTGAAGTGAAGTAATGTGGCACAAAACCGAACACAGCAGCATATACTATTAAGTAATTTCTATCTACTTTTCAAAGCGCTCATATAGAGCTAGCCATAATAAAGCAAGATGGCCTTACAATATGAGATTTGATTTCTTCGATTCACTACAAAATGGACCGACAAGCCGCTTAATATCGTTGCGTGAAATAGAAAGGCCTCCCATTGAGATAAACAAGAATGGGAGACAGACTTTGTTGCGTTAACAAAATAACGTCACGGAGAAACATTTTAAATTGAGTACTAAGTGATGAGTTAAACAGCCTGAGATGCGCTTGGATTTAAAAACGGAGATTTCTCAATTGACACCGCAATATTTCTGCAAATGATGAAAATGTTCGTATTATTTCAGTTTAGAAAGAACAAATCATTTGTTGAATTAATAACGAAATCATTAACGAAAACTCTATCGATGATTTTTATGATCGATATTCGATAGTTACTAGAGTGCGAACTGGGAATTATACTTTTTGTTATGATAAATCTGCATAAAGGAACAAATATATTGCTTAACATTCAGGCTGTTCCAAGCGTTAATAGGACAATATAATAGAAGAGACTACTGTTGACAATAATGATGAAGCAGGCATGAATCTGGATGCAGAGAATGGAAGATTATTTCCTGTTCCCGGTGCAAAGAGTATCATACAAAGATTTTAAGTGTGGTCGAGATTGTTCTACCTTTTTCTCTCGGACAAGTGAAGGACCTGAAGGGAAAGCTGAGAATCTTCTGGTTCTATTCCAAAATTTGAATTCAAGATATTCGATATTTATTGTACTAAAAAACGCCAACGGAATATCTTATAAATCTTTGGCGAAAGCATGAATGAATTCTAATCTTTTTTCGGATTAATTTCGCAATACAAATGTAATTAATCTTCTTTCAGAAAAAACTTGAAAATTGAGGGTTGATTCAAGTCAGATTCATAACAAAACTGATAATCTTAACAATATCCAGCAAGCTAATACTTACTACTTTCTTTTAAAGCTGCATGAGAAGTGAAATGGAACTGTAAACATAACAAATTACCCACATTAGGAGAGTATCCAGGTTCTGAACGGATTCGGAATCCTAGAAGACATTTTTCTCTGACTGTAGTGAAAAAGAATGCCAGACAAGTTGAATTCTGTGACAATAGGCCACATTTGCATTACCAGGGTGTTCTTGATACTACGTGGCCTAATACCAATTGCAGTTGATGTTTGGAACTCGGAACAACTTACAACTGCAGTAGAGCATATCGTCGACGGAAATTAGTCCTATTTTAATGACCGAAATCGGTTGACGTGAATGCTAGAATAAACCACATTCTATTTCAGTGAGCAATACACGTCAACACGAACAAAAAATCTGCAACTATCGGATGAGGCAAAATTTATCGACTTTAATATTAAAAAAACGTATCCTATCTTTGTGGGCAAAGTACATTAATCTGAACATTGCAAAACCTTTCTATATTCTGTTTGAATGGGCAAAATGCATCAAGCCAAATATTAAAGATATGTTTTCTATTTTACTGGGCAAAGTATAAATGAAGGTGAATATAACAAATCTCTTTTCAATTTACATGTGCTAAATACATCTACCTCAATACAAAAAACCGGTTTTATGTTTTAATGAAAAGTCATGATCCTTGCAAAACTCTAGAAACCCACAGTGTCCGGTACCTGTTCAAGAACCCTGTTGCACTTTTCAATACCCTGACGATTGAAATGAAATAACCAGGATTCCAGATATGTTGGTCTGAATCAAAATCTAATTCCCAGTGCCGTACCTAACTGCAGTATCTCAAAATCTATTCGCATATCTGCACTATTTACTTTTCTTGAGGTCAAAATGAAGCAAGTCATGAGGACGAGGTTTGTAACGGAGCAGATGAGAAAGTAGTTAAAGGTAGCAAGTCCTATGCTACGAGTTAGATTTATTTCTCGCATCTTCCACAATCTCGGTCAACGTCAGAGCAACGAGAGTTACTGGAGGAACAGCGTTCTGTTCTTGCTCCGCGAAATAGCGCACATTCTTAGCCACGGCATCGGAAAGTGCGGTATGCACTGCAGGGGTAAGTGTTTGCGGTTGCAAATTATCCAATCCTTTTGGCGTCGCTGCGCCAAGTTCAAGACGACGTACTATTTCGGCGTAGAACGGCTGGTCTCCCATCTCGGGAGTAATCACGACAGGTGTTCCGGCATACAACGCTGACATCACAGAACCAGCACCACCATGACTCAAAAACAAAGATGCTCGAGGTAATAAATACGAATACTGAACCGAGTCACGTACTGTGAAAACCGTGTCACGAGCCCATAATGCGACTTCCGATTCTTGGTCGAGTAACGACACATCTAGACCGGCATTCCCTGGAATCATTACAACACGTTGCACGCCAGCGTTGCGTAAACCGGAGAGAACAGCAAGTGTCAGATTCCTCGAGTCCGCCATCGCTCCCATCGACCCATAAGACACTACAACAGGCGGAGTACCGTTGTTCAGGAACTCGCACAATTCAGGATGTGCTTCGTGTGGGTTGTACGATTTTGGCTTGAACGATGGTGCGAGAGAACCGACAACCTTGTTGAGCGGGTTCCAATCAGGTGGCGCGGGTGATAAACGAGGAGAGCATGCAACCAGAATAGGAACTTCAGAACAGCCATCAATTATAGCACAGGCACGCTGCTTGTCCATAGGAGGCAAACCAAGTCGGGCACGATGTGTGTTCAGCGGTTCGAGATACTCATTCATAGAGAAATTGTGCAAATGTGGATAGGAGGAATGATTCTCATCGTCTACCTCCGGAGCCTCGCCCTTGAGTAATTTTTCACAGACAATTGCCGCTTTCAACGGCCATAGGCATGGATGAGGTACAAATCGTGACTGAAGACCCGGTTGAAAAGTAAGCAAAACGAAAGGCACGCGTAGCTTTTCTGCGACAATATGTGCAACCATCCAGGTCATCGGAGTCGAGAGCACGACGTCAATCGAGGAGTTCTGTGCCACCTCCAGCACAGCGTCTACGGAGGGAACAACAAAATTTGCGCAGGCGTGGCCAAGTGCACGCCAGGTCGTTTCGTACTCAGTTTCATTTGGGGTGGCGAGACTCATGGCATGCGGAAACGACGTCAAGATTTCTGGGAGGGAAAAGGGCAGTATGTGTGCTTGGGGCGCAAGTGATTGGTAATCAGGTTGAACAAACAGGACCGGGTTTTCCAAGTCAGGCGATTCGGCGAGTGCCAGTATCGGCTCGAAATCGCCGCGGGAACCAGCGGATAATAACAAAGGTCGAACCATGTTGGTGGTGCGTGAAGATTTCGGGGAGTAGCGATTCTTTCGCTGCTTGGATGTGACTTCGAGGACTACACGAGGATAAGAACATTTGTCTGTCTCATGGTTCGATTAGGTGACGTCATTGCAGGGTTGAGAGCGTTGTAATTCAAATGTAACGTTATTTAAAATGATATAATTTTGAGTGCATTATGTTGTATCAGAAATGATTAAAGGAGGGTTGCGATGTTGCCAGTACCTGTTGTAATTCGAAGATTCGAGGAAACTGCCTCACTCGATGGTCTAAACAGCAGCCTGTTGCCTCTTGTGTTTCATTACAGCTCACAAGAAAACATGTGAGATACTATTCGCACCGATTCTTGTCTAAGCAGGGTAGTTTTTGTTGCAATTCCAGTTGAAAATTCTCCGTTTGTGTTATCGTGGGATAGTGTGTAAAAGATTTGCGCGCCGAAGTATGGTTTTGTACGTTGTGTTTCCGATTTTATTTTAACGCAGGTGTTGATAATTGACTAACTTCAAGAACATGCGGGCACTACACTGACAAAGCATCACGGATGAATTGTAATTATTTTGTAGTCATGTGATTTTTCCATACTACCATATTGAGGTAGGGTCACAGGCCGGTTTCCACGTTCCCAGAAACCATCATTTCTAAACTTTTGGTATTAGTATTGGGAACGCGGGGGTAAGACAGGAGTTGGTCAGGGAATAATAAAGTTCGTTTAAATTTAGGCTTATACGAAATATTTTTTGATCGGTCTCATTTTGGACTCAGGTCCTGTACCATAAGTGTCATTCAGATTCAGCTGAGCCTCGTTGCCTCAAACTGCCGTCCAAGCGGCCGGTTGGAGTAGGAACTAAGCTTTAGAATAGTGGATACTAGATCTAGTGATACGAGCGTCGCCCTCGCGGTCTGAAAATGCCACAGCTTCGCACATCCGGGATCAGTAACTAAACGTGGTGGATTTACTGATTTCAATTCTGATTCTATCACAATAGAACAATCTAGCCAAATAGCTCTGTTTATCCGCGTTCGCAGACCGAGCAGGGTGCACAAACTCTAAATCGTTGATAGGTTGACCACATGCTTCCAAACATGCACTGAAGCATAAGCAGGAATTATCCATCATACGAATCCACGAGAGATATTCGAGTATGGATTTGACAAGCTGAAATTCAGCTTCTCAGGTGCTACGAAAGCAATACAAGAGAAAACGAGAACGAAGTACGACTGTTGAATTCCGAATATGGATTTTAAATAAGAAAAATTCACCTTTCCTGCTCGAATGATCAAGAAATTGAAGCCAAGGATAATGATCAGGGCATGATCATACTTCTCATTATTAGTACAGAAAACAAAAATCGAGGAGAGTCGAATCAACATCTACATGCATAAAGACGTTTTTCGCCTAAATCGGCTAACCCACTTTTTATAATTAAGATTGTATCCCACATGATGAAGCCAACTACACTTTGCTGAAGTTACCATAATATGATCAGTCCGCCATCCCGCATCAGCGAGCACGGATATTGAAAATTTTTTATCGGGATGAACTGAAGCAATGTAAACCTAAATTATTCCAATATGCCCCTTATGGTCCTTATTTAATCTAAAGCATCATAAGGAGTCAGTATTCTTATAGCAATGACATTTTTACCTTATCCTGATGTAATTAATTTCTATCAGTTGGTATTTCATTTACACCTGTATGAGGATATCCTAGCGCCTTACTACAATAATTAGAATATACTAACTTACAATTAAAACAATATAGAAAGCTAAAGTTGGGAACAACTGAGGCAGGCAATTCTCTACACGAACATTAAAAAAACAGCTCTGAAAAAGTCATATAAATTATTCAGGGTTCAAATTGTGGCCTTTTAAAGTTATTAATTTGAAGCAAGTATATCTCAAATCTGTTGTCACAATTTAGTCCTGTAGTTAAAATGAATGCTGAATAGCTTTTCCTGCTATATCGCACTGCTGCGACACGATGTTTTGAGCAATCATTGTAATCATGCCTGGTTCTCGAAAATATATTGGCGTTTAAATAGAACCATGCATGATCTTATTGCTCTTGCAATAGTTTATAAATCGGATTTCATGGTAATTGAAATGTGGTTGAACCAGTAATGTTCTCGTAATAATTACAGGATTTACAAAAATATGCACAATACAGTGCGGTTTTTCTTAATGGATAGAAAAAGATGGGCATTAGAATTATATAATCAAGACTATTTACACTACGATGGCTTAGAATATATATTTTGAACTCAGGAAGAGCAGGTATTCCGCAGAGAATCCCTGGATACGTGGCTTAGGGGACTTATGGCGTAATGGAAAAACACTCCGCAACTTTTATTTTGTTTCATTAATAACTGCATGAAGAACATGTCCCGTAACAGGATCGAACAAGAGCCGATATCTACATGAAAATGGGCAAAAAAACTTAAGTGCTTTCAGGATGACGCTTTCCTTTTCAGTGTATCGAAATGTATAAGGATATTTTTTAGTGTATAATGTAAGCGAATACTTGAAGGCTGCTTCAATTCAGTGAATAATATCTTTATGGGTGTCGAGGAAGTTAGAATACTCGGAAAACTACCTAGGCTCTAGAAAGATGTACAAAAGATAGAGATCGGCCCTCCGATTTGACGATAGTCAGTACATGATGCTTGTGTCGAATTCCTGAAGGTTTCTCGAACCATTCAAGGTGCCTGAGACGAATGCAGACAATATAGCGTACTTTTGTAGTTCGACAACTAGTAATTTCATGGGAGAAGAGTATGGAAAGTTTGGAAGAGATCTGTCAAAGATTGTACAGGACTCGAAGATGAGTCTAGCTTGGAACATACATCTTTATTCTCAGGTTCTAGCAAGTGTCGAGTTCCGTGAATCAATAAATAAATTTTAAAGTTGACTCAGCGTAGGGAATGATACTGCGCGGTATAAAAGGAACTTTTCATTATACACAATGGATACGATTGAAGCAAAAAACTCTTCATCGAGATGAGCAGCGTTTCATCACAGATTTGGAGAGTGTGTCTAATGGGGTTCGATTGAAGGAGTAGTTTTTAGGGATGTAGATGCGATAATTCAAGGCATAAAGTAAACAAAACTTTCCGAAAGCTTTCGATGCGTTCAAAAATGCGGTATAATTAAAAACAAAACAATGAGGTTGTTCTTGCCCGATTATCTTTCGAAAAATGTGAATAAGACCAGAATACAAGCCAAGACCGAAACATACTTCGCCATGGCATGATCGAAATCTGGATAAAGAAAAAGGCTGCAGATGTACCCATGGTTTTTCGATGCTGCGCGACAAACTAGTCGAAATTTTTTAAAATTCGATTTGCCGTAATCAGTGCTCAACGTGAGACTATATACTAGCACTTTCAACCAAGCCCGATGCAGATAATACGGTGCAAAAGTATACAGAACTGTTTTCTTGCGGTGAAAACGAAGTGCGCTGCTCACTTGTCGAAGCGATTTATTATTTATTTAGATCAATAAGTATATTTGAATATTTGTTTATCGTAATTAGTAAGCAATTACGTCAAATGTTTGCTATATACATGATCTTTGTCTGCAATCAAAAGGACAAAACTAATTGAAGGCGAATGCCCACTTTCTGGACATAATCAGAATCTTAGACAATTTTGCATATGCAGTCGTTACTTTTCAAAATTTTCAATACTGTGAGCCGCCAAAAATGAAAATTTTCTCTTGGTTTTATCAATGTAAGTATATGAATAATAATTTTTCAAATTATTTAAATTTGCTTTATTCTACTGTACAACTGATCCACACTTGATGTATTTTTCCTTTATTCTATGTTTTCAGCCTTGCTTCAGACATGAAGATAAATTTGCTACGGTAAATATTATGGTGTACTCA
>JAAUYH010216249.1_pt1 | contig 14526 bp, 12 predicted proteins | sample 7278061 | NCBI WGS metagenome assembly JAAUYH01 (sample SAMN14350203, study PRJNA611818) | marine sediment metagenome | isolation source: surface marine sediment (0.6m) | place: French Polynesia: Moorea | collected 2018-08
ATGCAAAATAATATTACACTAAATCTCGAAACCAAATACCAGACTGAAAAAAAAGAACAGGAAATTGCATTATTAACCTCACAAAATGAACTGGTCGAACAGCAGAAAAAAAATCAGCGAAATTTGTTGTTGGGAGGTATTGGCTTAACATCTTTAGGCGGGATTTTCCTTTTCTTTCTATATCGAAACCGACAAAAAACCAACAAAAAGTTAAGGGAAATAGATCTAGTGAAATCCAACTTTTTTGCAAATATATCTCATGAGTTCAGAACGCCGTTAACCTTAATTTCTGCACCCATAGAAAAGAAGTTAGAAAGTGCTTCTTTGACCAAAGTGGATAGGGCTAATTTTGAAATGATGTACCGTAATTCAGGTCTGTTGTTGAACTTAGTTGATCAATTATTGGATCTTTCAAAATTAGAATCAGGTAGTCTGCAATTACATGTAAATAAAGGAGATTTGACTTCTTTATTGAAATCAATCGGTGCTTCTTTTAACTACGTGGCCAATAAAAAAAATATCGACTATTCTGTTCATATTGAGGAATTTAACGAAACCTGGTTTGATAAGAACGTTATTGAGAAAATAACTATGAATCTACTGTCGAATGCGTTTAAATACTCCCCAAATGAAGGAAAAGTTGTATTCAATGCCGTACTAAAAAACAAGCGATTAGAGTTGGTGGTTCAGAATAACGGCAGCATACTTTCAATAGATAACCTTGATAAGGTTTTCGACCGTTTTTATCAGGTAGACGATAACTCAGAAGGCGCAGGAATCGGATTGGCACTTGTTAAAGAGCTGGTAACACTTTCATATGGTACTATTACTGTCAAGAATATTGGCAATGCAACTATTCTGTTCAGGGTGAAGTTACCAATCACCAAGAATGAATTTAAGAATAATGATCTGGCACCTGGGCAAAATGTTGAGAGAACTTTCCATCAATTCAGTGAACCATTACAGCAAACTTCAAACGAAACTACCATTGAAGATGCTGATAGCGATCATCCTATTTTATTGATTGTTGAAGATAATCAGGATATCAGAACTTTTGTAGAGAATTCTTTTGCTGATCGTTTTAAGGTGCTACAAGCTGAAAATGGCAAACTTGGTGTAGAAAAAGCTATTGAACATGTGCCAGACCTTATTATTTCTGACGTAATGATGCCTAAAAAAGACGGATTAGAACTATGCCATCAACTAAAGAAAGATGAGCGTACTTGTCATATTCCCATCATTCTGTTAACAGCAAAAGCCGGTGAAGAAGATCAATACAAGGGCCTGGAAACAGGTGCTGATGATTACGTAAGCAAACCATTCAAAATTCGATTATTAGAAACTCGTGTTGAAAATTTAATCAATTCAAGAAAAATATTGAGAGATCGATATAGTCAAGAAGTAATTTTAAAGCCCAGGGATATAGCCATCACGAACTTAGATGAACTATTTCTTGAAAAAGTCCAGGCAGTATTGGATAAAAAATTAAACGAGCCTGCTTTTAATGTCGAGGCATTCAGCAAGGCAGTTGGAATGAGCCGCATGCAACTCCATAGAAAACTCAAGGCCCTAACCGGACTGTCGGCCACCGAATTCGTTCGATCCCAGCGCTTAAAACTGGCGGCTTCGCTACTACAAAAAAGCGATGCCAATATTTCTGAAATTGGCTATACGGTAGGATTTAATGATCACGCCTACTTTAGTAAGTGCTTCAAAGAAGCCTATGGTTGCTCACCGTCAGAATACAGTAAAAAATAAGCTTCCAATACAATTTAACATACTGTAAATAAGGTTTTTATAATATTTGTTACATATATCATAGCCTTAGATACATAGTTTATAGCAATACCGCACTTCACTACCTACTTTTACTTCCATAAAGCTTAAAACCCAGAAATCTTCATCGGTATTATGAAGAAAAAAAAGTATGATGGTAATATCAATAAACTATATACACATAAGATTTTTCTAAATATCAATCACTTAGAAAAGGGCAAGTACAAACTTAAAATCATCTATAAAAACAAGATTATTAAAACCACTCGTTTTACAAAAGAATAGCTATGAAGCATACCATTATCATGACCATCTTTTTCTTTGTGATCATAAAAGTTCAATCACAAACCACACCAGTACCTGATCCGGTTTTCGAGAATAAATTGATCTCATTAGGCATAGATTCTAACGGCTTAACCGGAAATATTCTAAATGCCGATGCCGAAGGAGTTATCAATTTGAATGTAACCAATTCATCAATTGAAGACCTAAGTGGTATTGAAGCATTTGTAGATCTCGAAATGCTTGATTGCGATACGAACCTGCTCACCAATTTAGATTTGAGTTCTAATACCAAACTGAAGTTTGTTGACTGTCAAAAAAATCTATTGCAATCCCTTAATGTTTCTGGAAATGAAGACTTGCAAAGTTTGGCGTGCCAGGAGAACCAATTAATCAATCTCAATCTTTCCAATAACCTATTGTTAAGTGACTTGAGTTGCCAGGACAACTTACTTACTAATCTGGACTTGTCGAATAACATAGAGTTATTCCAAATAATTTGCCATGACAATTCGTTAACGAATATTACATTTCCAACGACTCAGAGTAAACTTCAGATCTTCTGGTGTTATAACAACCAATTAGAAAGTATCGATTTAACTACAGCTCCTGTTCTCGCCACACTGCGCTTCGAAAACAACAATCTAAATTTTTTAGATCTCCGTAACGGTAATAACACAGCTATACATACTATGGATGCAAGAGACAATGCGAATTTGGCATTGATATGTGTAGATGATGTCACCTATTCAAGCACTGCTTTTAATTGGAATAAAGACGACGAGGCTGAATATAGCGAAACCTGTACACTGAGTATTACTGATCTTGAAAAGTCCAGGGCACATATTTACCCCAATCCCGTAAACGATTTTTTAACGTTAGATATGCTTGGAGAGCCTTTAAGAGAAGTGAAAATATACAATCATCTTGGCCGGCTTAAAGCGGTTAAAACATCCTCCTCTATGGATTTCACTACGTATATCCCGGGAGTTTATATTCTGGGAATAGAGACCCAATCAGGAGCCAAAATTGTACGCAAAATCATTAAATTATAAAATTAGTAGTTATGAAAAATTTTAGTAAAATTATTTTAGTTGTGGCGATAGTTTTCGCTTCTGCCATACATCTTGAAGCTCAAAATTGTAGAGGTATTGATGCTCAAAGGCAAGCGCTGCCCACCTTAAGAAAACAGTTAGGTGATCTAGAAATGGTTTTAGATAAAACCAAGGCTTATATTAAGTTAAAAGGAAAGACCTTTAGATTTACTATTCCTGAAGACAGAGTTAAAAAGCCTGGAAGAAATTGGGTGTATTTTGTGAATGATATTCGGTCTATTCCCGATAGAAATGTAATGTCTTATAAGAATGGAAAATTCTATTTATCTATGGAATTTGAAGGTGATAAAAAAGAGTACAAAGGCCGCTGCCCCGATTGTTTAAAGCGATTTCGAGATAGCAGGGCACCTGATTTTAACTGGAAATCACCAAGAATAGCTAAAATCACTTTAAAGCCAAAAGCTTACAATAATGAAATTTATTTCCAAGTAACAAATGTAGACCTGTCTGGAAAGTTTGAAATGGGCGGTAAAATGGATGATTTTCTTCTCCCAATGCTGAATGGTATGGAGCTAAAATTGAGAAATCAAATGGAAAGACAGTTCAGAAAAATATTAAATGATAAGGCAATCAGGCCACAAATATCAAAAACATTTGATGCCTTTGTTAAAATGAATGGTTTAAAGAAGGTTAATAGCATTTATACGTCAGAAAATCAGCTTTTTTTCTGTGAAGGAAGCGCTCTAACGAATACAAATAAAAAAATCTAAATTTTATAAAAGATAACATACAAATCGTCCGTAGTAGAACAGGCAATAGTCATATTGTAAATTAGAATTGAACAATGCTCACAACGATTTCATACAAGGAGCGGCCAAGTATAACAATCCAAAGCTGATCATTAATATGACTGGAACTCAGCAATTATTTGATTTGACCGAGGGATTAAATAAGCCACAATTTGTGGTTCAGACCAGAACATCGGGTTATATAAAATATTCCATTAGCGATGGCTTATGCGAAAGAAGCCCTATAAAACCAAAAATAAGGTTTAAAAAAGTGAACATTAAACAAATCTAATAACAGGTGATAATTTCAACATCAAAAAATCTGCTGGTACCAACGATTTAAGATAAAACGCATCTATCAATTTTTTTAGACATGAAAAATTCATATAACAAACAGTATTACAGGGTTTTCTTCACAATCATTTTTATAATGATCTTGTCAATACCTCTGGAGGCTCAGATTAAGAAACCAATCGTACGCAATACGAGCGTAGCTGTACACAATTTGAACATTGGAATTGTTACTCCTAATTGTAATAATCTCAGTACAACTTCATTATACAAGATGAAGATACCTCAGGTAAAAGTGGAAACTGTAAAAAAGAGCGCACCGGCGTCAACCTCTTGGCAAATCACCCCAATGCGACCTAAAAGTACTAAGCTTTCTTTAGCTTCTTGGTACTATGGTGAATATAGCCTTGAAGCATGGAGCTTACTGTCGCGACCCAGGATTGAAGGGCAAGATTTCACAGGTTGGTTTAGTTCTTGGTTGTTCTTGCAGTTTCAGCAAGTTGGCGGTAATGAGTACCGCATGAAAATTAAACTTAGCGGAAATCGTAATTTCTTCAGAGGAAAATATTTATATGTAAGTGCAGCTGGTTATATCGGACGTTACCCAATAGATCATGTTAATGGAGAGGTGAATGTTGTTTGGAAGGCGAAGGTATCCGGAAATACCCCGAGTTTGCAAATTGGACAAATTGAAGTTCCAAATTCGAATCCGAACAATCCTGCACCAAAAACAAGAATTAAAAAAATAACAATAGCTCAGATTTAAGCAATAAATATCTCCGATAGTCTTAGATCAGCGCAGACTTTATGAATTAAAGAGCCTCTTCGCAAAATCGATACAAATTGATGAAGTATAATTTAACAATTACTTAAAAAACAAAAAATCATGAGAAAATTAAATATAGTTCTAGGTATCTTCCTGCTAACAGCATTAACAGCTTTCGCCCAAGACAAATGCAGCAAATTTTATCCTTTAATTAAGGATGCCTACTTTACACATACCATGTACAGTGATGAACCGTCTCGAGGAGGTATTGAACACGGAAAAATCACCTATAGAGTTACAGAAGCTGGTGACAATTGGGGGTTCTATACCGTTAAATTGGGGTCGAGGCCGGAGATGAAACAAAAGATCACCTGTACAGATGATGGTGTCGTTATAAAAAGTATGCAACCGGGCAGTACACAGGGTAGTGAAACAGATGGAGATAATTTGTATTTACCCAATGATCTTAGTCCGCTTCCTAAGTCATTAGATGATGCAATTATGAAAATAAATAACGGGGCTGGGGTTAGCATGACAAGAACCATGACCAGTAGAATGGTGGTTTCAGATAATGAATCTATAACCACTCCGGCCGGAACATTTACGTGCTATAAATTGACCTATACAACCGAGATGGGTGTTTTTGTAACGACTAGTGAACAATGGATGGCCGAAAATGTTGGGGTAATAAAAACTATTGAGAAAGACAGTGATGGTAATTTACTTGGGGTTACTATGTTAACATCATATAATATACCTTAGTACATCTAGTATTATTTTTTGAACCGAGGTTGTCCTCGGTTTTTTCATTTTTAGTATCAAATAAATCCTTTCAAAAAGTTACATTTGCCGTTTCAAATTTTCGAGCAAATGATTAAGCGCAATAAGGCCCTGATTTCTAAATTCATTATCCATAAAGTAGGTAATAAATTCAACGAAGCCACCAATGTATTTTCAGAAAATAGCATCACATTTGATGAGGAAAGTTATAAAACCATGGTGCCCTTTCTGCTAAAGCCCTTTGCCTCGGTTGTTGAATCGTATCGCTTTCATCACCATGCCGATATCAATTTAAATGAGATCAATACCTATGCTAAGCAAGTATTTGCAGATGATGCCACTTTCGTGGAGGTTTCCAAAAATATTGTCAATCATTTGTATGAGCAATCGAATTCAGCCCAAATTAAGACAGGCGATGTGCTGATCGCTCTTGTTGAAGGTATAGAATATAGAGATGCTGAGACAAACGCGTTAGGGATTTTCAAGATCGAAAATAAGGTAGATTTTTTTCAGACTTATTTAGAAAACAACAGTTTTGAAGTATTTTTACAAAAAGGTATCAGTACGAAAAAAATTGATAAAGGCTGTTTAATTCTCAATTCATCGGATGACGAAGGGAATACGGTTTTGTCGGTCGATAATAATAATTATGATGCGCACTATTGGATCCAGAACTTCTTAAATATAAAATATGCCAACGATGCGAACAGACATACCCAAGTCTATTTAGAGCTTTGTAAGGATTTTTCAGAAGAAGTTATAAAGGAGCAGTTGGGAAGTCATCATCAGAACCAGTTCTTGGCCAGAACTGTAGATTTCTTTAAAGAAAATGAAACCCTGAATGTTCATGATTTTAAAGATACGGTCTTCGATGAAGATACCAATAAACAGCTGTTCGATAACTACAAAAATGAGTTTCAGGAGATCAATAATTTAGTAGTATTTAATCAGTTTCCTGTGGCTGAAGCCGTTGTAAAAAAACAAAAACGTGCCTTTAAAACGGAGATTAAACTGGATACAAATATTCAGATTAAACTCGATATCGATGCACCCGATGCGGCTGAAGAATACCTCGAGAAAGGATATGATGAACAAAAGAAAATGAAGTACTATAAAGTGTATTTTAATGAGGAAGATTAGCTGTCATTTTGAGCATAGCGAAGAATCTGTAATGCTTTCTGAAATTCTTCACTACATTTCATTTCGTGCAGAATGACATTTTATATCTGCACCTTCTCCACAAATTCGACTTCAAAAACATCCGAAAAATGCTTCAGGATCTTTTGTTGTACTTCAGGAATCTCGAGCTTTTTATTCAACTCTGCTTCCAATGAAGTAACAGCCTTTCCTTTGATGCCACAAGGAATGATGTGATCGAAATAACCAAGATCTGTATTCACATTGAAAGCAAAGCCATGCATGGTCACCCAGCGACTGCTCCGTACACCTAGAGCACATATCTTACGGGCGAAAGGCGTATCAACATCTAACCAGACACCAGTTTCACCTTGACTGCGTTCACCTTTAATACCATAGTCGTCTAAAACGCGTATTATAGTTTCTTCTAATGACCGCATATATTTGCCAATATCATTATAGAAATTATCCAGGTCTAAGATTGGATAACCCACAATTTGCCCAAAACCGTGATACGTAATATCACCGCCACGATTGATCTTATAGAATGAAATTCCCTTCTTTTTTAATTGGTTTTCATCGAGAAGTAGATTAGAAAAGTCACCACTTTTCCCTAACGTGTAGACATGTGGGTGCTCCACAAACAAAAAATGATTCGGGGTTTTCAAACTGAGATTTTCATTTCTATTCCGTCGCTTGAGCTGAACGATACCATCAAACAACTCTTCCTGGTAATCCCAAGTTTCTTTGTAGTCTTTCGTTCCTAGGTCTTGTAAAAATATTTTCTGCACGTGCTTACTTCAATTTCACTTTAAAATCCAATAAAAAAGGATTTTTCATTATGGTGTCCATAGGCATTTCTATGGTCAAGGTCTTTTTGTCTTCGCTAATCTTAGCGCCATCTATCGAAACACTTTTGATCTTATTCTCAAAATGATAAACGATTCTGTAGACGGTTTCATCAAACATAGATGAGGCCTGCTTTACGTTTTTTTCATAGGCGTCGAGCTCTTCCTTGCTCAAATCTTTCAGCGTTACTTTTCTGGTAAATGTTTTCTTATGAAATGAATACTCAACGTTGGTATTCGATTGAAAGTTATTGTTTTGCTGTTTCTTTTGATCACTCATTACCTGTGCTTTCTGCACTCTGTCATTCATATTTTTGAGCTCGCTAAGGTCTTTGAAATCGAATAGAAAGTCCATGTTCACTTTCTTTTCCTCTTCATCAACTTTCATGTGAATTTTTAAATCTTCAAGCGACTTTAATAGTTCCTGTTCCTCGACAGAAAGCTTGGCAATACTATCTTTTTTATCTTTTAAAATATCCTTGAAATACATTACCGAATCGATCTTCTGAGAATCCTTCTTTAGAGAATCATTTTCTTGCCCCATATTACCCATGGCTTCCATCATTTTACTCATATCCATTCTAAAGGCGTAGGAACCTGAACCGTCTTCTTTAATATGCAATTCTTCAGTGAAGACACAACTAGTTAAAACAACAGACAGAAAGAGTAGTAGTAGATTTTTGATGTTCATGTAATTTTTAATTTTTAGGATTGTTTAAAATAATCAGCGCTGCTAATACGCCTGGTACCCAACCTAGTAAGGTGAGGATAAAAACAATAATAATTGAGCCGCAGCCTTTATCTACAACTGCTAATGGCGGACATATAATTGCCAGTAATACGCGCAAGCATCCCATAATTTATAAGTACAAAGTTACATGAATCTACTGACAATAGGTCGTTGGAACTTCCAGAATGTTACGTTTTAGTAAAAAGCCCAGATAATCTTATATTTTTACTAGCTTCGCTACTATGAAATTCTTGCAGATTACTTTCGTATTCTTTTTTCTGAGTTTGTTCTTTCGGGGTCAGGCGCAGTACCTTTTTAAAGGAGAATTGCAAGAAAACTCAAACTATCAAACCGCTTACTTATCACTGGTAGAAGACTACAGAAAACTTTGGGGTATCTATGAAGATCAAATTATTAGTAGCAGCCCCGTTGAAAACAATGCTTTTCAATTTTCGGGGAATAACCTTGACGCCACGAACCATATCTATAGAATACATATAGATAATTGCGGTGATGGTGACGAAAAGGGCCATTTTAACGGGCAATGCGATGTGAGTAGGTCGATTATTTTTATTGCCAATGCCAAGGATACTGTTCACTTTCCTGTAACTTTTGATAACCAATTGCTGTGTAGTATTGAATCAAAACAAGAATATACCAAAGCATTGTCCAAAATAGACTCGTTAAAAGAATTAATGGTCTATGATTATCTAAGTTACCGGAGCGAAGCCAACAAAAAATTGAATAATAAGAATTGGTTTGTGAGGCTCCAAGAATTTGGAGCCTCACTAGACGAACCTTTAGCTGAATTGTATAGCTATCAATTTTTATCAGATAGAAGCGGTCAATTTTATGACTACTACCTTGAGGACTTGCAATCCAATGCGTATTACAATGAGCTTCAAAACAGGCTCGAAGTACGGTATCCAAATACTTCATTTACCAAACAATATGAATTGGAAATCGCCGCTGATAAATTTAGAGTGAATTATGATAACGGAAGTTATCATGAAGAAGGGGTTTATGTGTTTAAATGGGAGTATTTGTTTTTTGGGTTAATTCTGTTCATTTCATTCATTATTTTCATACGATGGATGATGAAAAGAAAGAAGAAGAAAACAACGCAAAGTTTATTACATAACGAACTTACCAAACAAGAACAAAAGGTTCTCGATCTCATCTTGCAGAATAAGACCAACAAAGAAATAGCCCAGGAGATTTTTGTAAGCGTATCCACAGTAAAAACACATACGAACAACCTGTACAAAAAATTGAAGGTAACTTCAAGAGAGGAGGTTAAATCACTATATAACAAATGATTATAAAATTCAAACCGGGTTCTAGTACTTAAATCAAACCAGACTTTCCACTAAGCAAGCATCTATTTCTTGAATTTCGTCAAAAAACGATTTCAACGATGCGAAGTATTCTTTTTTTAACGACACTGGTGATTTGGTCATGTACCGGCCAATCACAAAACCGAAACAAAGAAATTGCCGAAGCAGGCTCCAAGCCTTACCTTTTAGGAAAGATTGACAAGCAAGGCCTCACTAGCGAAAATTACGTATCCTGGTTTACCACCGGATTTGATGAGTATCAACCAAACCCTCAAGCTATCAAAGAAATTTCAAAAGAACTTAAAGAGTATCATATTTTGTTATTCATGGGCACTTGGTGCGGAGACAGCAGACGAGAAGTGCCCCATTTTTACAAAGTTTTAGAAGCTGCTAACTATCCGATGAAACAATTGACCACTATCGCCGTAAGCAGAAATGCAGATTTATACAAACAAAGTCCGGGTCATGAAGAAAAAGGACTCAATATTCACCGGGTTCCTACTTTCATTTTCTACAAAGACGGTAGGGAGGTCAATAGAATTGTGGAGCATCCTGTAAAGTCATTAGAAGAAGATATAGTGCATATTTTACAAGGCAAGTATACATCAAATTATTATCTTGTAACGAAGGTTAATGAATTGATAGAGGAAGAAAGTTTTTATGAGTTGGCTCATCATAAGCTCAATGAATACAAAAAATTAGCAACGAATTGGTATGAACTGAATACCTATTCGAAAATCCTTGAAACTAACCAGAGAAAGGAGAAAGCGCTAGCGGTACTTAAATTAAATACCCACTTATTCCCAGAACAGTCAGGCGTTTATGTAAGCTTGGGAAATTTTCAGTTAAAATCAGGTCAAAAAATGGAAGCCATAAGTACCTATGAGAAAGCCCTAGAATTGAATCAGAAAAACGTGAAACTTAAAAATACAATTGATCAGTTAAAAAGTGAGTTGAGCGGTAGCGGTAATTAAACAGAATTAGTGTAATTTTGCGACTTTAAAATTACACTATGCAATTATCTGAGCAAGAACTTGTACGACGTGAGAAACTGGTAAAATTACGCGAGTTGGGCATCGATCCTTATCCTGCGAATCTGTACCCTGTGACCTATTATTCCAAGCAAATTAAAGATAGGTATGCGGAAGGGAAAGAGGTTGTGATTGCCGGTAGACTCATGAGTCGCCGTATTCAGGGAAAAGCTTCCTTTGCTGAATTGCAGGATGCTGAAGGGCGTATTCAAGTGTATTTTAACCGCGACGAAATTTGTACCGGTGAGGATAAAACCAAGTACAATGAAGTATACAAGAAACTACTTGATATCGGCGATATTATTGGTATTAAAGGAGCGTTATTTAAAACTCAGGTAGGAGAAATCACAGTAATGGTAAAGGATTTCGATGTGCTTACCAAAGCGCTAAGACCGTTACCATTGCCCAAGACAGATAAAGATGGTAATGTCTATGATGAGTTTAATGATCCCGAACTGCGTTATCGCCAGCGTTATGCCGATTTGATCGTAAATCCGAGAGTTAAAGATACGTTCGTTAAGCGTACGAAGATAACCAATGTGATCCGTGATTTTTATAACGCAATGGGCTTTCTGGAAGTGGAAACCCCTATTCTACAGCCCATTCCCGGTGGCGCAGCCGCGCGTCCATTCATCACACATCATAATACCTTGGATATGCCACTCTACTTGCGTATCGCCAATGAATTGTATTTAAAACGGCTGATCGTAGGTGGCTTTGACGGGGTCTATGAATTTTCTAAAGACTTTAGAAATGAAGGAATGGACAGAACGCATAACCCGGAGTTTACCGTCATGGAAATGTATGCAGCTTATAAGGATTATAACTGGATGATGGATGTTACTGAACGATTATTGGAGAAGATAGCATTAGAATTACATGGTACTACAAAGGTTCAGTTTGGTGAACACCTTATTGATTACAAAGCGCCATACCAGCGCATCGGAATTTTAGATGCTATTAAAGAACATACGGGTTACGATCTCTATCAAAAAAGTGAGGATGAAATCCGTGAAATATGTAAAAAATTAGAATTGGAAGTCGATGAAACCATGGGTATTGGTAAGATGATCGATGAGATCTTCGGCGAGAAATGTGAGCCACATTATGTGCAACCAACCTTTATTATCGACTATCCGGTAGAGATGAGCCCACTGACGAAGAAACACCGTTCAAAAGAGGGCTTAACAGAGCGTTTTGAACTCATGGTGAATGGTAAGGAATTGGCCAATGCTTATTCTGAATTGAATGATCCTATCGATCAGAGGGAACGTTTTGAAGAGCAATTAAAGCTCTCTGAAAAGGGTGATGACGAGGCAATGTTTATTGACCAGGATTTCTTACGGGCATTGGAGTATGGTATGCCACCAACTTCAGGCATAGGTATTGGTATTGACCGCTTGACCATGTTCATGACCAATAATGAGTCGATACAGGAAGTCTTATTTTTCCCACAAATGAAACCTGAGCAAAAGACCCCATCAGTAGCATTAAATGATGAGGAAAAGGCAGTTCTAGCCGTAATTCAGAAAGAGGAAAAGATTGATTTAAATACCTTAAAGTCACAATCTGGACTTAGCAATAAGAAATGGGATAAGACTATTAAGCACTTAACGAAAAATAATCTCGCCAAGGTCAATAAAACGGAAAAGGGGTTATTTGTAGAGCTAGTAGATTGATTTGTCATGCTGAACTTGTTTCAGCATCTCATCATTTATGTTGTTCAGAGGAAATAAAAGAAAAGGAATTACAATTTTGTAATTCCTTTTTTATTCGAAATCATTTATATTCGCTCCATGCCAAATTCAAGAAAGATTGGCCTTGTTTTAGGCCCATTACTTTTTCTGCTGACCATTAACCTGCCTTTTGAATTGGTGTCTGAGAACGGTGATGCGGTTATTGGCGTAGCCCTGTGGATGGTCACCTGGTGGATCACTGAAGCAGTTTCAATTTCAGTAACGGCCTTATTGCCATTAGTACTCTTTCCGCTGCTGAAAATAATGCCCATGGCTGAAGTAGGTGCCAATTATGGGAGTCCGATTATCTTTCTATTCTTTGGGGGATTCGTCTTGGCACTTGCTTTGGAAAAAGTAAATCTCCATAAACGTATCGCCTTAAATATCGTGAGGCTTACGGGCACAACACCAAATAAGGTGGTGCTCGGATTTATGATTGCCACCGGCTTACTCAGTATGTGGATCAGTAATACCGCAAGTACGGTAGTTATGTTGCCAATTGCTTTATCAGTTATTCGCTTATTAATTGATGATGAAGACGGCTTTACAACAGATGATCAAAATTTTGCTTTAGCCGTTATGCTGGGTATCGCCTTTTCTGCGAATGCCGGCGGGATTGCCACGGTCATCGGAACCCCTCCAAACTCTGTGCTCATTGGGCTGCTGGAAAATGAATACAATATTGAAATATCCTTTTTAAAATGGATGACCCTGGGTCTACCATTTTCAATTCTAATGATCACAATTGTTTACCTGGTTTTAGTAAAATGGATGTTTCCCAATAAAAACCTACAATTCAAAGCTTCAAGACAAGTTATAGATACGGAATTAAACAAACTCGGCAAGCTATCCGCCAAAGAAAAAATGGTACTTGCCATTTTTGGCGTTACTGTTTTTCTGTGGATTTTCAGAACAGTAATCAATGGTATTTTTCCGGCATTAAAGCTGTCAGATACAATAATAAGTATGATCGCCGCCGTTGCGATTTTTGCAATACCTTTTAATTTAAAGCGCGGTGAATTTATTCTCCAGTGGCCTGATACAGAAAGACTGGCCTGGGGAATTTTAATACTCTTTGGAGGAGGCCTTGCTTTAGCCAAAGGTATGTCGTCAAGTGGTATCGTGGATATGGTGTCAAATGCAATTGCAGCCTCTGATATTAGCGTTTTAGTAACGGCGTCCTTGCTTATTCTATTGATGTTATTTATGACCGAACTCATGAGTAACGTAGCCCTAGTTGCGGTTTTAGCACCGGTAGTGGCGGGTATAGCTATTGGTTTAGATATTCCCATTGTTCATTTATTAATTCCGGTTACCATTGCCAGTAGTTGCGCCTTTATGTTACCCATGGCCACACCACCCAACGCCATTGTTTTTGCCAGTGGTTATATAAAAGTACATCAGATGGCCAGGGCAGGAGTAGTGCTTAACTTTATCGCTGTTATCTTGTTAATCTTAGTGTTTCAGTTTGTGATACCCTTATTTTTCTAAGACTCGTTGTTTGCTTCCCGGATTTACCTCTGGAGGTATTGCGAAGAAACGGTGAATAGACTTTTTTCACTGTTGATTAAACCTTTTTGCATCCCTTAAGTCTTAACACAATAAAACCAAAAAAATTAGAATTATGAAAACGAAAAAAATAGTTATGCTAGTGGCGTTTGCGTTTGCGGTTTTTTTATTTAGTGCTGAGAGCTTCGCCCAAAAGAAAAAAGTGAAAGTTGTAAAGAATAATGGCAATACAACTGTCATTAAAAAAGGAGTGGATGCAGAAGGGAACAAAGGTGTTTCTATCAAGCGCAAGGAAGCAGATGGCGATGTTAAGAAATTTGTAGGCGTAAATCAGGCAGACGGTGATAAGTATCGTGCAGCTGGTGTAAATAAAGCAGATGGTACTAAGAAAAGGGCCCTGGGTGTGAACAAGGCCGATGGTACCAAAAAGAGAGCTTATGGAATTAAGAAGCCTGACGGA
>JAAUYH010032941.1_pt1 | contig 14523 bp, 10 predicted proteins | sample 7278061 | NCBI WGS metagenome assembly JAAUYH01 (sample SAMN14350203, study PRJNA611818) | marine sediment metagenome | isolation source: surface marine sediment (0.6m) | place: French Polynesia: Moorea | collected 2018-08
AACCTGAATCCAGATCGCTTACTGGCTCTAGGCATTACGGCGACTGAGGTCAATGATCAGATTCGCGCCTTGAATGCTGACTTACCAGCGGGGCAGTCTGAGGTGGCGGGCAGCGATCGCAACATCCGAGCCCTAGGAAGCGCCTCAACCGTCCAGGGTCTGGCCAGTTATCGGATTGTCTTGCCAAACGGAGAAGATGTTCTTCTTTCCAGTTTAGGAACAGTGGAGGACAGCTTCGCGGAACTTAAACAGATTGCGCGCTTTACGGTCAATGACAGTCCAGAGGAAAGTTTAGCTGAGGAAAGTTCGCCTGAAAATCGGGGCAATGAAGTCGTCGCCTTTTCAATTTTTCGCAGCACCGGCGCTAGCCTGGTCTCCGTGGAAGAAGCGGTGCAGGCGGCCATCCCGCAACTCCAGGAAACGCTCCCCAGCGATGTCCAACTGCAGCTTATCTTCTCTCGGGGCTTCGACACCCGTGAATCCTATCAGGCCACCATTGACGCTCTGATTCTAGGATCGATTCTGACGGTGATCGTGGTGGGGTTCTTCCTCCGGGATTGGCGACCAACTTTGATAACGGCGGTGGCCTTGCCCCTCTCCATCATTCCCACCTTCACAATGATGAATGTGCTGGGGTACACCCTGAATGGCATGACTCTGCTGGCGCTGGCGCTGGCCATGGGGAACCTGGTGGATGACGCCATCTGCATGATCGAGAATATTGACCAGCATTTGCGCATGGGGAAACCCCCTTTCCAGGCGTCTCTGGATGCTGCTAAGGAAATTGGGCTGGCGGTGATTGCCACTACGGCGACCATCGTTGGCATCTTTGTCCCCGTCGCCTTTATGGGGGGCGTGCCCGGACAGTTTTTCCAACCGTTTGGCTTTACGGTGGCGATCGCTACGATGTTCTCCACCTTAGTGGCGGTGACCATGACCCCAATGCTCGCCGCCGCGTTGCTCAAGCCCAAATCGCGTCCGGTAATTTCCTCCATTAGCTCCAGACCTGTAGACCCCACTCCAAAGCGACGGATTCAGCCCTATCGCCGATTGTTGACCTGGGCGCTGCGCCATCGGCTGCTGACGTTAGCGATCGCGGCCATTCTGTTCATCGGCAGCTTACAACTGGTTCCCCTTATCCCCAAAGGTCTGTTCGCCGGCAGCGATCGCGGCATCAGCACCATGAAAGTGGAATTACCCCCGGGCGCCACCCTGCAACAAACAGATCGCACGGTGCAACAGGTTGCCGATACGCTTCTGCAAGATCCAAATGTGGTCTCTATCTTCTCTCGAGTCGGGGATGGATCCAGCGAAATCAACACCGCCCAATTAGTGATTAACCTGAAACCGCGTGAGCAGCGGGACGTCAGCCGCCTGGAGTTTGAAGCCCAATCCCGGGGGGCGATGCAGACAATACCCGGAGCGCGAATCAGTTTTGAGAGCCAGGGCCCAGGCGGGTCTGGCAAAGATCTCTCCCTCATCCTTCAGAGTGAAAATCCCCAGGCTTTGAGCCAAACCGTGAACGATTTGGAGCAACAAATGCGACAAATTCCCGGTTTGGTTGAAGTCGGTTCCAGCGCCAGCCTGGTTAAGCCCGAAATTCTTATACATCCGGACCCAGCTCGAGCTGCTGACTTAGGCGTCTCCGTGCAATCCATCGCCCGGACCCTCTACCTTGCCGCCATTGGAGATACCGAGTCTAATCTGGCCAAATTTGACCTGCCGGATCGTCAGATTCCCATTCGAGTTCAGATCGACCCTGACCGCCGCAATAATTTGGACACCCTCAAAAACCTCCAGATTCCCAGCCGAAATGGCTCTCTGGTTCCGTTGAAAGCGGTGGCGGACATTCGTTTTGGCAGTGGTCCGGCTCAATTGAGTCGCTTCAATCGCTCTCGCCAAATCACAGTCGGCGCCAACCTCCAGGGGGTTTCCTTGGGCGACGCCTATGCTCAAGTTCAAGCATTGCCGGTGATGCAAAACATGCCGCCGGATGTGCGGCAACAGCCGGATGGCGACACTGAAATCATGCGAGACGTATTTGCTCGCTTTTTAGCGGCGTTGGGAACGGGCATTCTTTGTATCTACGCAGTTCTGGTCCTGCTTTACAACAGTTTCCTGATTCCCTGGACCATTTTGACGGCGTTGCCCCTATCCATTGGCGGCGCATTGCTGGCCTTGATGATTACCCAAAAGGAGTTGGGGCTATTTGCGCTAATCGGCATTGTGTTGTTGATGGGATTGGTAACCAAAAACGCCATCCTGCTGGTAGACAGCGCCATGGCCAATCAACGGGAGGGACTCTCCCAGTTTCGAGCGGTGGTGGAATCTGGCGTTACCCGGTTACGTCCTATTTTGATGACGACGTTTTCCACCATTGCTGGTATGATGCCGATTGCGCTGGAGTTAGGCGCTGATGCTCAAACACGCAGTCCCATGGCGATCGCGGTTATCGGCGGATTCACCACGTCCACTTTGTTAACCTTGGTGGTGGTGCCGGTTATTTTCACTTATATCGACACGTTCCAGTTTCGTCTGCTGCGCCCCTTCCGCAAAAGGTTTCAAGGGGTTCCTGCGATGGCGAATGGCTCTAGATCTGCGATGGAAAATCGCGCCGCTGATCTACCGGTTCAACGATAGTCGTAGTTCAACGATAGTCGACTGATGAGCGCGGGCGAGCCCTTTGCCCATCAGGCAATGGGCCTTGTTAAATCAGATGGGCTAGCCCTGCCTTACCCATCCTAATTTTCTAGCGACACTAAGTTCTCTAATCAGAACGGGTGCTTGCCCGTAATTCTTGAATCACTGCAAAACGAATATCTTCACCTTCGGCCAGGAGAGATAAGCCGTCTGCTTCCAGGGTTAGGTAGTCTAATCCCGTTTCAAGGCCCTTGATGAGAAAATCATTAATGGCGACTCGATAGGTTCGGTTAAGGTCAATAGCTTGCTCCTTGACCAGCCATTGCTGCGCAGTCTCATCCCACGCAACATTCGCCGTTTGCAGGTAGCCGCCCGTACCTTGATTCTTCTTTCCTTGATCTAAGACGCGTGCAAGTAAATCACCCTGCATTTCAACCGTCAGTACATTGCCCCCAAAGGGCAATATTCTAATCACATCGTACTGAGTGATGCGTCCAGGGGGAATCACATCGTCAATTCGAATTGAGCCACTGTTAAAGATCGACAAATCGGCGGCTGTCCCTGTTTCCCGTTCTGAAGTATTTAGCATTGCTGTGGCAATCAGATCAGTCAGACTGGTGGGGTGATTCCGAACACTGGCTTCCAGTCCATCCAGCATGTCAGGAAAGACGGCGACTAGTTCATTGGGTTCAAAGCCACTGGACCGAAACCCCTCAAACCCAATCGCTTGCCAAGTGTCTACAGTCTTGGCCGTGGCTGGATCATCGGCTAAGGCGGCGGTAATTGGTTGCAAGTTTGAGACGATTTCAAAGCACCGAGTCTCGGTATCGTAAAGTAGATCCACTACATATACAGTGCGTGCATTGGCGTCGGCCTTCAAAATTGGAGTAGGGTGCTCGATGCACCCCGCTGCCTGGTCAGAAACCTGATCAAAGCGCCACTGCTGGATATTTTCATGTTCGTGACCGCCCAGGATTAAGTCAATTTCAGGGATGTCCGCCGCCGCCTGCTTATCTTGTTCCAAACTCAGGTGAGTCAACGCAACGATAATATCTACGTCATCCTTAATCTCATCCACCTGTTGCTGTAAGGCGGCAATAGGCTCCTGGTATTGCACATAGTCTTGCTGATTACTACTGAGGGTGGTCCCCACCAGCCCAATTTTTACTTGGCCGCCCTCTTCTCCAGACACCGTCAGGATAGTTGAGGGCAAGACATTGGGAAAAGGCTCCCCATTCGCTTGCATCACATTGCTAGAGATCCATTGGAACGATGACTCAGCTAACCGCGCCAGCAATTGCTCAGCCTTGATGTCAAATTCATGATTGCCAAAGGTAACGTAATCTAACCCTAGGGTATTCAACGTCGCTACCATTTGGGCCCCAGCCAATCTTTCTCCATTGACCCGCGCGGTGCCTAAGGCAGAGGGGCTGAGGAAATCACCGCTCAGGACTGTGTAGGTATTGGGGTTTTCTTCTATTAGCATCTGACGTAGGGTCGCCACCCGAGCTAAACCGCCCCACTGTCCCCCTTCTACCGGTGTGATTTCGTACACATCGTTAAGCTGTAAAAAGGTGACTCGAATGACCTCAGCCCAAGCAGCCGACGCTGAACTCATAATTGAGAGAAAAATTGCGATGCCCCAAGATTGATAGCGATTCATCATGAGAATTGCGTAAATATTGAAGAGACCCATGCCTAAGTATAGGCGGCAATTCTCTACATGACGCTTGTCGTTTGCTAGGCGTTGGAGCGCTTGAGATAATATCGAACCGCCAATGGTTATGGTTGCTCAACCTTAGCGTTGCGATCGCTTACGGTCTATCACGTTTAAGTAAAAAATTACACTTGGGATAAAACATGAGTCAAGAGCCAGAATCCGTCTGCTTACTGAATTCTGACTCCTGAATTCTGTTTTCCTCTACCGAATCTTCCTGTCTTAAATTAGGCGTAGGACTGACGTTTGCTTCGGATTCTTTTTCGGGAGTTTCATAGAGTTGTGATAGACGATCTTGCATATCTTGTAGCCAGGTTGAATTTTCACTGCGGATTGTTTCCTCACACCCTTTAACAAGTTTGGTGAAGTTGTCTGATTCTGATTTTTCTCGCTCGGCAACTGGGAGAGAGTACCACCAAGCTCGAATATCGTAGAGGGCGTCTGCAGCTTGGTTATAGCCAACAAGACTGGCTTCAAGTTGTTTAAATTCGAGGTAGTTGGTTAGTGCTGCTGTCAAAGCTGCGGTGACCGCAACCCAGCTTTTATAGTCACTTGTGGCGGCTAGATATGTCCCCAAACCACCAAAGAAATAAACACTGGCCTGAACTATTTGAAGCCGCTTTGCTAAGCCCTTTGACTTCTTTCGATACCAGTCAAACTGAGTCTCAAGCCGCAAGGCAAGATATTCTTCAGGGGTAAGGTCAGAATAATATTTATGATATATCTTATTATCTGTTTCTTGTTGGGGAGTGCTATTGGATAGGTCGCCTGATGATTGTTCTTCGGGGAATTTAGGGAGAATTCCTTTCTTGATTTCTTCTTCGTAAGGAGCAAGAGCAGATTGATGGACTGAGCTTCCTTTCATTCCCCCACTAATCTGTTTAATGCGTTTAGCCAACCTATCATCTCGCTTTTCGTGATAGGGGTTGACGTGGGTGCGGTAATAGTAAATTTCCATTTTTAGGGATTCTGCACTGCCTCGGAGCAGAATCCAATTTTGTCCTCGGTCAAACCGGACGGAATAGGCCAGCAGCGCTGTAATGGTAATGGGTAAGATCAGCAGTGCAGTGTTAATTACTGTGTCCCAGGGAGATTGCCCTTTGGGATTTTCGAGTACGGATAAAATGACGACGGCGACGCTCAAAATGCTCAAAAAGATTCTGAGGAAAAAGAAGCGCTTCTGATAACGCGAAGCATTCTTACTATACGCCTGCTGGCGTTGCCAAGCAGACGCCAGTAATTTGAGATTGGTAGGTTCTTTAACTGTAGGCGATGGGGAGGGTTTATCAGTGGGAGGCATAGCGCTTGAAGGGTCAGATTTCGCACCTCAACCCAGCCTACAGCGATTTGCGATCACACTGGGAAATGTTTAATTCACCCTCCGCTTGTTCGCCAATCTGGACATTGGATAGCTGCTCACCACTGACACTGATGTTTTGAGAAGCTGTTGGGCCTGTTGGCATTAGCACTGACTCGGTACAGACTTTGCTGTTAAGCATAGGCCTTTGAGTAGTATCGGAACAGAAACGTACGCTAAAGGCTGCTTACCATAGAAGGTTTGAGCAAAAAATCAAGGGTTTCAGAGCTTTAGCATGTAAGAAGGCGGCTGGCTCCGACAAAATCAGGGCGTTAGCGTACGTTTCTGTTCCACTGCTATTGAAACCCCAGGACTGAAAATTGGACTAAAAAACGCGATCTCACCCTGGAAAATTCCCTGAAAATAAAGCGATCGCACCCTGAGAAATTGGACAATAAACCGAGATCGCATACGAAAATTGGACTAAATCAAAACGAGATCGCAGGATTCAAAACCCTGGATATACAAAGATCACAAGATTCCACACACAGATTGAGTATTTGCGCTGGGGGAGCAAATACTCAGAAGAGGATTAGAAAAAACCTGCCGATAATAGGCTGAACCTCAATGAAATCAACTTCTTGCTATTTTTCATAGCAAATCACCAATTGTCACCAAAATGACAGCCAAAAAAATAGAAAAAGATTAGATTAGATTGCATAACGAAGAAGCCAACAATCGTTCACGTTAGGCAGGGTTTGGGGTCCGCCTTTTTCGTGTGATCTCCTAATTCGATGAGAGCGAAAAAACTATCTAACCAAAGTCATAAAGTCGTTGAGCCGTGAGTCCCACCTTTTTCTCCTTAAAACCCTCGGGACGTTCTTCGTCGTTCATCCCAGATCAACCCTGGATCAGTACGCGATCCCCCCCTCATGATAGATTTCCTGGATTTCCTGTGCTAGCTTACCCCAACCAATCACCTTAATGTTGAGATCGCAGTGTCCTCCCCAATCCAACCTTCCGGATAATTCCTGCTTTTGCCGGTATTTTTTCTGAAAAAACATCCATGCTGAAAGTTATTTTCATCGCCCTAATAACCACTATCACGATCCTAGGGATCTATTTCGCTGGTCGGCTACAGTCTCAAATCCCCCCAGAACTAGCAGTGCTGTTCGCGCTCGTATTGGCCATGCTGCTTATAGTCGGAGCATGGGTCTTGGCCTCAAACTTTTGAAGTTAAGCAAACAATCCGTTGCAAATCTCCTCTGATTTGGAAAAGGTATTGGTATTGGCCTTTGAGTAGTATCGGAACAGAAACGTACGCTAAGGCTGAAACCATTGTTATGAAAGGTCTCCAGAGACCAGTTTTGAGACCTGTTAATTTTGCTTTAGGCTGCTTACCATAGAAGGTTTGAGCGAGAAATCAAGGGTTTCAGAGCTTGAGCATGTAAGAAGGCGGCTGGCTCCGACAAAATCAGGGCGTTAGCGTACGTTTCTGTTCCACTGCTATTGAAACCCCCATTACAGGCATAGCATTTGCACCAATTTTCTTTAACCCCCTTGACAGAAAACCAAACGTTCAGTACAGTTAAATTATACAGAACATTCGGTACAAACAATAGAATCTTTAAAGCTTGTCTGCCCCAAGATTCTCCATCCGAGAATAATTAAAGGCTAAATCCCATAGCCCCTAGATATTGACTCCTCTCTTTATGTACCGAACGTTCAGTAAAATAGCTCCAACGAGATTATTTACCCTCAGATATCGACATAACGGAGTAATAAGTGCCTAAGCAGAATAAATTACACATTCACCCCTTGCCAAGTAAAGCTTAGAGACCGTTTTGATGGGTAAATAATTTTGCACGACTACTTACGACCATGGCTAACCCAATCACCCCCCTACACAAAACCATTGAAATTGATGGGCTAAATATCTTCTACCGAGAAGCCGGATCCAAAGATGCGCCAACCATCCTATTGCTGCATGGCTTTCCCACCTCCTCCCATATGTTCCGAAACCTAATTCCAGCCCTTGCAGATACTTTCCATCTAGTTGCGCCCGATTACCCCGGTTTTGGCGCTAGCTCCATGCCTTCTGTGGATGAGTTTGAGTACAGTTTTGACAAATTGGCGGACGTGATCGAACAATTTGTCAGTCAACTGGGCTTAGAAAAATATTTCCTTTATGTGATGGACTATGGCGCACCGGTTGGATATCGCCTGGCAGCGACACATCCAGAAAATGTGTTGGGTCTAATCGTGCAAAATGGAAACGCCTATGATGAAGGTCTTCGGGAATTCTGGAATCCCATCAAAGCCTATTGGCAGGACAAAAACCCCGAAAACGCCAAAGTTCTCGCAGATAACCTGTTAACTCTGGAAGCTACTCGATGGCAGTACACCAACGGCGTTCGCAATCCTGAAGCGATCGCGCCGGATAATTGGTTCCACGACCAATACTTACTCGATCGTCCGGGCAACCAAGAAATTCAGCTAGAGCTGTTTTACAGTTACGGCTCCAACCCCCCGCTATATCCCCAGTGGCAAGATTATTTCCGCACGCATCAACCGCCTACTCTATTGGTCTGGGGTAAAGGAGATTATATTTTTCCGGCAGAAGGGGCGACTCCCTACAAACGAGACCTCAACAACCTTGAATTCCATATCCTCGACACTGGTCACTTTGCCCTTGAGGAGGACTTACCGTTCATTGCAAGTCATATTCGAGATTTCGTTTTGAGGAATGTGGCGGCTTAATTTGCACAGTCCCTAAGTGACGAGGAGGATTTGCACAATGAAAAAGCACTGGCGACAATCCTTATTCCGAATTGTTCTGTGGATCAGCGCCGAGATCGTGCTAAACCTCCTCAATCTCGATACCCTCAGTGATTACAGCGAGTTTTTATTCGAGAAACCGTCTCACCTCCTAAGCGGACCGAGAATTGTCCTATCTCAACCACTGCAACTATCATGATTGACCTTTATACCTACACCACCCCCAATGGTCGCAAACCCGCCATTCTACTGGAAGAGTTGGCGTTGCCCTACACCCTCCATAAAATCGACATTGGCAAAGGCGACCAGTTTTCCCCAGAATTTATAGCCATTAATCCGAACAGCAAGATTCCGGCCATCCGCGATCGCAACACCAATCTCACCCTATTTGAATCGGGAGCCATCTTGATTTATTTGGCGGAAAAAACCGGCAAGCTATTACCTATAGAGCCTGCAGAGCGAGCCAGGGTGATGGAATGGCTCATGTTCCAAATGGCTAGTGTCGGCCCCATGTTTGGACAGCTAGGGCATTTCCGCAATGCCGCCCCTGAGACATTGCCCTACGCCATTTCGCGGTACCACAATGAAACCCTTCGGCTCCTAGGCGTCCTCGATCGCCAGTTAGCCTCCAATCCCTACATTGCGGGGGACTATTCCATCGCCGATATCGCCACATATCCTTGGGTGGTCGCCGCCACTACCCCTTACCTGGGCCTCTCGCTAAGCGAATTTCCTAAAGTACAACGCTGGGTTGAGACGATGCAGGCCCGTCCCGCAGTGCAAACCGGCATGGCGATTATGACACCTACATTTCACAGCAACTACGGAACTGTACAACCCTCTCCCACTGAAGAATTAGCAACAATGCGGCAATGATCCGCTTTAGGGGATCTGATAGATGCATAACATCCCATCCACCCATCCACCCATCCACCCATCCACCCATCCACCCATCCACCCATCCACCCATCCACTGCCTATAACTGGGACTTTCTTTCGACTCAAATCCCTAATCAGTCCCCGTACACTTGTCTATAAATTCCTTCTTCGGAGATTTAATCCATGATTTCGCTTTACGGCCATGAATTATCTGGAAACACCTACAAAGTTCGACTTTTTCTTGAGCTACTAAACCTGGATTATGAATTCAAGCCGGTTGATCTGATGAAAGGGGAACATAAACAGCCTCCTTACCTAACCATCAACCCGTTTGGCCAAGTCCCCGCCCTTGTGGATGGCGATCAGGTATTGCGAGACGCCCAGGCTATTCTGGTCTACCTGGCTCGGCAATACGGCGGCGATACCTGGTTGCCAACTGACGCCATAGCCCTTAGTCAAGTCATACGTTGGCTCTCCACCACCGCCGGAGAAGTACGACAGGGACCTGAAAGCGCGCGTCTTTACCATTTGTTTAAGGTCAAAGCTATCAATATTGAGCGCGCTACCGATAAGGCGCATCTGATTCTGAAGCTGCTGAATGATTATCTGAGCGATCGCGCCTGGCTCGAATTTGAACGTCCCACCATTGCCGATGTCGCCATCTTTCCCTACATCGCGCTAGCCCCAGACGGTGAAGTTTCCCTAGATGACTATCCCAACGTACTGGCCTGGATTGAACGGGTCAAACGCTTACCCGGTTTCATTGGCATGCGCAGCATTGAAGTCCCTGCCTCAGCGGCCTAGGCGACAGGGACCGGGTTCCTTCGGGGACCGGGTTCCTTCAAGGAACCCGGTCCCTAGCCCCCCAATCACTCAAGGAGAGGACGAATTATGCAACATGAAAAAGATAAAGGATGGACCCAAGGTATATCTCCCTTCCATGGAGGGGAACAAGCGATTCAAACGCGTTTGGGGGTTCGGGACAGAATGGAAAACATCGGCCGCCGCTTCATTCGCGAATTCATGCTCGACACCCATCGAAAGTTCTATGAACAGTTGCCGTTTGTCATTTTGGGCAGTGTCGATGCGGAGGGGCGTCCCTGGGCCTCCCTAATCTCGGGACAGCCAGGATTTATCGCCGCCCCTGATGCGGTAACGCTCCAGATCCAAGCACGGCCCCTATCCGGCGATCCCCTTAATCACACTCTACGTCACCATGCTGACATCGGACTGCTGGGCATCGAGCTTGAAACTCGCCGCCGGAACCGGATGAACGGCAGAATTCAAGCAGTTTCAGAAAATGGATTCGCGATCGCGGTCACCCAATCCTTCGGCAACTGCCCCCAATACATCCAGAAACGCCAGCTGAGTTGGCTGTCGGAACAACAAACAACGGGCGCTCAAGAAGCTCAACATTTTTCCCAGCTCACACAACCAATACAGCAGCTGATCGCCAACGCCGACACCCTATTTATCGCCAGCCGCTATACCGAAAACAACAACAGCATAAACCAGGGAGTCGATGTCTCCCACCGAGGCGGCAAGCCTGGCTTTGTCCGAATTGAAGATGAGCGCACCTTCATCTTCCCCAACTTCACGGGCAACAGCTTCTACAACACTCTGGGCAACTTGCTGTTAGATAACCGCGTCGGTATTCTCTTCTTGGACTTTGAAGCGGGGGATCTCATATCCATCACCGGCCAGGCCGACATCATATGGGAAAGCGAAGAACTCAAAGCGTTTGACGGCGCTGAACAACTGGTGCGCATCACTAGCGACAAAATCGTTTACCTGCCAGAAGCTCTTCCCTTTCGCTGGGACTTCCAAGAATATTCCCCATCACTGGCGTTCACGGGTGAGTGGAGCAAAACTAAAATCTAATCTTCCCTCTCCTGAGGAAATTTTGGCTTTGAAGCCTTCTGATGCGCTGAAACAAAATATCGCTAACCTGCTGGAAAAAAATAGAACGGTTGGGTTAACGCCAGAAGAAGAGCATTTGTGGCGGCAGTATGAATATGTCGAACATTTAGTCCGCTTAGCAAAGTCGAAAGCATTGCTAAAGCTCAAAGAATCTTGATGAATGAGTAAAGCGTATATACCTACAGCGCTCAGGCGTTTAGTGAGTGCCCGCGCTAATCATGCTTGCGAATATTGTCTAATTCCTGAAATTTTATATCAAAAACGTTCAGCCTTAATAACAGGTTCCTGACTGAGTTGGACATACTCACCATTTCTAAATTGATAGACCATCAGCGTAGTCGGGTTGATGATATATTCCGTGTCTCCGCTGGTGGCGACAAATCCGTTCTCTAACCCCTCAACCTCGTCAATCACAATGGAATTGGCGGTTCCTTTTTCAATGCCAATATACTGCATTCCTCCAACCCTCCGACAAATATCAACCGTGTAATTTTCGGTTTCAAAGGAGGCAATTTGGTCGCTAGAGTCACAGTTGATATCAGTAAACCCTTCCATCTCAGGCTCCAACGTAGTTTGGCTAGAAGCTGCAGCGCCGCCAGCAGCGGCAATAAAATCCCCTCGAATCCACCCTTCTACATTCGAACCGTCGAATTTAACGTAGTACCAGGCATATCCGTCATCGCCTTCGGCTTTTTTGAGCAGAGTGACTGGGTCATTCGGAAACCCATAGGAAGGCGCACTCGATTGGGTCGTAGGCTGTGACCGCACATTGATTGTTGCGTCAGGATCACGACTAGTAAGTCTGGCTGACTGAGACGCTAAGGGGATAACTTTCTCTTGATCCGGAGCCGTTGAAGCTGTCGCCGGTTGGGTTTCTGCCCCCGATGCATCGGGCCGACTCCCTGATGCAGCAGCATCCGATTGAGTCAGTGAGGAAGACTGTGTCAGGGCTGACGGGGATTGCCCCGGGGTCAAAGTTTCAGAGGGAATAGCAGACTCTATTGGCGTTTCTAATTGCTGTGGCTGGGATTTTCCACAGCCACTGAGTCCTAGCATCAGACCATAAACTACGCTGAGGGCAGAGAGAGACAGCCGAGAATGCATGAACATTTGAGAAATTAGGATGCGACAACAACCATCTAAAGCTCCCTATAGAAAAAGGGGGCCTAACCTTCAAAATATCTCTTCCAAATTGGATGAAGACTTAGAAGACTTAAGAGTATAAACCTTACTATCAGCTAAACAGTGAGCAGAAAACATTATTTTCAACATGATAAATGGGGCTTAGTTTATAGTTTGAGGCGGTAGGCGGGAAAAACCTCCCTGCCTACCGTCTATTAAAACGCCAATGTCTAATGTGATAAATTCAATGCCTAACAGCTTAAAACACTTGTCCTAAAGGATAATCCTATCGCTGAGACGGTTAGGCTGCGTAATCGAATAGGGAGTCCAAATAAATACGAGAAGTACTGCGATCGCTCTGGCCATTCTGAAGTAGAAAAAGGGATAGGGCGGCGCAAAACACTCGGTCTTGGTCCCAGGTCGGGTGAGTTTCTAAATAGCCTTGTAAGGACTCATGGAGTTCCTCAGGAATCTCAGCCAGGATGCTAATGGTAGTTGCGTTCATCGGGAACCTCACACGTTGCGTTGTTTGCAGCTTACAGAAATCGTCAATCTTAAACCCGCAGAAGAGCACCCAGAGATAGCGTCTTTGAGTGGCATGAGCTTGCCCCAAACATGTTGGGAGCCATATGCGCCGGTTCAAATCAGTCCGCTTTCATCAGCAGGTCGCATCATTCTGGGTCAAGGAGAATCGGTTGTCAATGTTGCGCCACATTGCAATTTGCGTTAACAAAAACTCAAGATTTACGAAGGAATAAGGGTTTCACTTCCCACTTCGTTACGTAACTTTACTTTTAAACTGCTTTTCTGAGAATTACACAGTCCTTTCCCAGAAATCCCAAGAAAAGGGGACAGACCCCATACTTCCGTATTCTCCTGTGGAAAACTTCAGCCCGCCTGTGGAAAACATCGACACAGCCTGTGGAAAGCCTGTGGATAGTTTGTGGAAAAACGCCTTCAATTATAAGAAATGTAAAGCTTGGGGAACTTAACCGAAGTCTGTCAACTTTGCCTCTCATAACTGCGATTGGCGGGGATTAAACAGTAAGCCGTCAAACTATTGATATAGGATGATCCCCAACTGTTTTCCGACCAGATTCCTGAACTAACTTCTGGAAACCGAGTCTAAAATGTTGCCCTTAAAATCGAATGACTCTTTAAAGATTTCCATCAAGGGGAGGAATTGGAATCGGAGGTTGAAAGAAAAAAGAACGGGATTATGGATTTTAGATTTTGGTGACTTGCTATTGGTCATTGGTCACAGCAATTCTCAGTTTGAGATATAGCAAGCCATACAGCCGTTCAATCGGATTGGAAGACCGATAGCCCTGTTTGGTTACAGTGGGATTTAAGTACCCCAGAAGAAATAACCTGAACGTTTTCTAGTTTTAGGCGCTAGGCTGAGAACGGTGTAGTGTTGGCAAAATATCAATGCTCAGTAAAGAGATTGAGGAAACGATTCAAAGGAAATATGAACAACTTGCTCCCTACCTTAATGAGTCAAGTTTACGAATGTGGGCAGCATCAGAAGCCTTGAGTTGGGGACATGGTGGGATTACCAGCGTGGCCCGTGCTACCGGGTTGTCTCGTACTACGGTTCACGCTGGTATTACTGAACTAGAACAATCAGAAGCCCTCCCCTCTCCCCATCCTAGTAGTGTCGGCATTCGTCGACCAGGTGGGGGTCGAAAGCGTCTGATTGAGACTGATCCGACGCTATTGAAAGACCTCGAATCCTTGGTGGACCCTGTCACTCGTGGCGATCCAGAATCTCCCCTATGCTGGACGAGCAAAAGCACCCCGAAACTGACAAAAGAACTCCAGGCAATGGGGCATCAGGTCAGTCAACGAACTGTTTGTAGCCTGCTGCGGGACTTAAGGTATAGTTTACAGTCGAATCGAAAAACTCAAGAAGGGAAGCAATCACATCCTGAGCGAGATGAGCAATTTCAGCACATTGCCAACACAGTAAAAGCCTTTCAACAACGTCAGCAACCCGTCATATCAGTCGACGCCAAAAAGAAGGAACTCATTGGTAATTACCATAATGGTGGGCAAGAATGGCAACCTAAGGGACACCCTAAGTCGGTCAAAACCCATGACTTCATGGATAAGCAATTAGGCAAGGTGATTCCTTATGGCGTCTATGACATTACTCAGAATCAAGGTT